>Ga0213878_10000718_pt1 | contig 11998 bp, 11 predicted proteins | sample VelepicoBEBS_R02_FD_161053 | JGI IMG/M metagenome (GOLD analysis project Ga0213878, IMG submission 161053) | Vellozia epidendroides bulk soil microbial communities from rupestrian grasslands, the National Park of Serra do Cipo, Brazil - BS_R02 | ecosystem: Environmental > Terrestrial > Soil >... | reverse complement strand
GAACACAACCCCTTTTTTGCCGGATAAGGAGGGGGTGGCGATTCCTCTCTTTCGTCCTCGAACTCGTCCTCGTCCTCGATCTTGGGTGGTCGAAACGCAGCCGGCTCTGTCGATGTCCGGTTTTCTGTGATCCGAACGGTTTTTGACTGCAACGTTCAAAGATCGAGGACGAGGACGAGTTCGAGGACGAGGACGATTTAAACAGAGCCGATGCGACAATTTGCGAACAACACAAATAAATGTTATTCCTGTGCCGTTCACGAATTGATCGAGATATTTCCGCAAAGCATTTTGGAGCCGCTTCCGTTGAGCGAGATCTTCCAGAACGATCGACCAATCGAAGTCGATCTGGGCTCAGGTCCTGGTAAATTCCTAATTGAAGCAGCGCAAAAATTTCCCGAGCGAAATTTTCTCGGTGTCGAGCGTCTTCTGGGACGAGTTCGGAAAACTTGTCGCAATGGCGTCCGAACCGGGCTCACGAACCTTCGCGTTTTGCGGTCGGAAATCGACTATACCGTCCGGTACCTGTTGCCGCGAAACTCAGTTTGGCGCTTTCACCTGTACTTTCCCGACCCCTGGCCTAAGCGGAGACATCAAGCGCGCCGGGTCGTTGATGGCGAGTTTTTTAACGCGATTTGTTGCAGTCTGGTTAACGGTGGAGAGCTCTGGATCAAGACCGATCATCAAGAGTACTTCGGCAAAATCGCGTTCGTGGCGGAACAGTCGCACCTGTGGAGCCCGATGACGTGGGCAGAAGAAGGTTATCCGGCCACCGATTTCGAGGAACAGTTTTTGGCGAAACAACTTCCGATTTATCGGCTCAGACTCCGCAAGCGGAGCTCCGACCCGCGGTAACTTTGAATAAAGAGGTCTCCGTCCATTAGAGCCGCCGTAACCGCTCCGTCGCGCCTTAGGCAAAAGCACTTGGGACTTGCTTGCGCGCCGAAGGAATTTGCGGGGATTTGTACCTTGGAGCCACCTAGAATGAGAACACTAGGTGACAGTCTGGCCACGAGCGAGTTTTGCGTGAGACGCTGCCCCTGAAGATGCCCGCAATAGACGACATCGGCATGGTCACACTTCACAGTTGATAATGTCTGTTGGCTCAAATCGGGTAAAATTAAAACCCTGAATTGGCCGAGCCGAACAAGAACCGCCTCGGATGAAATGACTTTGTCTACCTGAAACTCGCTCTTGGCTTGATCGGTGGCTTCGCGCGGGTGTGCGTTGCAAAGAATCAAAGTGTCAAGACGGTTTACGCCTTGGGATTGAAGATACGGCTCAGTGATCGCACGCCACTGAGATAATCTACCGGTATTTACAAGGCAATCGCGGCTCTTCAAATGAACATGGATAACTTGGCCGGACCCTTCGCACAAAACAGTGACGCGGTCTGGCTGTATCAGACTTGATGGAGAAACGTTAATCGAATGACAAGGAACCAGGGCCGCTCCGTGCAGAATCATGAGAATGGCCTTAGCGATCAGCCAGCATGTATTGTTGAGGCAGGCCGCTATCCACCTGGAGAGGCTGCTGAATAGCAACGCGGCGACTCCGAGCAACATCACGGTGGTGGCTAGCGGCACAACCAGGAGGTTCGCGAAGATTGCGACTAACGACACGCGATGCTCTTGAAGAATTAAGATCGGCAGCGTTGCGCACCAGCAGACGATCGAGAGGCTGACGACTTCGCATGTTCGATGGATCGCTCTGTACAGGACCCGCTGCCAACGCGCCAGCAACTGGATCGGTAAGAACGGGTCGATCTGGAACGGACGAAAGAGTAGCTCGGCAAGTGGCCCAACGGCAGTCATGATGGCGAATACCGCAGCGAATGAGAGTTCGAATCCGGATTGGAACAGTTCTTGAGTGTCGTGGATCAGAATCAGCAAGCCTGACGCACAGAGAGAATTAATCTTTGCGACCGGCCGTTCCAGCGAAAATCCAATGCTCATGAGGATCGCCATCACCGTGGCCCGGACGGTGGCGGGGTAAAAGCCGGTCACGGCGCAGTACACTACCACGACCGGAACGATGGACAGAGCGACCCAGCGCCGCGGCAACCGCACGTATCGCAGGCAACTCCAAGCTAGTCCTGCGAAAAGGCTCACCTGAAGCCCGCTCGCTGCGAACAGATGAATCGTTCCCGTATCCCGGAAAAGTTTTTTCAAGTCCGCGCTTGTTTCGGCTCTCCCGCCGAGAATCATTCCCTGTACGGTCTGCGCGACTTCTGGGTCATCTTCCAGCCCATCTTGTAGAACTTGAGCGAGCTTGTGGCGAGCGGCAAGCGCGGCGGCGACAAATGGGTTTCCCTGGTTGTGTGCCGTGATCAGCGCGGGGACACCATGGAGAGCGCGAAAATTCAAGTAAATGTTTTGGCGCCGTAGATAGCTGCCGAAATCAAACTCCCCAGGATTCAACGGGTGTGATGGAATAGAGAACTTTCCCTGGCTGATGATTCGGTCTCCATATGAAAACGGCTCACCGGAAGATTCGGCGAACACTGGAAAGTCGGCCGGCCGATTGTCGATGCAGCTCACTCGCGCAAAAAAGCGTTGAGTGGAACGGAGTTGATCGACCTTCGGCTCACTCTTTATCAATAACGTCACGGTGTGCTCAATTGGATCAAAAGTTTCTTCTCGACTCCGCTGGTAGCCCGGATCGGTAGCAACCTGGTTTCCGTGCCAGAACGCGAAAATGAAGAGGGTTACCAAGCAGGTCGAAAGTGTAGACCGAATCTTCAAAGCGATGAGAGCTGTGCAGACGAACCCAGCCAGCCAGCCCGGCCAGCATTCCGGTTGCTGGTCCGAGGCGATAACGCCGAGCGATGCCGCCACGAACAGGCCGGCAAACGGCGCTCGCTGCCGGAGTGACCATAGGTTGGTTGATTTTGAATCCGCCAGTAGACAACATAATAATATTATGTTTTATAGAATGCAAGTTGCGCAAAACATCTCGCCCGCGAAAACCACGTCAAATCCAAGCTTCCGGGAACTCCGACGGAGCTCTCCAACGACGGTCTGCGGCTCATGCCAATCCACTCCGGCTCCGGGGTCCTGGAGCTTTGCCTACAATGTGAATCGAAGCCGGTCGCGCGCGAGGAGCGCCAAAGTTTGCGGCAATTCCTCCCGGGCGGCTTGAATGACTGATTCCTCGTCCTCGAGCAATTCCGGCGCCAGATGAGTCAGTAGGAGTTTTCGCACTTGTCGTGCACCGAGAAATCGGAACAGGTCGCGTGCCGGAAAATGTGCCACTTCGCTTACCACCAGGTCTGCGGGTTCCCTGAGTTGTGACTCCAAATCTATTGGCGAACCAAGGTCACCGGAAAGTACCAGGCGAAACTCAGGATGCTCGATTCGCAGACTATACGATTTGAATCGGTGGCCTCCAAATTTTGCGGAAAGAGATCGAAGGTGAGTGGTCTCGCGTGGGTAGATTTTCAATCCGAAATCCTCAAAGCATTCCCGCGTCTCCCACGGGATGAAATTCATCCGGAACGGCATAAAAGCGGTTCCGAGATAAATTGCGTCAAGCCATTGTTGCAACGGCATTGAGAGCTCTTCCGGAAGAAAAATTGTGAGTGGGCTTTCGCGCTGCGAGAGCCATAAAGATTGAATCAGCATCGGCAGACCACCGGTGTGATCTGCATGACCGTGCGTAAGCAAAACGGCGTCGATACTGTTCAACAGGAGTCCCGCCTCGATGAGCGACCGGCTGCACGGTTCACCTGCATCGATCAGTACCGATCGGTCCGCGACGGAAAGCAGCAAACTGGAGTGGCCGCGGCCAGGCACAGGGAATCCACAGGCCGACCCGAGAACGAAAATCTCTGCCATTGGGAACACGATATTAGCGGGTTGGTTCCTTCTCTACAACTCCTAGCACGCAACTGGTAGGGCGAGGCTCTGCGGTAGGGCGAGGCTCCGCCCGAGCCGTGGGGCGTGACTTTGCGCGGTCGGGGCGGTTGTCCCCTATCACGTCACGCGCCTCGGCTCGGACGGAGCCTTGCCCTACCGCGCCGCATTGCATTCCCAAAAAAAAGTATCGAGTGCCCGGTTTTTCGCGATTTCTTTCAGACAACAATAAAATTGACGAAAATTCAGCTCTTTTTGGGTGGAAATGCTTGCCACTTGTCCGGATTCCACATAAAAGCAGGCTCCATGCGCAAAAAGCTGTTTGTCGGAGCCATGTTAGGATTGATTGTCGTGCTTGCACAAGCCGATCCAGGCGTGGCCGTAACAAGGCTGGCAGACGGTTTTGATTATCCGGTCGGGAGGCCAAATGCGGATGGATATCGTATCTCCCGCGGATTCACATCTTTTGGCCATTTGGGTGAGGATTGGGTGGGTCAAGGGGGGAGCGGCACGGATTTCGGTGATCCGGTGTATGTCATTGGGACCGGCATCGTGACGCTAGCCCGGGACTTTCGCCGCGCCTGGGGAAACGTAGTGGTAGTTCGCCATGCCTTTATGGAGGAGGGACAGGTGAAGTATGTGGACTCGCTGTACGCGCATCTTGACCGCATCCTGGTGCGGGAAGGTGAGCAGGTGACTCGCGGCCAACAGATCGGTACGATCGGTAACGCCCACGGGCTCTACGCCGCCCATCTGCACTTCGAAGTTCATAAGAACCTCACCATTGGTGTTGTTCACACCATGTTTCCCGGCGATTTATCAAACTACTACATCCCTTCGGAGTTCATCAAACCGCGTCGTGCGCTCGTGGCTGGGAATCGCGTGGCGACGGTTGCCATGAACAACTATGTCATGCCGAGTTTTGCCGGTATTCCGGCTCATCCGCCCGCCCGTCGCTAGGGCTCAGAGGAGAAAACAGAGGGCACGGAGGGATATTACCACAGAGGCACAGAGGACATGGAGGCCGGAGAAAACTTGGATCTGCCGCTGTGCATTTCGCCCACCGTTATAAACAAGATCCGAACTTCGCGTTCTCTGTGTCTCTGCGGTAAATATCCCTCCGTGCCCTCTGTTTTCTCCTCTGCGCCCCTACCTGGGGCGCCTGAGCTTGTACTCAAAAGAGTCTACGAGCGCCAGCCAGCTGGCCTCGATGATATTATCGGAAACGCCTACGGTGCACCAATTATCATGGTGATCCGTTGAATCGATCAGCACTCGGGTGCGTGCTCCGGTACCCTGGCTGCTGCCGATGATGCGTACCTTGTAGTCATCGAGTATCACCGTCTCGATGCTAGGATACACTGGGATCAAAGCCTTGCGGAGCGCGGCGTCCAAAGCGTTCACAGGTCCGTCACCCTCGGCCACGGTGTGGACATCCTGGTCTTTCACACGAAGTTTCACCGTCGCCTCGCACGTTTCATACTTGTTCCTCACCGAGCGAATGTAAGTGCAGTGATATTCTAACAATTCCCAAAAAGGTTCTACTGGCCCCAGAATGCGGCGAATCAGCAGCTCGAAAGAGGCTTCGGCTGCCTCGAACTCGTAGCCGAGGTGTTCGAGCCGTTTGACCTCTTGCAGGATCGCCGCGACGTGGGTTGACCCCTTCTCAAGCTCGAACCCTAATTCCCGGGCCTTCGCCAGCACGTTACTTTGACCGGAAAGTTCCGAAACAACAATGTGTTGATGATTTCCCACATCACCTGGTTCAATATGCTCGTAACTGCGAGCTAGCTTTTGAACGGCGTGGGCATGCAAACCGCCCTTGTGTGTGAATGCGGTGGTTCCCACAAAGGCTGCTCGAATGTTGTGTTGGCAATTGGCTAATTCATCGACAAATAATGACAATTCCCGGAGACGGCTCAACTCCGGCACGACCGATATTCCAAGCTTCAGCTGAAGATTAGGAATGACACTGGTCAAATTACAGTTGCCGGTTCGCTCACCGTATCCATTGATCGTTCCCTGAACTTGGGTTGCACCCGACCTGAGGCCTGCTAAAGCGTTCGCAACTCCGAGTTCGCAGTCGTTATGCGTATGAATGCCGACCGGGATCGACAGTGCTCGGACGACCGCCGAAGTTATCTCGGACACCTCATGAACCATCGCACCACCATTCGTATCGCAAAGCACAATCACATCTGCGCCGCCTTCGGCTGCGGCTTCGATTGCGGCCATTGCTTGGGCTGAATCCTCCCTGTAACCATCAAAAAAATGCTCTGCATCGAACATGACCTCTTTTCCCTTTGACTTCAGATACGCGACCGAATCCCGAATCATCCGCAGGTTTTCCTCGATGGATACGCCCAGTATCTGCTCAGCATGCAATCGCCAGCTCTTGCCGACGATCGTTACGGTCGGAGTCTGAGCCTCCAAAAGAAGGGCGATCTGTGCATCTGTCGCCGGCTTGGCGTTGGCTCTGCAGGTGCTGCCAAAGGCGCAAATTTTCGCCTGCCGCCACTTGTGTCTTTTAGCCTCTGCAAAGAACGCGATGTCCTTTGGATTGGATCCCGGCCATCCGCCCTCAATGTAATGAATCCCAAACGCGTCCAGTTTTTCAGCGATACGAATCTTGTCGTGGACGCTGAAAGAGATGCCTTCCGCCTGCGTACCATCTCGCAGGGTCGTATCATAGATCATGATCTGGTTCGGAATCATAGTTGTGGGACTGATTCGGTATCCCAGCCTGGAGCAGTTTGCAAGAGGTTCGTGTCCTGCCGGCGATGAAGATGCGGGGCCGCGGTCAACGCTTGACCGTCACGGGCGTACCGACTCTCGCCGCGTAAAAGAATCGTTTGGCTTTGGATTCCGGCATGCGGATACATCCGTGCGATGCCGGGTAACCAGGCAGGTAGCCGGCGTGCAGGCCGACCCCGCCAACAATCCGCAGGAAGTACGGCATCGAGGCCCCAATGAAAGTTGAACCGGGCGGACGCGGGTCTTTGCGAACATCGACGTTCTCTTTAACGACTATCCCATCACGCACATAGGCCCCGTATATGCTTGAGCGATGGTCAATATCCTTCTGGACGACCGTATAGCGTCCCGCCGGAGTGTCGTACCCTTCGCGGCCGGTCGAAACAGGCGCAGTTAAAACCACTTGGCCCCTGCTATAGAGATACGCATGCTGATCGACCAGATCCACGATAATACCAACTTTTCCAGTCGGCTTCCGAAAGTCGTAGGTCAGGTCCTCGAGATCTGCACAACCAGCCAGTAGCGCCAGAGCCGACAACAGGCCGAACCGCAAAAGATTATTCATTTCTCTACTCTATGCCATGTCTGACACAATCAATGTCAAGACAAGACAGAAAGTGATATGGGCGTCCTGTCCCTGCATCGATCGCGGTTACGACCGGGATGCCCCGGTCACACGACAACCTGTGCAGGGATTCCTATGGATCTGATTGTTACTATCTACCACGCCGGCACCCTAACAGTCCTTGGTCTGATCCTATTGACGTTGCTAGCTAACATGATTTTTATACCGGTCCTGCGAGAGCAGGTCATCTCCGGCAATCAGCCCTTGGTTTCTGTGTTGGTACCCGCCAGGAATGAAGCCCATCGAATCGCTCCCTGTCTTCGCTCTTTGCTGGCCCAGAATTATTCCAACCTCGAAATTGTTGTGCTGGATGATCAATCCGAAGATGGAACGGCTGATCTGGTGAAGAGTTTTCAGATGGGCCTCTCGCCCGATCGTTTGCGACTGATCGAGGGGGAGGCTCTGCCGCCCGGTTGGACAGGTAAGGCTTGGGCCTGCCAACAATTAGCGCGCGTCGCTAGGGGCGAGTTACTTTTATTCACTGACGCCGACACAGTTCACCCTCCTGGAACAATTGCGGCTGCTGTCCTGGAACAAAACAAAACACGGGCGGATCTATTGACGATTTGGCCATATCAAATTACTGAAACGCTCGCCGAAAAGCTGGTGATTCCGCTCATGTTCATAGCCGCCTGCGGATATCTCCCGCTTTGGTTCCTGGTTTGCTGTCGACGTCTCCCGCTAATCGCTCGTGTTGTGCCTAGGCTTTGGATGCGGAATCTGGGCGCGGCGAGTGGCCAATTTCTGCTCTTTCGCCGAGGAAGTTACGAGCGGATAGGGGGTCACGAACGTGTGTGCGACAGTCTGGTGGAGGACGTGGCGCTGGCCCGGACCGTAGCGAGCGAGACGGCCAACGGGATGCGCCTCGTAAATTGCGACGGGACTCATCTGACCCAATGCCGCATGTACGAATCGCTCGAAGAAATGTGGGAGGGTTTTACAAAGAATATCAGGCCTGTGTTTGGGCAAGGAGACGTTGGCTTTCTTGCAGCTATGGCTGGTCAGTTCCTGGTGTTAGTTCTCCCGTTTGTCATCGTATTTTTGGCACCCGGTCCGCTGACGTTAATTGAGTTGTTATTGATTTACAGCATCCGGATATCCGCGGCTCTTCGGTACAGAACTTCCTGGTTGAGTGTGGCTCTCCATCCAGTCGGCTATTCATTAGCGTTGGCGATCGCATTGAACAGCTTTCGCCAAACCGCAGGACGAGGTGTTCGGTGGAAGGGTAGAACATATCAAAGCGCGCGTTCCGACCAGGAAAAGAGATAATAAAACAACATATCATTTGACATGTTATAATATTGGGTGAGTAATGCACTCACGTTTTTATGTCGCCTAAATTCGGGAACTACCTGTTTCGTAACCTGAAAGGCGAGGCCCCTGAGGAGGCCCGGAATCCTTCAGGCGATCTTCGTCCAGCAGTGGGCGCGTTGAACGAACAAATGATTGTCTTACACCAAAACGATATTGGCGCGGGCGATCCTGCGGCGCCGGAGTTGGATTGGTCAAACGTCGAGCAGGGCAAAATCGTGGTCCCACTGCGGGATACTCAGGGCCTAATGGACGGGCGGATAACCGTCAAGGCTTCGACGCTGCAACGGATCTGCCCTGAACTCCTACCTGTCGGACTCGATTGCGAGTTTCTATTTCCCGTCTCGTTAAAAACCGTTGTCCTTCAGGTGCAAGCAAACTTGAATGAGAACTTCGCTGAGGTCGTAAAGCCGATTGAACCGGATTTTGATACACCGATTGGGCAGGTGGCACGCCAGGATGAAGCTTTTTTCGAATTCGAGAAACTCGCTCGCTCACCGATCACGTCGGCGGAGGAAAGGGCTCAACCACAACGAATGACGGCAGAGCCTACACTGACACCGGCGGATCGACCCGCATTTCCCCCGATTCGTAATAGGTCTCCTGCCGAAGACCCAAAATCCGAGCCGCAGGTTGCGCATGATAAACTCGTGGTCGGAACGCAATCGGAATCTTTCGCGCCGCCCGGGATCCAAGTTGAAAGAGTCAACCCGGCCGTGGGCAGGAGGGCGGAGCAGCATTTGCGTGGGATCGACATGCAACGGTTACAGCAAATATTCATGACAGAGGATCTGCTGGATGCGCGTCAAGTTGCGAAGCTGATCGCAGTTCTTCCACGTGTGACCGGCGCGCTGATCATGCTGGCCGACGGGACGCTCTTGGGCGGAGAGCTTCCAGTCGGCTACCATTCGGAGTCAGCGCTCCTGGCCCCGGCTGTGATGCGCACGGTTCAGAGGTTCAGCCAGCAGCTCAAGTCGTGCAAGAGCTCGGCTTTCACAATTTTCGGCGACCCCCTAGTGAGTGTTTTTGCCGAAGGAAACTTTTACATCCTCGTCACACATGAGGGACGAGGATTATTGCCTGGGATGCGAGAATTGCTTGGCGAGACGGCCAAAGCCTTGGACGCTCTGTATGATGTAGATCCGATCCCGGATTCGTCCTCGCATTCGAGCAGCCTGATATTCCAGGATCAGGCTAGCGGAACAGAATAATCGCAAGTGGGATGCGGCTAAGCCGCGATCAACGAGCAGCGGCGCCAGTAGACAAACGCGACGCAAAGGAAAATACTGCCTGCCGCCAGACCGGCGAAGCCGCCTACAGTGCAACTCGTTCCGCTCAAATCCACCGAATCGGCAGAGAGCGGCCCATGGATGAGCGACAGCAGACCGATCGCTGAAAATCCAATTGCCAGAATAGCAAGGCTGAGCCCTGTGGAAATTTTCTGAAAGTACCGAGGAGTGTTCATTAGGTAGAGCCGGTTGGTTTTCTTTGCTTCGGGACTTAGCCGTCTACCGGCTGATTGACCGTCTGCTACCCTGTACAAACGATTTGCGCGGACCGGGTTTCAGCGTGAGCGGAGAAAAGTGAAAACTTTTTCCCCTTGGTAGGGTCGCGCTCCCGCGCGACCGGCGTGTTCACGGCTCTTAGACGTGCAACGCCGGATCGCCGGTAGGGCGAGGCTCCCGAAGTCGTGCTCGTGCTCGTCGTCGTGCTCGTGCTCGATCTGTGGGACTTCGGCGCCGAAAAGGAGTCCGATCCTTCGGCAATTAATTTGTTCCATCACTCTGACCGCGAGATATGCAGAATTCTCGAGGACGAGCACGAGCAGGAGCACGAGCACGAGCACGACCTCGGGAGCCTCGCCCTACCGAGCCGGGGCACGTGATGCCCGGATCGCGCAGAAGCGGATCCCATAGGTCCAATGGGTCCCATAAGTCCCATAAGTCCTATGGGGACACGTCGATTTTTCGCCAGTCGCGCAGGAGAGCGTCCCTTGTCGCGCAACCCGGGGAACCTATATACGAGAAAAGTAAACGTCCGGTGGAGACACGTCTGCGTCGTTGTCGACCGTTGCCTCGACCAAGGCCGGTCGGCCGACGATCCGCCAGGCCGCCTCAAGAGCTGGACGCACTTCCTCCGGCCGCGCGCAGGCGAAACCGACACCTCCGCAGGCTTCGGCAAAGCGCACAAAGTCAATCGGCTGCAGCTCGGTTCCGAAAGGTGGAATACCTAACGCGATATTCTCGCTGTCGATTCGTGAGTAGTGATTGTTCTTCAACACAACCACCTTAATCGGAAGCTTGTATTTCACCGCAGTCGCAAACTCGCCCATCAGCATAGTGAAGCCGCCGTCACCCACAAAAGCGACACACTGCCGGTCCGGATAAGCGATCTGTGCTGCGATGGCAAAAGGGAGTCCGGGGGCCATCGTGGAGAAATTTCCGCCGACGGCAAGTTTTTGGGTTGGCACCATAGAGATATGGCGTGCAGCAAAGAACGTGTTGGACCCGCAATCGAATGAAACCAAGGCATCGGGAGCGAGGAGCTCTGAAACCTGTCGGGCTACAACTTGCGGCTGGAGCGGCAATTTGGAACTGGTCTCGATGCGCTGCAACGCCTGATTCCAATCGCTCATCTGAGCTCGGATCTGCTCAAAAAAAGTACGATCACTTTGCGGTTCGAGCAGCGGCAGTAAGTCCATCAGGGTGCGACGCACATCGCCGACAATCGGTATATCGACCGCGACACGTAATCCGAGGCGCGTTGGATCACGGTCGATCTGGACAATGCGAGCCTGTCCCGGCTTGGGATAATAATGCAGCCAAGGCATCGTTGAGCCTGCGATCAACAAAGTGTCGCAGCCTCGCATCGCCGCCGAGGAGGCCGTTGTTCCAAACTCTCCGATCCCGCCCGTGGTGTATGGAGAGCTGTCGGCGATCACTGTCTTTCCCAGAAACGCTTTGACCACAGGCGCCGCGCGACGTTCCGCGACGGCTTCAACCTCGACAGTTGCCCCGAGTGCACCTTGACCGACTAGGAGCACGGTGCGGCGCCCGGCGTTGAGTAAATCGGCGGCAGCACGGACCGCATCGGGCGGAGGCACTTCGATCTGGGGCACCCAAGTGGACGCCGCGCCGTGCTGAACGTCGCTACCGAGAGATTCGTCGTCATCGGCGAGCGCCTTCGCTTGCACATCGATAGGGAAACTCAGATGAGCTACCCCTCGACGCGCGAGAGCGGCCCGCCGGGCTGTATCCGCGACTGAAAGCAAATGGTAGGGACCGGTGACTAGCTCATTGTAGACGCCGCTCGTAACGTCGTCATACAGACTAATCGTATCGGCGCCTTGGGTAAATCGGGTACCCAGTAAGGCGCGGGGCGGCGCGCCGGTGATGGCCAGAACCGGGGCTCCATCGAACTTCGCGTCATATAGCCCATTGAGCAGGTGCACCGC
>Ga0213878_10000715_pt1 | contig 12049 bp, 13 predicted proteins | sample VelepicoBEBS_R02_FD_161053 | JGI IMG/M metagenome (GOLD analysis project Ga0213878, IMG submission 161053) | Vellozia epidendroides bulk soil microbial communities from rupestrian grasslands, the National Park of Serra do Cipo, Brazil - BS_R02 | ecosystem: Environmental > Terrestrial > Soil >... | reverse complement strand
CATTTAATGAAACGGACGATACGCAACGCAAAGGGGGACGTGCCGGGGCGACTTTTAGTCAGGGCGGGGACGGAAATCAGGTCCCGGGAGATCAGACGGGGAGTATGAGCTTAGGGCCGGGTGTTTTCTATGTGTTGCCTCCGCCTAAGCTTCCGCCGAAGCTTTCTGTCCAATAGAATTTTTTATTGTTTGCGGCCTGGGCTGGGCGCGGAGTCTCTACCCATAGGACCTATAGGACCCATAGGACGTATTGGACCTATGGGTAGAGGCTCCGCTCGGTGGGTGCATACGTGCATCCGCCACCGGCCCGTCGCGGTAACGCCTGTCACGCCGTACCCTACGGGACGGATCTCTTGGGGATACATTTCCAGGCACTTCGCGCCAGGCTACGATCGTTCGGTCCCTACGGGACGCGGCTCCCGCCCGTGATGTAAGCCGAAGCACGGGCGAGGCGCCTAGGGAGCCAGTTCGGACACGGCGCGAAGCAGCATGGAATTGAAAGACGCGCGCCGAAGACTGCCGCTTATTCCTATGATCCTGCCCATGAAAGTTTCAGTGTGCCATTCTTTCGGGTCTGTATAAAGGCGGATTTGATATTGAAGCTATTACAATGCCGGGAGGCGTCCTTCCTTCACACGACGGCTCCGGGCCCATACATATCGCTTTCGCCATCCAAACAACGGAGGTGGGACAGTGGGAGATGCACCTCGCCAGGCACGGTGTTGCCATTGAAAGCCGTGTCCGCTGGGGAGAGAACGACGAGAGTCTCTACTTCCGCGATCCCGACGGACACGCCCTCGAGTTGATCAGCGGCGACCATTGGCAAAAGCTCGCCAACGCTTGAGGGTTGCACTAGCCGTTCCCCACGACCTGTTCCGCCTCCCGAACTTGCGGAAGCCGTTTCCTGCTATCCTGGCGGCGCCGCAATTCGAGCTCTGTTCGGGCGCGTTGGGCTGCTACTCATTTGAACGCCTTTTAGTTGTATGGCGTCCGCCGAGACCTAGCTAGGGCTGCTGCAAGTCATCCGGTAAATCGGACAGAATATCGGCTAATATAGGCACGTCCGAATTCTCCGCATGACGGATGATTTCCTCCCCGTCCTCGCGCGTGATGTAGCGTTGAGCTACCAAGTGTCGCGTACTGGTTATAACCTGATCGACGTACCGGTCGTGGCTGGTGTACAAGGGCCGAAGATGTTGTTCATCGAATGGATGCACGTAGCCAATCAGGAAGCCAAGCCCCGGGCCAGGACTGCTGACAAACCATTGCGCAGTTGGTACGTCCAGATATGGCGAACGCACTCCGCCCGTGGGATTGCCAAATCGATCGAGGACAGGTGCGCCGTTCTGAAATTGGAGCAGAGCGCCCGGCGGCGGCGGTACATCGTAGCGTACCCAGAGGTCGAGATTGGCGAACGCTGCGCTTTGAAAAATCCCGATGTTAAGCGGACTGCGCAACCCGAATCCGGCGGTCAAAGGGGGCATGGGCACGCCGGCGGCCAGGATATCGGCGTAGGCCGGGCCAAAATCCAGCTCATTCTGAGATGCATGGGCAGCGCCCGCAATTTCATATTCTCGAAATCGGTCCTCTGGTTGGTCGCTATCGGCGCGTCTAGCAGCTTGCACGCTGGGCAGGAGAGTTTCGCTGTTCGTGGCCATGCGGATGACTGGTACGCCGGCGTTTTTTATCTGTCCCGCGCCTGAACCGGAAGGCGGCTCTGAGCATTGATTGATCGGAGCAGGACTGTTGAACCCTGCGGCAATCAGGAAGCCATCATAGACCGGATTTCCATTAGCCTGCTTCGCTAGCGGATGCACCGCGTCTATATATGTCTGCAAATCGAATCCCGATTGTGAATATCCGTAACCATAAACACGCTGGGGACGAATTACCGGACGGACAGCATCATTGCTCCTAGCCCAAGCTGCGATCTGGCTGAATATATCCCAGAGCAAACCATTCTCGGTCGCGCGTGAGCTGTCGCCGGGAATGATGGAAATCGGACTCGCACAATTTTGCGGGTCGTTCAATGAAAGCGGATTAGCCCAGTTGAGCGGCGCATATCGAGTCGGATTGAATTTTTGCAACGCACTCGCGGTTACCGGCTTGCTGGTAAATCCGATCCAGACATCTCCGTTGCGAACAATGTAATTTTTGGAAAGAGCCCATCCGATCTCCAGGTCAACACCGTTGGTGGCATTCAAGATTTCCACGATCACGTTGCCGCTCAATCTTTCTCTTCTCATCGGACGTCTCACCAGCATGCGGGTGGTGTACGGTGCATTGGCTACCCGAACCGTGGCGATTCCGCGAGCCGGCCAGTCATAGACGTTAGCAGTTCCACTAACCAAGTACTCCTCCTCCACGTATCCGACTTTGCCGAGATCTTCAGCCACATTCAGATGATCAGCGGCGCCAAACGGGTAAGAATCCAGGGCTACAGGTACTAGTGTGGTTTGCGGGACCGGCACTGGGGTTGGAGCAGCAAGTGCAGGCTCGAAAGCAAGCACAACCAGTGCTTGCGACGCGAGGATTGCACCAAGTTTCGCTTTCATAAAAGAGGGGGGAATCCTTTCCGAATGAGGTGATTTCGAGCTCGTGATAGCTCGTTCTGGTTTTGCCTTTTTCCTTTTTGCGGGGGTCTGAAAGAAGCACAAGGCGAGTCAGAGCCTTGCCCGGGAGTCAATTCAGTAACGAGGAACGAACGTTTCGTCAAGTCAGATGAGCATCCGTTCATTCTGGCACAGGCCGCGCTTCCTTTAGTGATGTCACGCGCCGCAGCTCGGACGGTCACTGTCGTCCCGCCCGTGCTTCGGCTCACATCACGGTTGGGACGCCCATGTCACAATGACCTCACTTGAGTCCGGACTGATGATAATCGACAGTCCAAGGCATTCATGGAAACAAGGACGTCGGACCAGATAGAGAGCCTTACCTGGCTCACCGATCTCCATCTGGAATTTTGTAGCCATCAGACGCGGAACCTGCTCTATCAGGCCATCAACGAAGCGGCTGGCGAAATCGTGGTCATCACAGGCGACCTCTCCGCGGGCCGTCACCGGTTGGCCCAGTACACCGAGTTGGCCGAACAGATCAGAAAACCGGTTTACTTCGTGCTCGGCAACCATGATCGCTATGGCACCACCTTTGCGGGCACTGATGCCGTAGTGGGGCGCGTCACGAAACTCTTTTCACACATGATCCGGCTCGACGGATCGCAGGTTGTTCCCTTGAGCGGATCAGTCGCGTTGATCGGGGTAGACGGCTGGGCCGATGGACTTGGTGGCGAAGGTCCAGCCACTAAAGCGCGGATCAACGATTTTTACCAGATCTTAGACTTTGCCACTGAGCCGGAGCCCCGCGTTTTTCGCGAGATGAAAGAGCGCGCCCGGAAGTACAGTCAAGCTCTCAAGCCATCGTTATTTAGGGCCCTGAAGCAATTCCAGACGATCATCATCGCCACGCATGTGCCTCCCTACGAAGGTGCCGCCTGGCACGAAGGGCTTCCTAGTTCCCCGGACTATCAGCCTTTTTTTTCCTCACCGACCATGGGGAATCTGCTCAAAGCCGCGGCTGCCGCGCACCCGGAGAAGCGTGTCCTGGTCTTGTGCGGCCATACACACTCTCCCGGAATCTACCGTGATGGGAGCATATTAGTGATCACCGGCGGTGCACGTTACGGCTACCCGGAGATCGCCAAGACAATCCATTTGAATCAGCTGGAATCGATAACCGACTAGTGCCGCCAGTGGCCTTCGACCCAATACCACCCACCGTGACGCTCAACCCAGTGGCCGGGAATCCACCTTGCATAATGGTGGTGCTTATGGACGTAGTGGCCGGGACCCCAGACGTAGCCATGTCCGTCCCATCTCCAGTGACCCGGGTCCCAGACGTAATCTCGATCCGGGGGCGGTGGGATCGTCTCTACCCTGACCGCCGGAGGCGGGACCTTGACAATAACCTCCTGCGCTGCGGACTTGGAGGGGACGGCCAGAATGCTTCCGGTAACGATCAATCCGACGAGAATTTTGGCCGACTGGGACCTTGAGCGATTTCGCGACTGCTTTTGCATACCCATACAAACCGCGACCGGGGCCCAAGGTTGCAGCCATCGGTTTGTTGAAGGGTAGTGCATCGAGTCATAAGTAGGAGGCAAACCGTTGAATGAGCCTTGATCATATTTGGGCTTCCTGCTCTTCATCGGTTTATGGCAACAATCTGCGTTGATGTTGGTACTTCGGTCATCAAGGCGGTCGCTTTCGACGATCGCGGCACCGAGATCGTCGTTGCCCGCCAGGAAACGGAGGTGCTGCGTCCCGCGCCCGGGTTTTCCGAGCAAAACATGTACTCGGTCTGGGACGCGGCGGCCACCACAATCCGCACGGTGGTGGGCCAACTGTCCGGCCCTGTAGGCCTTATCTCGCTGACGGCCCAAGGGGATGGTTGCTGGTTGGTTGACGCCGATGGTCGACCTACCGGCCCCGCCATTCTGTGGAACGACGCTCGCGCTGCGGCGATTGTGGATCGCTGGCTGAAGGCAGGCGTATTCAAGGAAGCCTTTCGGCGCAACGGTTCGCAGGCTTTCGCCGGCCTTCCCAACGCCATCTTTGCTTGGCTCAAGCAGCATGATCCCGCCCGGCTGGACCGTTCTGCCAAGTCGCTCTGTTGCAACGGCTGGATTTTCTACCAACTGACCGGCCGGATGGCCATCGATGAGTCGGACGCAGCCGTTCCTTTCTTTGACGTGCGCGAGAGGCGCTATTCGCCCCATCTCCTTCAACTCTATGGCCTGGAGTGGGCCGAACGGCTGTTGCCCGATGTGCTTTCCAACGATCAGCGTATCGGCGAACTGCGTTCCACGATGGCGGCCGAACTCGGTTTGCCGACCGGGTTGCCTGTCGTCATGTCGCCCTACGATGTGGCCTCGACCGCAATCGGTGTTGGCGCGGTCAGCGACGGCCAGGCCTGCAGCATCCTTGGAACGACGCTCTGCACGGAGATTGTTGTGAACCAGCTCAACCTGGAAGGGGAACCGTCTGGGTTAACAATTCCATTTGGTCCGCCGGGATTGTACCTGCGTTCCTTCCCAACGTTGGCCGGAGCCGAGGTGATCCATTGGACTGTCAGTCAGCTTGGTCTCGGGGGTCCGGCAGATCTCAGTCGACTCGCTGCCAACGTGGCGCCGGGTGCAGACGGCCTTTGCTTGCTGCCCTATTTTTCGCCCGCCGGCGAGCGCGTGCCATTCCTGAACACAGGCGCGCGCGGCTCGCTATTCGGGTTGTCTTTCGAGCACGGCAGGGAGCATATTGCCCGTGCCGTGCTCGAAGGGTTATCTCTGATCATTCGTGATTGTTTCCAGGCAACCCAAGCGGCGCCGTCGCCTCTCCGTGCTTGCGGCCTGTGCGGCGGTGGCGCGAACAGCGATGTCTGGTGTCAACTTATTGCCGACGTCACCGGTACGCCAACCTTCCGGCCCGCCGACCAGGAAGTTGGTGCCAAGGGAGCGTTCATTGTTGGCTTGGTCGCTGTGGGGCAAGAGGCGGACTACTCCAGTGCAGCCAAAAAATATGTCGGAATCCGAGATAGATTCGAGCCACATAGTGAACGTCACGCGTTTTACAATAGATTGTTCGAGCAATTCCTTGCGATCCGGGAGCGCACGCTGCCCATATGGAAACGAATGGCGGACGATCGTGCGGCGGGAGCCTGAGTCACCGAAGAACCCCTTTTTATGGCATCAAAGAAATCCTGGGACGCCGCTTACCTCGGGCTGGACCTCGGGACTCAAAGCGTCCGCGCCATACTTGTCTCCGGTAGCGGCGAAACTTTGGCCGTTGGGTCTCACAAACTGATCAGCCACCGGGACGGACCCCGGCACGAACAGGACCCCGAAGAATGGTGGCGAGCGATCTCGGCCGCCTGTCGAGAAGCCTTCTCCGTGCTGCCTGCCGGCTTTACCATCGGTGGTGTGGCCGTTGACGGGACGTCGGGTACGATCTTGCTGATCGATGGCGGCGGCCGGCCATTGACGCCAGGGCTGATGTATGATGATACCCGGGCGATCGACGAAACCAAACGCGTCAACGAGGCCGGCGCGGAAACTTGGGCCACACTGGGCTATCACCGGATGCAGGCGCCTTGGGGTTTGCCGAAGCTGGTTTGGCTGTTGGGGCAACGTCGCCGGCTGGGCGCCGGGACGCGCCTGGCGCATCAGGCCGATTTTATCAACCGCAGACTGGTCGGCAACGAGGTGGCCACAGACACGAGCAACTCTCTGAAAACCGGCGTGGACTTGATCAACGAGCGGTGGCCGCTCGAGGTATTCGGCGCGCTCGGAGTGCCCAGCGAACTTCTTCCGACTGTGGTGCGTGCGGGGACCTCTCTTGGAGTCGTGAGCGCGGATGCGGCAGCGCAGACGGGCATCCCACAGGGGACTCCGGTCATCGCAGGCATGACGGACGGTTGCGCCGCGCAGTTGGCCGCGGGGGTGTTGAGCGGGGGAAGCTGGAACTCTGTGCTCGGAACCACACTGGTTCTCAAAGGGGTGACGCCCGACCTGATCAGGGATCCGGCGGGCGTAGTCTATTCCCATCGGTCGCCCGATGGCAATTGGCTGCCGGGTGGCGCTTCGAGCGTGGGCGCAGGAGCGATCTCCAAGTATTTCCCGGGCCGGGATCTGGAATTGCTCGGGAGACAAGCTGCCGAACGGGAGCCAGCGGCCACGGTAACCTACCCTCTCCATGGGCATGGTGAACGCTTTCCCTTCGTCGCGCCGGACGCAGAACGTTTTACACTGGGCCAACCTGTCGATGAAATCGACCAATACGCCGCGCTGCTCCAAGGCGTAGCATTCGTGGAGAGACTCTGTGTTGACTATCTGGACACGCTCGGCGCCCCGGTTGGCGGGGCTTTCGTGCTCACCGGCGGCGGGGCGAAGAGTCGTTATTGGTGTCAGTTGCGCGCGGATGTGCTGGGCAGGCCGGTCTCCCTACCAGAAAACGCCGAGCCGGCTCTGGGCATGGCAGTGCTTGCTGCGGCGGCCGGACGCAAAGTGGAAGACGTCGCCGGTGCGATGGTCAGGATTCGAGAGGTGATAGATCCGCGCCCAGACCACGTCGGCCGCTTTCGTGAGCCGTACCTACGGCTGGTCGATGAGCTCGCCCTCCGAGGGTGGGTGACGCGCGCGGTTGCGCAACACGCTCACCAGAGGGCCGCCCCGTGACGCATCTTTTCCTCGCTCGGCACGGGACGACGGTCTGGCATACTGAGAACCGCTATGCCGGCAGTTCCGATGTGGCGTTGGACCCCGGCGGCCATGCGCAGGCCGAACGACTTGGCGCCTGGGCATCCCAGGCTGCGCTCGTCGCGATCTGGTGCTCTCCATTGAATCGTGCCCGTCAGACCGCGGCCCCAGCTGCGGTCGCGGCAGGACTCGAGCCGTACATCGACGATCGTCTGCGCGAGGTCGACTTCGGGCAGGTCGAAGGCAAGACCATGGCGGAAGCGGAGCAGCTTTTTCCCGAGGAGATGCAGCGCTTTAAAGCCGATCCCGTAGCTTATCCAATGCCCGGCGGCGAAGACCCCCGTCAAGCAGCTTTGCGTGCTGTGTCCGCTCTGCGGGACATCGCGGCCGCGCACCCGTGCGGGCGCGTCCTGGCGGTTTGCCACAGCACGCTTATTCGCCTCGCGCTCTGCTCCCTGTTTAGCATCCCCTTGCCGCGCTACCGGACAGTTTTTCCTGAGGTTCGCAATGGCGCGCTGACCGAAATTCGATTCAAGGATGGAGACGCTGGGCTTCTCCAATACAACTCTCCACCCAGCCTGCATCGCTCACAAATCCTTGGAGATTTGTGAGCGATGCAGGCTCTGGCCAAACATTATGAGCACACGCATCCTTGTCGCAGGCGACCACTTTATCCTGCCTTCCATTTTTGCCGACGCGATCCGCGCCGAAGTAGAGACTGCTGTTGAGTTCCGCGAATACCAATCCCCTTGGCCGGGCGTACCGTTTGGTGAGATCGGTGAAGTCACAGAGGCGTCCGGTTCGGAGGACGAGATCATCCAGGCTCTTCAAGGGGCGAGCATCTATGTGGCGAATCATGCTCCGCTTACGAAGCGAATTCTCGAAGGCGCGCCTGACCTGAGACTGGCCATCATCGCCCGCGGAGGTCCGACGAACGCCAATGTCAGGGCGGCAACCGAGCACGGCGTGCTCGTCTGTAACGCCCCTGGACGTAATGCCACCGCCACCGGCGAGCACACGATGAGCCTCATCCTGGCCGTCCTGCGCCGCATTCCCGAGACGCACGCGGCGCTCACCCAAAACGATTGGCGCGGAGATTATTACGAATACGACAAGTGCGGGCTGGAACTGGAGGATTCCACCGCCGGCTTGATCGGCTATGGCGCAATCGGCAGCCGAGTCGCGCGGATGCTGCGCGGCTTCGGGTGTCATGTGCTTGTGTATGATCCCTACGTGAAGCCGGAGATCTTGGGCGGTCTGGCCGAAAGTGTACAACTTGATGAACTGCTCGACCGCTCGCGGATCGTTTCATTGCACGCGCGGGCCACGCCCGAAACCAAAGGTATGATTGGTTCGAAGCAGATCGCCGCAATGCCTGCCGGTTCGGTGCTGATCAACTGCGCGCGCGGCACGCTGGTCGATTACGATGCGGTTTGCGACGCGCTCGAGACCGGCCACCTCTGGGGCGCCGGGTTCGACGTGTTCCCCGAAGAGCCGCTCTCGCCGGAGTCGCGCCTACTGCGAACTCCGCATATCGTTATGACGCCTCACATCGCGGGTGCTAGCAAGCAGACCGCCGAGAAAGCTGCGCGAATCGCCGCCGGTGAAGTGCGGCATTTCCTCCGCGGCGAACCTCTCGCACATTGCGTCAACCCGGAAGCCGCCGCCGGCAGACCTCGCCGGTAGGCAAGAGATATCTGCGATGAAAGTGAGAGACAAGCAGCCCGAAGATCAACCCTGGATAGAGAAGATCCTAGCCGAGCGCTGGGGAGGGGTGCGCGTGATAGTTCATGACGAGACTTTCGACGCACACTTGTTACCGGCATTGGTTGCTGGTGAAAAAGAGGGCCTGGCGACTTTTCGGGTGCATCAGACGGACCAAATCAAGTTTGCGGAGCTAATCACCTTGGACGCGGTTATCGCTAAGCGCGGCATCGGAACCGCTCTGATCGAGGCCCTTATATCCAGGCTGCGAACCGAAACGGCCACCGTCCTACGGGTGACCACGACAAACGACAACCTTGACGCTTTACGTTTTTACCAACGGCGCGGCTTCCGCATCACGGAGGTGCGTCCAGGCGCGGTGGACAAGGCGCGTTCCATAAAACCATCGATCTCACTAACAGGCGACTATGGTATCCCGATCCGTGATGAAATAGAGCTGGAACGGCAAATCCACGACGTTAGTTAACCGCACTCTGTTAGCGGGGAAACAGTGGCGAAGCCGAGACAGATGATAGCCTAGGAGCCTGTCGGATTTACCGTGAAGCGGTTAAAGATCATAGCCCAGGCCTTCAGGCCTGGGTCAGCCACCCCCGCGGAAAGCGCCCTGAAGGGGTGGCAGACATGGGCATGTATCGTCAGACCGCTCAATATTTCACGAACTGTTGGGGTAGAAACACGTTCGGCCGCCCTTACAGCTTACAGGGCGATTTTAATTTGTTAGCTGACCCAGGCCTGAAGGCCTGGGCTATGGTCTCTGACCGCTTCGCGGTAAAATCCGACAGACACCTAGGCTATCATCTGTCTCGGCTTCGCCGCTTGCATGAACGACCTATTTCGCAACGGGCTCTACCTAACGCTCGCTGCTGATGCTTGACTTTCGTTCCCGGATCTGCGCAAGGAAAGGTCACATCAATGAACAGCCAAAAATCCCTCTCTATTTCTCTGGTCGTCGCGGTCGCACTTATCATGATTGCTGGCTTCTACGGCTGCGCGAGCTACGAAGCTCAAAATAAGGAAACGCTGCTTTCTGCTGCCGGGTTCCGAACGCGAACTCCTTCGACCCCTGAGCAACAAGCCATGTTTAATCGCATGGTCCCTTACAAGGTCGAACGCCGGGTTAGAAACGGCAAAGTGCTTTACGCCTACGCGGATAAAGCGCGGAACGTGGTTTATATAGGCGGCGAAAGCGAATATCAACGCTACAAGCAACTCGGGCTGCAGCAGTCGATCGCCCAGGATCAATTGGAAGCTGCACAGATCAACGAAGAAGCAACCCTGTATAACTGGGGTCCCTACTGGGGTCCTTGGAACCCTTGGTGGTAAACGCTGGGAGCGGTAGGGCGAGGCTCCGTCCGAGCCGCGGCGCGTGACGTCGACCTGCCCCTGGCGACGTCACGCGCCACGGCGGGCAACACCTTTTCCGGGTGCCAAACCCTCAAAGGTCGAAGTTCGAGGACGAGTTCGAGGACGAGATACAGGCAAGATGCCTATGCTACTTTAAGACCGCTGCATTTCCAGTTCTGCAAAGTCTCTGAGGTCCTGGGCGTTGACATCAGAGACCAGCCAGAATTGGAATCCGCCCCGAGTCCAATGTACAACGTTATAACCATCCTTAGCGAAGGTTTGTGCTGCCGTGCTGCGGTTAGATTCCGAAGGCCAGATAAACAAGTTAATCACATGTTTGTTGCGTTGGTAGACCACGGCCGCTACCTCCCGCCCATCGATAAAATCCAAACGCCCTCCGATCAGGCGGAAGCCGTTCTCAGCAAAATCTTGAACGGGCGGGGAAAATTTGAGTTTTCCGGCGAACCAAGGCTTGACGGTATGCTGATCGGTCGAAGGAACATCGAGAAGGTGAGTGGCCAGCAACGAGCGCACATGATTGGAGATGACCTCTGTTTCGAGGCTGTTGCCGGGCCAGCGATCAAGGATGCCAGTCTGATACAAGAAAGCCAATCCAAGCAAAACGATGACCGCCGCCGCCAAGGCTAGCGGAACAGATAACCAGGGAACGCCTGACCTCGCGCGGGTTTGTTGCTTCGCACTGGAACTTGCAGCCGGCAGAACCGATTGGATCTTCCCGAAAAGCGTGGCTGGAACTTCAAATCGAACCTGCGGATTGCCAAGCAGAGTTTGCACAACTCTTCTGGACTCGAGAAGTTCCTGGCAATCCGAGCAACCGTGCATGTGTTGCCTCACATGGACAGCCGTTGACACGTCCAGTTCGTTATCCAGGTAGGCGTCGATGAAATCGCGACAATCTTGGCAAGTCATAAACGGCCATGCTCCGTTTGTTTCGACAAAATAAGATAAAGCTGGTGCCGACCACGCGCCAGCCGGGACATTACCGTACCAATCGGGATGCCGCTGACTTCAGAGATCTCTTTGTAGGCTAGCCCTTCCAACTCCCGCAGCACCACTATTTCACGAAATTCGACGGGCAACGCTGCGACCGCCTCGCGAACCACTTCAACGGTGGCCTTCTGCGCAAGATGAGCCGAAGGTAAAGGCGAAGTATCTGGAATGTCATCGGCCTCAAAATCCAGTGGCACCTCATTCTTTTTAACGTTGCGAGCTTCTAACGCCGTGTAGCAGCAATTCCGGACTATCCGAAGAAACCAGCTCCGGCAGTTTGTTCCCTCGCGGAAGCCAGCAAAAAACCGGAACGCCCGCAGATACGACTCCTGCACCACATCTTCGGCATCTTCTTGGTTCTTCATGAGCCAACGAGCCAGGTTATATGCCTCATTCATGAGCGGCAGCAACAGGGCTTCAAAGCGCGCGCGAGTTTGCTCGTCATTCATGGCCTACGGCAAACCTACAGGGTAGTAGATCGGCAGAACGCGTGGCTGATAAGGTTTATCTGTGTGTCGACTCAATATCCGGGCTGGTTCGTTCCTACCATTTGGTGGATCGGCGGAGTAGCGGCAGGTTGGTTCTCGGCACATGAGGCCAGGATAAACGCTGTGCCAGCGGCGCAGAGAATTATTAAGAAATGCAATTGTTGGCGTTTCATAAATCACACCATTCTTTGCTGGTCTGGTCGATGTAAAGCGCTTTGTGAGTTACGAGACGGTG
>Ga0213878_10000714_pt1 | contig 12055 bp, 11 predicted proteins | sample VelepicoBEBS_R02_FD_161053 | JGI IMG/M metagenome (GOLD analysis project Ga0213878, IMG submission 161053) | Vellozia epidendroides bulk soil microbial communities from rupestrian grasslands, the National Park of Serra do Cipo, Brazil - BS_R02 | ecosystem: Environmental > Terrestrial > Soil >... | reverse complement strand
TCCTTAACCACTTTGTCTAATTCAGCCCATTCACGCATCAAGAGAGGCTAAATAAGACCGCCAGCCACGGTGTTGGGTAATGTCCTTCGCGCCATCGAGTGCGCACGGCTCGCAAACGAAGCCTTTCACCTTTTTTCCTGAGGCAAGTTCCAGGGTTCCAATGGCCAGCGGCGGCGGCACCTCACTAACGAAATCACCGAACGCGTCCCGGTCCAACGACCAAACCTCGATATCGATGCCGTGTCCCAGTGGTTCCTCTACCCGCACAAGTCCCGGTTTCGGCGGCTTCGTGTTGGCCAAATGGTAAAGCCGGTAGATCGGTGCAGTCTCTGTGGCGATGACGAACTGAGCGCCTCGATTCGATAGTTGGTGGTTCAACGGTTCGCCTCGCAAATGGGCGCCCACTACCGCGAGCTCGACTCGGCTGGAATTATTTCCATTCGAGAGTTCAAACGGCGACTGAAGCGCAACACTGAAGCAAGTCCCCCCAATGCGACCACCACCTGCCCGATGAAGCCGATCTCCCCAGCTGAGGAGAGCCCGATCAGAAAAGGCTGGGCCAATCAAGGTGACGCCAAACGGCAGACCGGGAAGAGACTTGGCTTCACCGAAGCCTGCTGGAACGGCGACGGCCGCGAGGTCCAATAGATTAACGAAGTTGGTGTAGCGGCCAAGGTTGGAATTAAGGCGCACTGGCTCCTTCTTTACCTCCTCGATCGTATAGGCTGTCCCGGTCGTGGGTAATAGCAAGAGATCGACTTCCTCCCAAATCTTTCGAGTTTGGGCAGCATAAGCTTCGAGTTCGTACAAGCCTCTAAAGGCATCGACGGCGCTGTACCGTTTACCCCCCAAGATAATGGCGCGCACCGTTAGATCTGCGGACTCAGGTCCCCGGCTCTCCAGGAATTCGCCGACTGCCGAATAGCGTTCGGCCACCCACGGACCGGCATATAGCAACGACGCCGCCTTCAAAAAAGGTTCATAATCGAACTCGATCTGCTCTCCGCCGAGCGCGGCCATACGTTGACATGCCTCATCGTACAGGCGCTGTGCTTCCTCGTTCCCGAAAAACTCAAGCTGATCGTTCCGCGGTCTACCAAAACGGATCGGGCCCTCTGGCAAAGGCCGTTCCACTGGCGTACGCGAAAACGGATCCGCCGGATCACTCCCCTCGGCAACAGCAAGTATGGCAGCCGCGTCGTAGCACGTTGAGGCTAAGATCGAGACACAATCGAGCGATCGGCACGCTGGGACAACGCCGCGATTACTAAGACGTCCGCGGGTTGGCTTCAATCCCACGAGGTTATTGAACGCTGCGGGAACCCGGCCGGAGCCAGCGGTATCGGTCCCCAAGGCGAAGGCGACCAGGCCCGACGCGACGGCGACTGCAGAACCGGAGCTCGATCCGCCCGACACATAGCGTTCATCAAATACTGAATGGCAAGCGCCGTAAGGCGAGCGTGTACCAACCAGACCGGTAGCGAACTGGTCGAGATTGGTCTTACCGATCGGCACCGCGCCGGCCTTGATCAACCTTTCAACGACATAAGCCGAGCTTTCTGGGAGGTAAGCGAAGGCGGGGCACGCACAGGTCGTCGGAACGCCGCTGAGATCGATGTTATCTTTAATCGCAAAAGGAATCCCGAAAAGTGGGAGCTCATCGAACCGCTCGGGATCGAGTGCATCGACATACACGCGGACTTGCTCCGAAGTTAGCAGAGTGATCCACACTGAGGGATGAGCCGGGCGCCGAGCGCGACGGAGCGCCTCAGCGATAATTTCTATCGGCTGCAACCGGCCCTCACGATAAAGCTCGCGTAGCCCGGAGATGGTGAAAGGTACGTTTGAAAAATCCATTAAGCTATTGGTTCGCCGAGCGAGTTAATGACCAGCCATCTTCTCTCCGAGCTCCTTAACGCTGACCTGGGAAACCGGAGCCTCGTAGACAAGCCGTCCTGCAGTCATAACCAGCACTCGATCCGAAAGCGAGAGTAGCTCGTCGATGTCCTCGCATATCAAAAGAACCGCCACGCCATGATTACGCGCATCAATAATCTGCGAATGGATGAAATCAACCGCCGCGAAATCGAGTCCGAAACACGGATTTGCCGCGACGAGAATTCGGGTGGTACCCGCGCCTAATTCACGCGCAAGCACAGCGCGCTGAACGTTACCTCCCGACAGCGTTCCCACGGCTGAGTCGAGGCTGGGTGTCTTTACCTTGTACCGGGCCACTGCGTCTGCCGCTCGAGTACGGATCTCTCGGTAGCTGAGAAGCCAGCCTCCAAGCGAGAGTGGGCGCCGTTCGAAGGAACGCAAAGCGATGTTCTCAGCCACCGTCATCTTGGCAGCGCATGCGTTGTGCAACGGTTCTTCCGGAAGGACGTTGATCTGATGCCGGAACATTTCGCGCCGGGTGCCACCGAATCGTTCACCCTGCAGCAGGATCTCTCCGGCCTTAGCCACCCGCTGACCGCCTAGCACTTCGACGAGCTCTCGCTGGCCGTTTCCCGAGATGCCTGCTATGCCGACGATTTCGCCGGAGCGCACGGCCAGATCAACTCCGCAAACCGCCTCCACGCCGTTGTCGCGATCGGCGCGAAGACCTTTAATCTCGAGGAGAGCCTCACCGGGCAGACGTTCCTCTTTTTCAGTCGTCTTTCCCAGACGTTGTTCGCCCATCATGAGCGTTGCCATATCCGAAACCGAAAGATCGGCCACGCGCCCTCCCGCTGCGACGCGGCCCTTGCGCAAAACGGTGATTTCGTCGCAATAACCGGTGACCTCTCGAAACTTATGGGTGATGAGAAGAATGCTGAGCTCCTGCTTATCAACCATCTTTCGGAGCATCCCGAGTACTTCATCAGCTTCCTGCGGTGTAAGGACCGATGTCGGTTCGTCAAGAATAAGGACTCTGCTGCCGAGATAGAGTTGCTTCAGGATCTCGACCTTTTGTTTTTCGCCGGCCGCAAGATTTGTGATGCGGGCTTTAAGGTCGACCCGAAAAGGAGCAGTTTCGAGGAACGCCGACAGCTTACGATATTCTTCCCGCCAATCGAGGATCCCGGGAAGATCAGAGCGTCCCAGCAGAAAATTCTCCGCCACCGTCATCGCGGGGACCACGGTAAAGTGCTGATACACCATGCCGATCCCGAGATGGTTCGCGTCGTGCGGGCTGGTAATATTACGCGAGGCGCCGTCGACGATGATGTCGCCTTCATCGGCTCGATGATAGCCCATGATGCATTTCACCAGCGTGCTCTTTCCCGCGCCGTTCTCGCCGAGCAGCGCGTGATAGGTACCCGGAGCGAGGCGCAGCGACACATCCTGATTGGCAACAAACGATCCGAAGCGCTTCGTCACGTTGACCAATTCGACCTCTGGAGGGGTTTGGAGCTTGGTGGTCAGCATAGCGGCGCTCCCGTTGATTCTCCTTTCTGCTTCACCATGACGCTCCCAACGTTCCCGGCGTTTGCCTCAGACATGTTGGTGGACCATTTTTCCAGCGCTTCCAACAGGTGCTTCGACTCAGAAACCCAGCCGAAGATGCCCCCTTGGGCTTTCGTCATTTCCAAACTCCATTTGTGGAACTCAGGAAAATAAGAGGCGACGCAATCTTCTAGGATCAGACAGTCGTAACCACGGTCATTCGCTTCACGGACTGTCGTACTCACACACACCTCAGTGGTGACGCCAGTGACAACGAGCTGGCGAATCCCTTTGTCCTTAAGGAGGTCGTGCAAATCGGTGGCATGGAAAGCTCCCTTCCCTGGTTTGTCCACGATCGGTTCCTCTGCCTGGGGATAAAGCTCAGGAATTATATCGTGGCCTCGCTCGCCGCGAACCAGGATTCGGCCCATGGGACCTTCGTCGCCAATTCTCATCGCATGGGTTCCTCGGTTTTTCTTGGAAGCAGGTAGATCGGTCAGATCGGGCAGATGCCCTTCCCGGGTGTGGATGACGCAGAGATTGGCTGCCCGCCAAGCCGCGAGCAGCCTCACGTTGGGCTCAATCGCGCGCCGCAACTGGGAGACATCGTTCCCCAACATCTCACCGAATCCACGCGGCTCGAGAAAGTCCCGTTGCATATCGATGATCAGCAGCGCGCAACGTTCTGGGACAAAATCAAATGGATAAGGATCGGCCGCGATATTCATACATACTGATTAGAGGAAAGGCGGGATCGGATGACTCATAAGAACACGACCGGTTTTTCGTATATGACGAGCACGATCGTTCCCGCTTTGCTGGAGACGCCGTGAACCGTCCCGGGTGGGTTAACCGTGAATGCACCGCGACTTCGTACCGCGTTCTGGTCCCGCTGTTCGCCCGCCAAAATAAATATGTGCTCGTACCCTGGGTGGAGATGGACCGGCACTTGGCTCTCCTCGCGAAAACGGATCAAGACCGCCGTTGCTCCTTCTTTGCCGTCTCCGTACAAACGGTGTATTTCCGCGCCGTTGACGAACGGCTGCCACGGTATTTCGTCCTGCCATTCCTCTATCCGGAAAAGGTCAGGCAAGTCTATGGCGCGGTAAGGCGTCACTCCGAAGGATCGCGGGGACGCGATCCCTCCCAGGTTATCGGTGTCAATGTTTGCTGTTGCCCCTTTCTTTTCATTGTTGGCTGAACCTTTCTCTGCGGCTTTCATTGGACCCCGAGAGCGGTAAGTACGGATTCGGAATCGCTCACAGCGCCGAAGACGCCGCCCTGCATTGTGACCATTTTCAACGCAGCGAGATGGTTGCCTAAATCAGTCGCGCCGGTGCAATCGGAAAGAACGAGGCATTCGTAACCGCGGTCGTTCGCCTCTCGCATGGTGGTGTGTACGCACACATCAGTAGTGATTCCGGTGAGAATCAGATTCTGAATCCCTGCGCGCTGAAGCAGCATCTCGAGGTCAGTCGCGTAAAAGGAGCCCTTCCCCGGCTTGTCGATCACCGGTTCGCCTGTCTTGGGCGCAAGCTCGGGAATGATCTCCCAGCCCGGCTCGCCCCGGGTCAAGATTCTTCCACACGGACCAGGATCGCCGATTCCCGCACCGATACGGCGGCTGCGCCAGCGTTTGTTTTCAGGAAGGTCGGAAAGGTCCGGGCGATGCCCTTCCCGAGTATGGATCACGTGGAAACCGCGCTCTCGGAATGTGGCCAGGAGCCGGCTAAGTGGTTCAATGGGAGCACGAGTCAACGACAGGTCGTAACCCATTTTGTCGACGTAGCCACCTTTTCCGCAGAAGTCGGTCTGCATGTCGATGATGATCAGGGCGGTGTTCTCTGGGCGTAAATCGCCGTTATAAGGCCAAGGATAAGGATCGGCCTTGATGGGGGTCGTATTCATAAACCGGTACCAATCGCGCCTGGGGCGCCCGTTAAACTCCGCCGTGGATTACAGGTCGCAATCATGACCGCCAGGGTCAGGATGTACGGCGCAGCATTGAAGAGGTAATAGTATCCGCCAATCCCAACCGATTGAAGTGCGGGACCGAGCGCTTGCGCACCACCGAAAAGCAGCGAAGCCCATAGACACTCGACCGGGTTCCATCGCGCAAAAATCACCAGCGCAACCGCCATGACACCTTGGCCGCTTGAGACCCGTTCATTCCAGCTTCCCGGATAGAAAAGTGAAAGATAAGCCCCACCGATTCCTGCCAAAAAACTGCCGCACACAATGCTGGCGGTGCGTACTTTCCATACCGAAATTCCCATCGCCCGGGCAGCGCCCGGTTGGTCACCCACTGCTCGCACGAACATTCCCCAGCGCGTAGACCGGAAAAACCAATGCATCCCAAATGCCAACGCGACGCCAGCAAAAAAGAGAGGGCATATCTTAAGCGCTGCGCGGATCGCCGGATCCGCACTCCAGTTACCAAGATCGATTGATGGTAATTGAGGCGCGACCGGTTGAATAAAGGGCTTACCCAGGAAAAAGGCGAACCCGCCGCCAAAGATGATCATGGCGATCCCAACGGCAACGTCGTTGACATTCGGCCTCAAGACGAGCCAAGCGTGGATCAGGCCGAGAATCATACCGGCGCAGCCGCCGGCCAGGACGCCGATCCAGGGCGAGCCCGTTTTGTAGCTGATGGCGTAGCCGCTCATCGCGCCCATCAACAGAACCCCTTCTAACCCCAGGTTGATCTTGCCGCTCTTTTCAGTGAGGCATTCACCAAGACTTACGAAAAGAAAGGGTGTTCCGCCGCGCACCGCCCCGGCAAGTATCGCAAGTGGTACACCGAGCCAGCCTAGTCCGCCTGCAGGATTACTCACGCTTTCCCCTCACTGAAAAACCTCCAGCGGCCGTAGAGGCTTTCGCTGTAGAGGATGGTTAAGAACACGATGCCCTGGAAAACGAGCGTCGTCGCATCGGGAAGATGGTGAGTGCGCTGCAAGATACCACCACTAGCCAAAAGCCCACCAAGCAGGACAGACACCAGGATACAACCGAACGCATTTTGCCGTGCGAGAAAGGCAACCAGCACGCCGCTGTAGCCATAGCCGGCCGCCAGCGATTCACTGGCGCTGCCCTGGACAGCCGCAACCTCAACCATCCCAGCAAGACCAGGAGCAGCGCCTGCCAGGAAACAGGCAATGACAATCGTCGGACCAACCGGAAGACCCGCAAGTCGGGCAGCCCGGATGTTACCGCCGATAACCCGAATCTGAAAACCAAATGTCGTTTTTTGAATTAGGAACCAAGTGATGAGACACGCTACAATGCCGAAGACGAGGCCCCAATTGACCAGACTGCCTCCGATCGGCTGAAGCATTTGCACATCCGGAATCGGATAACTCGACGGTTTGTTAAGACTGGAAGGATCCTTGATCCAGGAATTGACAGCCTGGTTTAATAAGGCGAGCGCGATGTAATTCATCAGCAAACTGCTGATGGTTTCGTTGACGCCTCGGTAATACTTCAATGCGCCGACCAGCAGGATCCAGAGCCCGCCCGCACCCATTCCGGTCAAAGCCATCACGATCTGGACTGTGAGCGGCGAACCGTTCGGCAGTTGCAGTCCGACGATCGTCGCACAAAGCCCGCCAATTACGAATGCGCCTTCATTGCCGATAACAACCAAACCAAGTCTGAATGGGATGGCAGTGCAAAGGGCGCAGAGCATCAGCGGTGCGGCCCGCACGAGCGTGTTCTGAAACGAATACCAACTGCCGAACGCGGCTTTATCGATTGAGGCGTAGACCGCCAACGGATTAGCTCCGGCGAAAAAGCAAAAGACACCAAAAAGAATCAGCGAAACCCCTATTGCACCAGCCGGAATGAGGATTGCCTCCAGGCGCTGCCGCCACCTGAAACCAAAAGCTGCGCTCGGGGTTGTTCCCGCGTCTGCCACAGCAACGCGCGGCTGCTCGATCGGCGCACTCAAGCTGGCTTCGGGATCGCTCATGGAAATCCCATGAATCAATATACTGCGTTCGCTTAACCTTGCGTGCTGCCGACAACTCCGGTTACGAGATAATCCATTTTCTCAAGTCCAGGATCTTTCTGGTCCATCGAGGTCCCGGCCGGAATAACCACTTTGCCTTTATTGTCTGAGATCGGTCCCTTGTAAATTACCATAGTACCGGCCATAAACTGCGCCTTCGCCGCTTCAGCGGCGGCCTTACCCTGGTCGCTGACCGCAGAGCCGTACGGAGAAATCTTAACGAATCCGTCTTTAATCCCGCCGCGGAACATGTGTGGAATACCACCGTTCTCAAGAGTTTTACCCGACTGCAGTAGTTTTATGTACATCCCGTACACATTCGTCCAATCCCATTCCGCGCCGGTTAGATAGCCTTTGGGAGCCATCGCCGATTGATTCGCATGGTAACCGGTAACGTAGACCCCGCGTTTCTCCGCCGTTTGCACCACCACCTTTGGACTATCTACATGGCAAGTCAGGACATCTGCTCCCTGATCGACCAGGCTGTTCGCTGCTTCCGCCTCCTTTACTGGCAACGACCAATCGCCGGTGAAAATTACCTGCACTGATACCTTGGGATTCACTGTCTGTGCTCCCAGAGTGTAGGAGTTGATATTACGAAGTACCTGCGGAATTGGCTTTGCCGCGATGAATCCGATCTTGCCAGTCTTCGAAGTCGAAGCGGCCACGATCCCGCAAATGTATTCGGCTTCGTCTATGTAACCGAAATAGCTGCCGACGTTCTTCGGCGTCTTCCCGTCCGCGTACAATCCGCCGCAATGGAGAAATTGGATGTCAGGAAATTGCTTGGCGACCTTGACGATGTGCGGATCAAAATAACCAAATGACGTCGGAAAAAGAACCGACACGCTGTCCTGAGTGATCATGTCTCGCATGGTCTCCTCGACAGCGACGGTCTCTGGCACTTGTGCCTCATCGACTGTCTTAACCCCTGACAGCCCGGAAATCCCCGCCTCTCCTTGCGCGTGGGCCTGATTATATCCGTAGTCATCCTTAGGGCCGACGAAGATAAAGCCCAGTTTCAAATCGTCGGCGCTAGCTGTCCCTAAGACCGCCACCCCTGCGGCTATGCCAACCAGCAGTTGCTTAATCATATTATGCGATGTCTTTAGGTTTTGACGGAAGACGTAGGTCGGTGGCACGGTACACACCGATGCCGGCCGTTTCTCAGCCGGTTTCTACATCTTCGTCGTAGTTCGGTTGGTCTCTCAGCAACGGGCATGCCAATCGACGCCGGGGAACGCAAAGCTTTACAAACCAGTGCCTAACACTTCTAGACACTCCGGAAAAACCGCTTTGGCTACTTGTCGCTCACTAGCGTTTTTTGTGACCGTCTGCGTTGAACAGGCGCAATCACGCAAGCGGCCAGGGGAGCCGCTTTGGCGCGTGCCCGGCCACCCCACGAACTTCGCCTCGAAGCTAATACGGCCGAAACGCGGCTCCCGCGAATAACCCAGGGCGATGCAGCTCTATGAGCCGGGTGTAAGCGAATCAAAGGCCACGAGTGAATGCATCGCGCCGGGTCGTTTCCGGGAGCCGCCTGCTTTCACGCGTTTCGGCCGCACTACCGATGAGACGAAAATTGCCAGGGTGACCGGATACGCGCCAAAGCGGCTCCCCTCCAGGCGCTGGCGATTACACACGTCAAAAACGCTATCAATCCTTTCGAGGACAGCCTGCCCGACGTAGCCTCCCGGAGTTTAAGACGACGGGGCGAAGTCGGGAGGACGACGACGATTTGAATCCGCCCCTAGAGATCCGACCAATGCAATACAACCTTGCCGGATTGTCCTGATCTCATCAAGGCGAACGCCTCTTCGAATTCCAGAAACGGAAACCGGTGAGTAACGACAGGCGTTATATCAAGACCCGACTGAAGCATGGACGTCATTTTGTACCAGGTCTCATACATTTCGCGTCCGTAGATACCCTTGATGGTCAGCCCGTTGAAAACCACCAGATCCCAATCAATAGCGGTCAGTTTGGATTGTATCCCCAAAAGAGCCAGCTTACCTCCATGGCACATTACCCCGAGCATGTCATTTAGAGCGGCTCCGTTGCCGGACATCTCTAAACCGACATCGAACCCCTCCTTCATCCCGAGATCCTTCATCACTTGCTGGAGAGTGGTCGTGCGGGGATCACACGCCACGGTAGCCCCCAATTGTTCAGCCAGCTTCAGCCGATAGGCGTTGATATCCGTGATCACAACATGCCGTGCGCCTGCATGTTTAGCGATCGCAATCGCCATCAACCCAATAGGTCCGGCACCGGTGATCAAGACATCCTCACCTAAGACATCAAACGACAATGCGGTGTGAACGGCGTTCCCTAACGGGTCAAAACAGGAGAGCACCTCAAGCGGGATATTCGGATCTGCTGCCCAAACGTTAGTCTCTGGTACCACTACGAGTTCGGCAAACGCTCCCGGCCGATTAACACCGATGCCGCTGGTGTTATTGCAGAGGTGCCGCCGGCCGGCTAAACAATTTCGGCAGCGACCGCAAACGACGTGCCCTTCACCCGTCACGATCATTCCCGGGTGGAAATCATGAACATGGCTGCCCACGCTTTGAATTACACCAACAAACTCGTGCCCGATCGCCATCGGGGTCGGAATAGTTTTTTGGGCCCAGTTATCCCACTCAAAAATGTGGACATCGGTGCCGCAGATGGACGCGCGGAGAACTCGGATCAGAACATCGAATTCGCCAACCTGTGGGACTGGAACTTCGTCCAGCCATAGACCCGGTGCGCGCTCCTTCTTAACGAGCGCTTTCATTGTTTGCATACAGAAAAATAAACGCCGAAAACTCGTTCAAGCGCGGAATTAAGCAAGAGGCCTGGGGAAAAGTGACCAGTAATCAGTGAGCAGTAATCAGTTTAGGAGCTAGGAGCCAGAATCTAGGAGCTAGGAGGGTGTGCGCCATATTTGGTGGGGCGAGGCTCCCGCGCAGCTCTATGATTTGACGAAGCTGCCGACCTGTCGAATCCCAGCGTCTGGCTATACCAATACGCTTGCCGAGCCGAGGTATATCCTGCGGCATGGTGAATCACGCTCTTCGGCCAATGCATGCAACCATCGCCCGCCAAGCCAAGATCCTAGCAATGCTACAGTCCCCCGGCTCGGCACGCGAAGTGGTCTAGCACCGTGGCCGGATTCACCAACATTTATAGCTTCGTTAGAATTCTTAGGCCATTCAGGAGCCTCGCCCCACCAAATATGGCAGGCCCCCCTCCTAGCTCCTAGCTCCCAAACTGATTACTGATTACTGCTCACTGTTTATTCATTACTTCCCCGCCCTCCGCTCACCTCTCACAAACCGGCCCTCACCGATTGTCCCGACCGGTGACCGTTTATCACAGGACCTAACTCAACGCGTATTATTTACGTCATTCTCTATATATGAAATGGATACCTTTACTTGTTTGCGCCGCAGCACTTACGGGGTTTAGCAAGCTTAATGCGCAAACTCCGAGTCCTTCGGCGTCAGAGTCAGCGTCGGCGGAGACCGGCGAACATCATCACGGATGGCGGCATCACGAATTTGGGTTCTTCTTGAAAGAATTGAATCTCACTGATGCTCAGAAGCAGCAGGTGAAACAATACTTCTCGGACAACAAGCAGGCCTTCAAGACCAACATGTTGAATATGTTGACGGCGAAGCAGGCTGTTGATTCGGCAATTGAGAAGAATCCTAGCGATGAGTCGACTATTCGTTCGCTTTCCGCCAACGTCGCCAGCGCAGAGACAGATTTGTCTGCTCAGCGCGCAAAATTCGCGGCATTTTTGCAATCGATTTTAACGTCAGAGCAAAAGCAAACGCTGACCACGCTTCAAGAGAAGCGAGATGCTAAGATTCAGGAGCACATTACCCGCATGAGCCAAGCTCAAACCGGCAGCTAAGAACGATTCTTTCGTTGGTTGGGAAAACCGAGACCGCGTGCCAGCAATGGCGCGCGGTTTTTTTTCTTAGAATCCAGGAGCCAGGAGCTAGAATATAGGAGGACTACCGCAGGCCCCAGATCGGTAGGGCGAAAACCCGACTTCGCAAGGCCTACGTCGCGGCCAATCTCCAAGTGTGATTTAACTCAGATAGGGGCCACGCCAAAGCGTAGCGGCGGCGGGTCTCGGCGCGCTCAAAGCCCGCCATGTTCTTCGGTGCAATCCGCGCCGGATTTGAGCCGCGACGGGCAGGCGGTTTCTTCTATGGTGCCGCGGAACACAACCGTTGGGTTCACGAGAATTCCAGATACGAGCACACGCGATCCCACGGTGAGCCCTGTCCGCGCCGAGATTTTCGCCCTACCGATCCATTGCCATAATCCTTCCTTTCGGCATCTTTCGGCAATGGATTATCGTTTCTTAGGTCATACTGGATTGCGCGTCAGCGAGCTCTGCCTGGGCGCAATGACTTTCGGGCGTCAGAACGAAGCCACGGAAGAAGAGAGTCACGCAATGTTGGATCGGTTTGTGGCCGCCGGCGGTAATTTTATCGATACCGCCAACGTCTATTCGACCGGTATTTCTGAGGAGATCGTTGGAAAATGGTTACGCCGCCAACGGCGTGATGATCTCGTTATTGCGACCAAGGTCCGTTTTCCGATGGGAACCGG
>Ga0213878_10000713_pt1 | contig 12060 bp, 16 predicted proteins | sample VelepicoBEBS_R02_FD_161053 | JGI IMG/M metagenome (GOLD analysis project Ga0213878, IMG submission 161053) | Vellozia epidendroides bulk soil microbial communities from rupestrian grasslands, the National Park of Serra do Cipo, Brazil - BS_R02 | ecosystem: Environmental > Terrestrial > Soil >... | reverse complement strand
CAAAGCGATCTTTCGAACGATCGGCACCCGAGAGCCATAGCGCTTGTTAATGGCGGCGAGCACTTCGTCGCCCATCGAGCACCACATTGAACAAACGTCGTACCTTAAAAGGGTGCCGAGGGTTCGAATCCCTCCCCTCACTGGTTGTTTCCCCTCGGAGAAACGCTTCCAGAGCCAATCCGCGAACCGAGAGAAGGCGAAATAAAGTCAAATCCGGCTTCGCCAAGTTTCATCAAATTTCGCCAAAAACAGGGGCAAAAGTTTCAAGTAATTACAAGTCGCCCTGTGGACGGCAAGGGTCATCAAAAGCGCTTAATCCTACAAAAACGACTTGCAGAGCTTCGCGGCATTGTGCAAAATCTAAGCATATAAATTAATCGGCTATTAGGCGGCTTTCGTTAGAGAGGGTTAGTAATGAGTCTGGGCGCCGACAGCGTTGCAGGCAAGCCGTCACGGTTAGCGTGTGGCCACGCAAACTGGAAATTCTCCTCCTTTAATTCGAAGGAGATTGAATGCCAAAATCAGTTTGGTCTGACGGTAGACCGTTACCGGTATCACCGGATGCATCGGTCGCGACCGAGACTCTATTTGCCGATCCCTATTCTTGCTTACTGAACAAGCGGAATATCGCCTCCTACCTTTCCCTTTCGGAAAACTCCGTTGACCGCTTGCGAAAGCGGAGAATTATCCCGTTTTTGATCGTCGGAGGTGCAATCAGATTCCGCCTCGCGGAAGTGGAGAAAGCTCTTGAACGCTATCGCGTCAAGGAGGTGTCGCTATGACCGCGGCGCCTGAAAAAGAAGCGGACGTGACTAGGGCTCAATCCAGTCACGCCCGAAAACTAGAGGCTACCGATCTCAAATCGATTCTAACGGAGCCTCTCAATTTCTGCAAGGCCAGGGTAACCGTGGAGGCCTCCGATGATCGCGACACTCAAAAAACATGGACTTAAAGCGTCCAGGGCGAAGCGAAGTCTAAAGGCCACGGCAAGCCGTTTGTACTTTCGTCTGCTCGCCGAGCGTTACTCACAGGGCATGCTGGAGCCCTTTCGATGCCACCGCTGTGGCGCACCGTCGCTCGACCCATGTGGCCGGGCCGGAAAGCGCCAATGGCTGTGCCTGCGTTGCGCTGACGGAGAGGGGGTGTTCTAATGTCTGCCTCCTATTGTAAGGTCATTTTACTAGGTAATTGCACCCGTGACCCGGACATAAAGTACACAGCCAAAGGAACGCCACTGGCGACAATCGGCCTGGCCATCAATCGAACCTGGAAGGATGAGGATGGTCAGAAAAAAGAGGAGACTACCTTTGTCGATGTAACCCTGTGGGGCCGGTTAGCTGAGCTCGCCGAGAAGCATCTTTGTAAAGGTCAGCCCGTCTTCATCGAAGGGCGCCTGCAACTGGACTCTTGGGAAGACAAACAAACCGGCCAAAGGCGGTCAAAATTGCGAGTGGTAGGCGAAAGCCTGCAAATGCTTGGGACCAGGGCTGGTAACGGCCAGGGCGCGAATCCAAAGCCCGCGGCAGAGCCAGCCAAAGCACCTGGCAATCAAACGAAACCGGCTGCGGCAGCCGGGAGCTCCGCTCGTAACCAATCATCCAAGCCCGAGGTGGATGAAAACGGAGATCCTCAAGAAATCCCCTTTTGAGCCGCTTGAGAAATAGCGCCAAAAAGTACGCGTTCTAGCCAAAACACCATGAACGAAAACACAGAACCACAGGAATTAATCGAAGCCCAAGAGAACCTAGGCAAGGCCTACGGCCATTACCATAAGGAGCGGAGACAATTTATCGAAGTATTGAGCCGTCCAGCTTCAGCCATCGATTACCTTTTTGGACAATGCTTAGCGGCGGCAACGGCTAGGGATATCTGGGAGACAGACAGGGCGAGAAGAGAGGATTACGACATGAGAGACGCTCGGCTGGTAGAGGATGCAGTTCTAATCGAAAACGCCGCAGAGCTTCTTGATGAATTGCTGGCCCAGCATTCGCAATGCCCGAAATCGCTTTCCGATAGTCATTACCAACTCGACGAGGCGAGAGATCACCTCAGGGCGGTTCAGAGAGAGACAAAGAAAAAGAAACAATGATACCTAAGGACGTTATCGGACGAATCGCGTTCTTCGGCTACTGCAGCGTACCCGCCGGTGAATACTCAGATGAGCGTGTCGCCGCCATGGGAATGCTAATCGATCGCACTAGGGGGCGGTACGATATTCTATACCCGGACACCAAGGACAATCGTTTGGCGAAATTGAAAACTCAGGCGGAGAATGAAGATTCCGGCACTTAGGTCACTTGGCGAGCTGGCGGACACGTCCCCAAAAATTGTCATAGATTCCAGGGAGCAAACGCCGCTCGAGTTCACTCGACTGCAGTCGATCCGTGGCGCTCTCATTACTGGCGATTATTCAATTGTCGGACTTGAAGAGCTCTTTGCAGTGGAGCGTAAATCGATTGCGGATCTCGTCGCCTGTTGCATGGGCGAGAACCGGCAGAGGCTGGCCCGCGAGCTCCACCGATTGCGGGGGTTCCGGTTTAAGCGCTTACTGATCGTCGGCAGCGAAGAAGAAATCCTCGCCGCGCGTTATCACTCAGCCATCACACCAAAAGCCGTAATGGCGACGCTAGGTGCCTTCGAGGCCCGCTACGACCTGCCGGTGGTATTCAGACCCTCGCCGCAAGCCGCGGCGCAGCAGATCGAACGCTGGGCCTACTGGTACGCCCGCGAATGCATGCTCTCAGCCACCAGACTTACAAAAGCAAACGCCAGAGAAGGGAGTGAAACCGTCTCTTAACAATTTTAAAAAGCTCTTTTCCGGGTTCGAGCCGGGCGCATTTAAAGCGTAATCGGCAAAGAGCGGCCTTTCTCTAACGAGCGGCCAATTCCCCGTTTAACAATAAAACTAAAGCGAGGAATTATGAAGCAAGACAACGAAAAGCCCCGGCAGAACCGGGGCTTATCGAAAGAGAATTTATGCGGCCCTAATCAATCACAAACTGAAGAGCCGGTCAAATTTCACTTGGAAACTCGCCGCAATGCTGGCTCCTGCTACCGGACCCAAAAGAATACTGAACCGCATTACTGCGGGATCATGGTGGTCGAAGGACTAAGAGACGGAGACAAGGTCTGGATCAATATCGGCGTACGCGTCGTTAAATCAGGCAAGCGCGCTGGCCAGAAGTACCTCTCCGTTACCCTTTTGCCATTTAAGCCCTGCGGAGGGCGCAAGTAAGGGGTTAACTATGTCGGCAGCAGACGAGCTAAATCGATTGTATTCGCTGTTGGGTGACGCAGTGCTCTTACCTATTCCGTTACGCACAAAAGCACCAGACATTATTGGTTGGCAGCATTACACCTTTGCGGAGTGCAACAGCCGATACCAAAGCCTGCTATACGCAGCTAGTCGTGGAGGCAATATAGGTGTTTTATTAGGACCGGCATCAGGGAGGCTCTTCGCTCTTGATCTCGATGAAGACAGCTTGGTCGATCAATGGTTAAATCGCCACCCGTGGTTAGCTGACACCTTGCGCAGCAAGGCTAAACGTGGGTGTCAGTTCTGGCTAAGGCTCGAGCCGGGGTGCGATTATCCAAATGGGAAAGCGGTTTACAAATTTAACGCAGAGCGCAAGCCGCCAGCCAATGATAAGGACGCAGTTGGTGAACTTCGCTTAGGCGGCGGCGGATTAGGCGCGCAATCCGTGATCTTTGGCGTTCACCCCGATGGCATGAACTATCAAATCCTCGTTGATAAACCGCCCAAGGTGGTTTCCTTGGCGGATCTCGATGACCTGGCGCCCGGTTTGATCTTCGCTGATAAAGACGAAGAAATAAAGAAGACCAACCCGCCGAAAGCCTCGGTTTATAACGGCCCTGTACCGACACAGCCATCTAACATCATGGACTGTGTTAGGCGTTACCTCGACAAATGCGAGCCCGCAATCGAAGGCCAGTGCGGAGACCACACCACGTTCCGCGTTTTATGCCACGTGATCCGAGGCTTCGATCTGTCGCCAGAGCAAGCCTGGGAGGCTGCACTCTACTACAGCCAGAAGTGCGAGCCTGAGTGGTCGGAGAAAGAGCTGCGACACAAGGTTGACGATGCAATAAAGAAAACCGCCAATGAGCCGCGGGGCGAGCTTTTGCAAGGCGATGGCGAAACTCCACTCAGCAGAAAGCTGAAGCAAGAACAGGCGCAGAGAGATGAGGCCGAAGACGCACGCCTGGACGGTCAAGATAACCCAGCGGGGGCGCCGATTGACTTAGAGAAAGAAACCCAGGAACGAATCAAACGCTACAGCACCGACCCTGAGCCGTTTCCTGATTCAATGCAATTAGAAGGCTTTCACGGCCTGATCGGCGAGATAGCTAAAATTATGGGCGAGCATTGCGAGGCTTCGCCGGAGGTCTTGTTAATTCACGGCCTGATCATCAGCGGCAATATTATCGGACGCAGCGCCTATGTTAACGGCGGTGGATCCAGTCTCTTCGCCAACGAGTTTGCTGTCTTTATCGGTGAAACAGCACGCGGGCGTAAGGGGACAGCTCTCAGAATGTGGGAACGCCTCATTGAACTAGTGAACCCGGACTGGGCAGAGGGGTGCACTTCTGGCCAGCTTCAAAGCGGCGAGGGCTTGGTACATCGGATACGTGACTCAAAATATGGCCCGCCTCCGAGCAAAAAGATCAAGAAAGACGAGCCCGTTGAAGATGTGCTTCTTGACTCTGGAGTATCGGATAAACGGCTGCTCGTTATCGAAGAAGAGTTCTCCCATATGTCTAAGATGGGCCAGCGTAACGGAAACACACTGAGCGAAACCTTGCGAAAAGCTTGGGATAGTCCTCGATTTCTAAGAAACGATAATAAGAACTCGCCTTTAAGAGCTAGCGACCCGCACATTTCCTTAATCGGTCACACTACACGGGAAGAACTGGCTGGGACACTTAAGCCTGTAGAACTCGAAAACGGCATGGCAAACCGTGTCCTCTGGTGCGCCGCGCGCCGCACCCGCGATATGCCGAACGCCGAAATCCTAGATTGGCGGAGCTACCCAGATATCCTAGATCGCTTAAAAGCGATTTTCCGACAACGGCTGCCAAACACCGATGATCCGGCTTTTTTCCCCAGGACCGACGAAGCCAAATCTTATTGGGATCATCTTTACCGCAAACTGAATAGCGGAAAAAGCAGCAGCGTTATGGACAAAGTTCTAGGCCGGGATACCTCTCATATCCTGAAAGCCGCATTAATTTTCGCGGTTGTAGATCGAGCAAATAAAATCGGCATCGAGCACCTAAAGGCCGCTGTCGCTGTTATTAATTTTTGTCAGGCTAGCGCCCGCTGGGTTTTCGGTAAATCCACCGGGAATAAACTCGCCAACAATATCTTGTGGGCATTGCGTCGATCTCCTAAAGGACTAACCCGAACCGAGATCCAAAAAACGGTCTGTTACGGCAAAACCCCAGAAACGCAAATTGACCGTGCTCTCACCGATTTGTATCAAAACACTCTGGCGGCAATGAAGATGGAAAAGAACGAAAAGGGACGCCCCACTGAACGCTGGCTCGCAACCGCGTAGCAGTCATTTCTGCGTTTGCTCCCCCTCGTATTATTTCTCTTAGTTCGTATCATCTCCTATATCTTGCCTCAATCATAAATGCTAACAAGAAAACTATATATATTTATGTTATGTTATTTCGTCGGACTCGCGATATATATAGAGAGAAAGCCAGAAAGCGCATACTGGAGATCATACGAATTATACGAAATAACACCCCCTGGCTTACTACAAACTCCACGAGCCCTTAGAGGGCAGTAAAGACACCCGAAGTTCACACGCGTGAATGCAGAGAGGCCTCGCCATACACATACTGGCTTTTACCAATTCACGGCTAGCTCCTTGAAGAAAATTCATCCTCCTCCGGCCAGCTTTTTAGAAATTCGGGCTGAATTAATTCCCTTAAGGACTAAAGCAAGGATAAAATATTCAGCTGGCCGATTAATTATTAAAGGAAAAACACCCTGAATTATTTCTATTAAGTTATTTATCCAAGCGGGGAAGGAAATTCCTAAGCTCACTGGCCGGGCAAATATCTAGCCCTGTGGTGAACCGTTACTAAAAGGGAGCTGGATCTCGAGTGCTCTTCTAGGCTATACTCCACGATCCATGATTTCCGAGGCAAGGAAAGACAGGGCTACCCGGAAGAAACGGCGGATAGCTGAGCGCATCGATTCAGCCGAGCTCCTGGTCAGCGGCTTACGCTTCTATTGGGGCGCTCTCAAGCCTGGGAAGCCCTACCCCGCGTCTTTACTCCTAGAGCGGTCAAAATACCTTAGCTCTAAATTTAAAGCCCATCTCTGGGCGGCCCGGCGAGTACTGGGGATCGCTATCCAAGCCAATGACAAATTAGTCCGACTGCCGCTTAATTACTGGGCACGCCTGCACCAGATCGGGCTTACCCTAGCAGACTTTGACACTAAAAAGGCCTTTGAAGAGCTAAGCGGAGATCTAGTGATTGACCAGAGGGTTAAAGCCTTTGCGGCCATGCGACCAAGCCTTTTAAATAACGTGAAAGACTGGTTGCTCGCGCAAGTGCCAGAAGAAGCCAAGCCAGCCTTACCCCCTGATGACGATTACTCAAAGCATCTGCAAGGGCAGGTATTTGATATCCTAGCCGCCTGGCGAGGAGACTAGTTCTTGGAGTTCAATCCTCGGGAGAGCCACCCGAGCAAATCCCACGAAAACCAGTCGCGGCCCTCATTGAACTTCCCCTCGGGTGGGCCTTCCTCGTCCTCTAGCTCAACGGAAATTTCCAAGCCATCGCTAAGAATAACCCGTTTAGCTTTTTCTATAGCCGCTTCCGGATCCGAGGCCACGGTATAAATGCTCTTAGACACCTCCACGTGATAAGATTTTGTTCTTTCGCCCATAATCCCCGCAAGCCTACCACTTGGCGGTTAAGGGTCGCAAGCGCTTCGCGAGGCGCCTTAAAACAGGTTCTTCAGCTTCGCGTGATCAAGGGCCGTATACCGGACAGTGTTATCGATCCTGGCGTGGCCTAAATGGGTTTGCACCGTCCGGATATCGATGCCTCGGTTGATCATACTGTAACCTGCTGAGTGGCGGAGCATGTGGCAATGAACATTAAGTTTCCCTAGGCCAGCAGCTTCAGCGATTGTCTTTACCAAGAGATCAACAGTTGCCCTTGAAAGTGGTCGTCTTTGTTCGGAAACAAACAGCGCATCTGTGTCCGGTTCCATCGCTTCGCGTACAGTTAACCAATCCCGGATAGCTCGGGCTTCACCAGTGAACAGTGGATGGCGACCGCTGATAGAACTCTTTAGCCGGTTGATGTTAATCGTACGCTCAGTCAGATCAACGTCTGAGAGCCGCAATCCTGTTAGCTCGCTACAACGCAAACCATGTTGATAGGTTAATAGCATCATTGCGTAATCCCTGGCTGGATTCCTCCCTTGCGTCTTTGCTGCTTCAAGGAATCGCTTAACCTCCGGTTGGGTGAGGTATTCACGAGATCTAGACCGGCGGCTGCGGTTTTGGTTGGTAGAGGCTGTTTTCATAACTATAGACAGAATGAGGTTTGAAGTGTGATGACAATTAGCTTTCGCTCCTAGGGAGTGAGGTTAGATCTAGCTAACACTCTAGCCCCAATGCGTATTTTGTCCAGGGTTAATCACTCACTATTTGCACTAGCTCCGATCACTGCAGGAGCCCACCGACTGGCATTCTCATCGCGGAGGCCTGGCGTTGCGGCCACGGTGCACAAATGTGGTGTTAACTCCCGGTCACGCTCTGGTTAACTAATTTGTTGTCGATCCTGGTTCGGGTGATGAAGGTAAAGCGGTGGAACGGGGACTGACTAGCCAAAGCCTGGTAGGCCGGGGCCGGGGCCTCTCATTTCAACCGAGCGCAAAGTTGCACAATTCGGTGGGGCCTGAGCCCGCCAACCCCAGAGCCTCCTCGCCCGCTCCTCCCTGGGGAAAAATCAGGAGGGAGCAATTTAAACTAGTCTTCATCGCTCGCCTAAGAGCTTGGCTTTCTTGCGATCAGCGCTCGCTTGGTCGTGTTCGCCCAGAAGGTCAAAGAGTTTAGCGCGGAGTTCGTACCCTACGCCCAAATTGGGTTCTAATTCAATTGCGCGGCTATAGTCCCTAAGGGCTTGGTCGAAGTCTCCCAAACCTTCGTCAGCAATGCCGCTACCGATCCAGGCTTCGGCGTTGTATGGTTGGGCCGCAATACTTAAATTGAAAAGCGTACTCGCGCCAAGGTAGTCTTTGGTTTTTAATTTCTGCCACGCTTGGCGAAGAGTTACTCCTAAGGGGTTCTTGTTTTGCGGGTTCTCGGGCCTTAATGCTACTCCTTTTTTGGCGATCAAGTCCCGGATCGAATCGGCTGAGATAGCGAAGTTGAGATTCTGGCCCTCTCCATAGTTCGCCGTTACGATCCCGATTACATCACCGGATTCATCGAGGAGCGGTGAGCCGCTGGAACCAGGGGAAATGGGGGCAGTTATTTGGATTATGTCGCGGTTCTTTCGGAACGCGGCGATGATGCCGTCGCTCACTGTTCCTGTTAATCCCTCTGGGTTACCAATAACCAAGACCCGTTGGCCCTCGGTCAGATTCTTCGAAGAACCTAGTGGAAGATAGGCGGACGCCCCTGGCGTCATCAAATTGGAGCTCAACCACATCCTGCTCGATGGCCTGGCTTTCATTGGCGGCGCTTAAGATCCGCATGTTACTGTAGAGCTCCCCGGTTATTGTTTTAGCGCTTATGCGGTAAGTGTCTCCTTTTAGGAGGTGGTAATTGGTGAGTAGAATCCCGTCAGCAGAAATGAAAAAGCCGGTTCCGCTTTTAATTAGTTCGCCGTCTTGGTCGTAACAGGAGAGTTCCACGACGGCAGGCTTGGCGGCCCTGACGAGCGCTGGGATATCGGTCGCAAAGGCGGTTAGTCCGGAGTTCGAGATCAGGAGCGCGACACAGAGAGAGTGCCAAAGCTGACGAGACAGATTATCCTTCATGGCCCTTAAATGTTGTTGGACTTACAGTAACAGAGAATGTCAACAAGGAGTAGACATATTTAAGGGTTGCGCTTAAAGTTTTAGCCGTGACGAGCGCGCAAAAGGGCGATTACTCTTTTAGAGTGCCACCCGAGGAGTACGACCAAGTCATTAAGGAACTAGAGCGCTGGAGCGCTGGGAAGCGTGGCCGCCAAAGCGAGATTGCCGAAGAGCTGGGAGTAAGCCGACAGACTATCTCCTGCTGGATTAGTGGAACGCGACGCCCTAGCTTAGATCTCTACTTTGCGATGAAAGAATTTCTAAAACACAGGAGGCGGGCTCCGGCTCGCGGCAAGAAAGAAGGACGAGCTCGCCACATGCGCTAGGGGTGTGTTAAAAATAGCAAGGTAACAAAGGGAAAGGGAATCGTTATGGCTGATGGGGACTCTTCAGATAGTGGTATCCAGTGGACGGAGTATGGACCCTCCGACAAAGGCACCTGGATGGCGGACAGTAATTCTAGGAAGGGAATCGGCGCTTGGGATAACCAGATGACCGTTGGGCGGGATGTCGCCATGAACGCGGCTAGCCGTGAAGAAAAAGGAATCCGCGCTTACGACCCCAAAGACCCTTCGACTAAAGACCAATGGTTCTACGACAAGGGTCAATGGTGGCATTACGCCGATAATGTCCCAGAGAAGTACTCAAATGCCCGTATTGATGTCTTTAAGGGCCGCTACGATGGCGTACCTGATTCAGGATCTAACGAGGCTCCGGTTACCGGCATGCCATCGCATTTGGACTTTGGCGGAGGTGGTGAGCCTGCGGAAGCTGCTCAAAAAGAGGATTACGAGGCGTACGCTAAATCGATTCGCCAGACGGCGCCGCCTCCCGAAAAGAGCTTAGTTCAGACCTATTTCGATAAGTATCCAGAAGAGAAGCTTCAGCAGGGCGATCTCATTAAAAAGATGCACGATGCCTACGCGCCCGGGATGCCCTTAGAGGAATTCACGAAAGCTGCGACAACGCCCGGAGGAATCCAAACAATCAAGGACTACCTTGAGCGCCAGAAAGACCGGATCGACCAAGTTAAAGACAGGTTCCCGGAGTGGAAAAACATCCCGGACGACAAGCTTTCAGAGATGATCTACAAGCGCAAGGTAGAGACCGGCGATATCGATCCAACTAAACTGACGCTCCAGGAGTTTAAATGGCGGATGAAACCGCCCAGGGATGCTTGGAACCAGGGGATGAGATTTCTTACCGAGCTCTGGGAACAGGCGGGACCGAAAACCCAGGCTGAATTCCTAAAGATGCGCTCAGGGCTTACGCAGGAACAATTAAGCCAAGCTGAGCCAGCCGCCCGGAATTTGCTAGCCCAGGCCTACCCTGGAAGCAAAGAGAAAACCGGAGACGGGAGCCTCGATTCTATCTATCGGAAGTACGCGGCGATGAAGCCCGAGGAGCGCGAGCGGCAGTTTTTTAAAGCTTATAACGCTTCGCACCAGGGGCCGACGACTTACGAAGAAGATTTGGCTAAAGAGCCACTGGATAAACTCGGTAACCGGCTGGACGCCGCCTTTACAGTGATCGACCAAAAGGCGCAGCTGGACAAAGTCGTTAAAGATTCCGAGACCTTGATTACGGAACTTGATTCGGCGCACGAAGGGAACCTGCCGGAGAACCAACAGAAAACGCTCGACATGATCCTGCAGGCCCCGCCGCAGGCATTAATCAATCTGGTTCCTGGGATAGGCCAGTTCGGGCTTTTTGGTTCATTCTACCGCGATAATCAACAGGCGATTAAGAAAGCTAATCCGCTCTTAAGCGATAAGGAGGTAAGCGACCGGGCTAAGGATGCGACGATTAATCAGCTTGCCCTGACTGAAACTATCGGAATGATTTTTCATCTCGGGGGGGGGTCAGATTGCTGCCTCAATCACAAACAAAGTCTTAAAAGGAGCCCTGAAACTAGGCGCCGGGACCGCTGGCGGGGCGGGTGCCTTCTCTGCAAACCAAGTGATTCAGAATTTGGCGAGTGGCCGGGATCCGCGCTTTGGCTTAGGCGAGGCGATTGGTACAGGGGCAGTGTTCGGCTTATCTGGTGCGGGGATTGGACTCACCGTGGAAGGCCTAGCGGGCGCATTTAAGGCAAGCCCCGAGGTGCGCCGCTCCATGGGTATCTCGAGCGACATCGTGAGCGCCACCCCAGAAGAGGCCAATAAAATCCTGGCAGGGGATCCGACTGCGGAAGTCAATAAAAAGGCAACTGCTAACGCGGTCGATATGATTCTCTCCGCTGCCCAACAGCGCCAGGAAGAGCGGCGCATCATGACCGGGCGGCTAACGGTAAGCGAAGTGGAAGCGCTCGAAAGTGATCCTGCTTACCGCCGGGCCCGTGAAAAAGATATCCTGGCTGGCCGATCACCAAAAGAGCGCGGCTATGAGCCTGTACCTGATATCGTGCCGGAGGAACCACTGACCGCGAGGGAGGGCACGATTGAGACCCCAAAGATAGAGGGCCAAGTTAAAACGCCAGCTCAAGAGGGTTTCGCAAAGGCTCAGGCCTTGAGGGACAAGGGCGACCTGGATGGAGCAGCAAAAAAGATTAATGAGGCCCTGGCGAGCGCTTCCTCCGAGGAACAAAAAGCGATCAGTAAGAATGGCTCAGAGATTCTAAAGGCAATCACAAAAAAGGGCCAAAGGCTCGAGCAGATCGAAGGGGCAAAAGCTTACTTCGGTATCGCGAAGACTGTTCCACCTAAGGCAGAAGAAGCTCCCGAAGGCAAGGGCGTAGAAATCTCAAAAGCTGGACCTAGAGAAGTTAAACGCGGGTTTGGCTCTCTCGGGGTGATGCCAGAAGTTAAATGGCTGGAAGAAGGCGACCCGGAAGCCCTTGGCGAGGAAGCGGCAAAGCTAGTGCGCAAAGGGGCAATGGCGGCGGGAGCCAGTAAACCTGAGCGAACAAGCGCAATGGAAATCGAGCCTGGTGTAGGATCGCTCGGGGCTGTAGCACTCAATCCCTGGCAGCAAAGCCGGGC
>Ga0213878_10000712_pt1 | contig 12067 bp, 9 predicted proteins | sample VelepicoBEBS_R02_FD_161053 | JGI IMG/M metagenome (GOLD analysis project Ga0213878, IMG submission 161053) | Vellozia epidendroides bulk soil microbial communities from rupestrian grasslands, the National Park of Serra do Cipo, Brazil - BS_R02 | ecosystem: Environmental > Terrestrial > Soil >... | reverse complement strand
CAGAGAAAATCGAGAACACCACGATTTGCAGAATTTCGTTACGGGCCATCGCGTCAACGATACTGGTTGGCACCGCGTGTGAGATAAACACTTTCAGCGTGAAGGGCTCGGACTGAACGGCCGCAACGGCTCCGGCATCATGGGCGACAAAGTTAATGCCCACACCTGGCTGGAAGATATTGACGATAACCAGCCCCAGCGCAATCGACAGCAGCGAGGCGCAAATAAAGAGGAAGAACGTTTTAGAAAATATACGTCCCAACGTTTTTGCATCCCCCATTTTGGCGATGCCGACCACCAGGGTAGAAATAACGAGTGGGGCGATAATCATTTTTACCATGCGTAAAAATATGGTGGTAAAAATGGAAATGTCTTGTGCGTACGACTTTGCTGTATCTGCCGATGCCATATTGTTAATGACCACCCCGGCAATCATGCCAAGTATCAGGCCCAATATGATCATTTTGGTTAGACTTATTTTCTTCATGTTTACTCCATCGGATAAAGGTTGGTTCTTTAGGTGTAGGGTTGCGAACACCTGAGCCCGGATAGCAGCTCAGGTGCACGCCTGTTGTGACCAACCGTATGAATTATCTGGAATACAGTGATACAGCAAATATCTGTATGCCAATGGCGTTGTTGTATTGTTATTACTACAGGTCGAACTCAATATTTAATAGCGGCGCATGCTGCTGGGCACCATAAACATCATTGTCACCGACGTTGCCGGAGATAATATCGCGCGGCATGACGATTTTTACTGCATTTGCCGGGTCGAACCAGACAATACGATGAATAAAGTCAGGTTTGACATTATATAAGCTGGCAATAAGCTGCGGTGTTAACTGCTCCGAGGCTTTTACCCGCTGATAGTCTTCACGGGTTTTAAATAAAATATCTAAAACCAGTTCATACGGTCCGGCGTTTTTAGAACGAATCACCTGCGCCAGTGAGCAAATCGCGTGTTTCATGCCTGAACTCCTTCTGGCGTCACCTGCTCGATGTGGAAATCAAAACGCAGCGCGTCGCTCGCTTCAATCAGGTGGTAGATTGAGAACTCATACACCGGGCCGCTCTGAATGTCGGAGGGCGAGAACGGGAAGGCGAGGTTGCCCGCAGTCGCAATCCGGTTTTCATAGCCGTAGTGCAGCAGGGTAGAGCGCACCAGCGAACAGACGCTGTTGGCGATATCCTGCGTTGGCGCGACCACGTCCAGCAAAATGCCCAGCTCATGCCCGGCAGACTGCATCGGCTCATGGTTGCCCATCACGCCATTTTTCCCGTACAGGTGGAACGTCATGCGGATGCTGTCGTCATTTAGCGAGAGGTTACGCTTTACGCTGTCCTGGACTTCTTCGAGAATGTTATCGATCCCGGCAATCATGATCGGGTCGCGGGTTCCGGCGATGGTCAGGCAGCGGAAACCCACCTGACGCGCGCCTTCCAGTTTCAGCGCATACGGTGTCTCTTCGTGACGAGAACCGCTGACGTACACTTCGCCATCATTCACCGCCTTGAAGCTGCACCCTTTCAGGTTCAGTACGCCGCCGGGTCCCGGCAGGAAGTACGGATCGGACTTCTCATACAGGGTGTGCGCCGCGGCGGACGTTTCGGTGAATTTACGCTTCGGGTTGAATGTCTTGAGCGTAAAGCCGTGGTCGTCGATGATCCCCATCGCGCAGTCGGAACCGGACCCCGGCGTGGCGGCAATGGCCGCGCACTCCAGGATTTTGCCGCAGTGCAGCGCCAGACCTTCATCAAAGCCCTGCATGATAGGCAGCGCCGCGAAGCAGGCCGGGTCGTACGCGCGGCCGCCCAGCACCACCTGCGCACCGGCTTCCAGCGCCCGCTGGAAAGGTTCGACGCCCATCTGCGCAACGATGTAGGTGCTCTCTTCGATGGCCTCGTGGGTCAGTTCCGGGACAAAATCCAGCGCGGTGATTTTACCGTTATCCAGCGCCTGATGAACGATCGCCTTATCGACATCAGACGGGATAATTGCCATGGAGAATGACAGCTGCTCTTCCCGGGCAATCTCAAGGATTATCTGACGGCACCATTCCAGGTGCGGCGCGGCGCCGGAACCACCGGCGGTGCCGATCACCACCGGAATGTTGTTCTTAACGCCTGCCACTATCATATAACGCAGATCGCGTTTCACCCCGGCCCGGTCGGTGAAGGGTTTACCTGCCCCCAGGTAGTGAGGGCCTGGGTCGGACGAACCAGCGTCAACGGCAATAAGATCCGGTGACGCTTCCATGGCTTTACGAAAGCTCTCTTCCGGGAAGCCATAACCCAGGATTGCCGTTGGCGATAAGATCTTAAATGTACGGGCCATCTCTTAATCCTTAGTCTGCAACAGCGCGATGGTGCGGTTCATTTCGTTGAACACGATGTTAAGACCTTCGTCGAAGCCCATTCCCGGCTTGATCAGCATACGCATCGGGCGCGCGGCTAATGCGACGTGTACGCAGGTACGGGCGCTGATCTCGGTTTCGTTGCAGGTACCGCCCTGGTAGGCTTCCATGTCGTGTTTGTTGCAGTACAGTACGGCGTCAACGATGTTGTGAATACCGCCGAGATCCGGGGTCTTGATCTGCACCATGTGGCAGCTTTTGGCATCGGTGAAGTCGACGATGTCCTGATAGGTGTTGCACCATTCGTCAGCGACAATTTTCACCCCAGAGCCCAGACGGGTCAGCTCGTTGGTGATGGCGGTTAGCGCTCGGATCTGATCCGGTTTGTTACCGGCATCGACCGGGCCTTCAATGTACAGCGGCAGACCCTGCGCTTCTTTCTCCAGGCTGGCGATATACTCGGCGCAGCGCACCGGATCCATATCGAAAATCAGACCGATGGTGCCGTACACGTCAATGTGCAGCGTTGGGCGATACTGCGGGCTGGTGCGCAGGCTTAAGATGCGGTCGGATAGCCAGCGTACATACTCGCGCAGTTTTTCCCCTTTCAGGCCCAGCTTTTCTTCGACGTTATTGATCAGCGCATGCGGCAGCACGTCAACGCCTTTGAGGATCATCTTATCGACGGCGATATAGCGGTCGTCACCGCTCTGGCCAAATAATGGAATCGCTTCCGGTACGCGCGGCAAATGCCATTCATCGCACACCACCTCTGTTTTCAGGCGGCCGGTAGCCAGCGCGGTGGCGTCGAGCAGCGCCTGAGAAAGACCGTAACGCGCGGCGGTATGCAGCAGATTACCGTCGATACGCAGCTGGTCGAAGAAACGGGCGTTCGGCAGGAAGGTATCCACGTCGCGGCCTTCGAGCAGCGGTTTGATGTGGTCGTTAAGGAACGGGACAAAGTGCTCCGCGAGGAACAGCGGGTCGCGACCGCCCGCGCCGGAGTACTGTACGGCGGCGCAGTCGCCGACGGCGACCGCGCCATTTTCCAGAATCAGCTGGACACAAACGCATTCCCCTGCCTGGCGCACTGAGGTAAAGCCCGGCGTCACCGGCGTACCGGTATAAATGAATCCATCATGACCCGCGCCGTTTTTAATCGCCTGCTGATCGTCGAAATAGAATGAGGAGTAGCCAGCGGTGAAAAGGGCTTGTTTGATTTTCATTATGGTCTTCCTATTAATTTACTGTGGGATACTGCGTTGATGTCATCCACAACCATCTGGAATGAGGGTTTGCGTCCTTCAAACTGCGCGCGCTCGGCGACGTAATCGTGGTGCAGGGCGAGGATATCTTTCGGTAGCGGAACGGCGCCGGCTTCAAGAATGCGGATTGCCCCTGCGTTATCACGCACCGGCAGAATTTTGCCTGCGTTGCAGGAGGCCGGGGCAAAGGGGACGTCCAGCACACCGGCTTCAAATGCCAGCACCGTACCGCGGGCGATATCGCCGTTGCCCAGTTCGAAGACTTTCTTCAACACGGCGCGGACTTCGCTTTTAATCAGCTCGACTTCCTGATCGACGGCGGCGCACGGCGGGAATTTCTGGTCGCTGACCATGTTGAGCATCTGGCGCGACGCCTTCAGCCCCTGGGCGTTGGCGGCCGCCGTCGGAATACCGAAGGCTTCGTGCGGACTCTTGGTGATCACTTTGGTCGCCCCGGACATACCGGCCACCGCCGCGCCCCAGGAGATAATGGCGAAGGCTTTGGACTCGTCTTCCGGGAAGCCGCCCATCCACTGGTGGAAGACGGTGCTCAGTTCGTAATCATCGAAGCCGTAATTGTGGAAGTACTCGTGAGACAGCTCGCGCAGAGACTGGATCGCCGCGATATCCTGCGTCAGGCTGCCCACCTGGCCGTAACCGACGGTAATGGACTTCACGCCCTGTTCCAGTGCCAGCAGGCCTTCGATAATCGCCACCGAGTGAGACATAAACGGTGGGATCAGCGTGCCGGTCAGCGGGCCAAACGGCTCGCGGTTAATGCGGATGCCATGCTCTTCGTACAGCCCCATCAGCCGATCACAGTACTGCCAGTCGCGGATCGATTTTTCCAGGGTAACGCGTTTGGCGTAAGGAATGTTGTAGGAGATGCCGCCGCCTTCATAGCTGGTAAAGCCGCTGGCCATCGCAATTTCCGCCAGCAGGCGCGCATCCGGCGTACCGTGACGCACCTGGATCGGTTTCTCCAGCGCCTCGGTCATCCGGCGGCAGGCAGCAACGCCGTGGTTGACCACCGGCAGGCCGTTGAGCTTAGACGTGCCCGCTTCAATGGATTTTTGGATCCCCACCGCCGCTTCTTCATAACGGTTCAGGCGGGTATAGGCGTCGATGGTGCTGGGCAGCAGATCGCACTCGTCCTGCAACGTTTTGAGCAGGGCGATGTGTTCATCCATCAGCGCCACGCCGGCGCGCGGTTGGCTCAGCGTTTTACCTTCCTGGTCGGCCTTCAGTAGAGCGTGAGAAAAGCGTTTTTTCTCAGGAATGGTCTGCTGGTACTTCACGCCATCTTCGAAGTTCTCAACGTCCTTGCCGGTATGCCAGGTCTGCAATACCTGTTGCCGCTCGGTCATGAATTCGTCATGGGTTAGCTTTTTATTTCGAAGTTCCATTCGTTGCTGCCTTAGTTTTTATAGGGTTAAACAATGAATACTGGTGCGAGCCGCCGCCTGCGGGTACAGCCTGGCGACATTCGCCAGCAGAGGAAGCAGACCTTTTGAATCACGGTAATAGTCAAACTGGGTGGGTAAGAGAATGCGTCTGCCGTCGTCGTCCAGCTCGCGATATTTCAGCCAGTTATGGACGTCGAACTGGCTGGCGCGAGAGAGCCATCCACCGGAGCCGATCACTTTGCGCACGGTGGTCAGATCGCGTCCCATTTGTAAATCGACATTCCCTACGCAGGTACAAACCTGTTTTTTGGTACCGGCATGGCGTTCGCTGGCGTAGCCGACGCACAGCCCGGCCAGCACGGTATCGAAGTACTTCTCTTCTTCGCTGGTGGGCAGAGTGTCCGGGTGAGCGACCAGATGACGAAGGTAGCGATAAAAGGCTTCCTGGCGCTGAGGCTGGTGGGCGAACACCACGTTTACCAGTTCTTGGGTGCTTTCACCCACCACGGCGGCTGAGACGCGCATACCGAGGTCGCCCTCTACGGTGCGTTTAACAAACGGTTCCGGCACGCCGTGCAGCACCGTATCCGGCGAGAGGGTGTTGGCGCTGGCGGAATAGACGTCGGTGGTGGCGCCGCCCATATCGATCAGCATGAACTCCTTCCACGCGCTGTCGATTTCGCTGATGGTTTTCACCAGCTCGTAGACGGTCCACGGCGTCGGCATCGGCTCTTCACCGGTTTCATCGACGATAACGTCCAGCCCTTTGCCTTTCACAATGCGCGACAGAAAAACATCGCAGATGGCTTTGCGGGCGGCATACGGATTAGGGTGATCGAGATCGGGCAGAACGTTGTCGACCGTGACCAAATCTTTGTGGCCGAGAATGGTCTGCACATCGTCCTGAATGTCGCGGTTTCCAGCGTAGATTATCGCGCAATCCAGTTTTGACGCGGCCAGCGCATGGGCATTGGCGAGACCGTAGCTCTCTTCGCCGCCGTCCGTACCGCCGGTAAACAACAAGATGTCTGGCGGCGAGGCTTCCAGCTCCTGAATATCGTGACGGTTCAGTTTATACGAGTAGTACTGGGCGATTTTGGCGCCCGCCGAATGGGCGGTGACTTTTGCTGACTCCAGGGTTATCGAAGGCACCAGACCCATTGCGGCAACGGCGAGCCCACCTTTTGCCGATGAAGAGTATTTCAGCGTCACCTCTCCGCTTTTCAGTAACGGACGCGCATCGGCTACGTTCAACACCTGGTTCAGGCTGGCAAAAAAGCCCTCAGCCAGATGGTGGGTCGTCGTCGGCGTCAGAACGTGGTTTACCAGTGTGAGCGCCTCTCCCTCTGGTGCGAAGAGGGCGGCTTTGGTCCACGTCGAACCGATATCGACTGAGACGGTTTGCATCAGATGGCCTCTTCAAGACAACGCTGTTCGACGCCGTGGCGCTTACTGATGTCGTTCGCCATCAACTGGCAGACGTCTTCCAGGTCGTGGCTTGGGGCGAAGACGCGGTTGAAGCCCATCTCTTTGAATTTGGCTTCGACATCGGCAAAGTCATGCTTACCGACCACCAGGTTGCCACCGACAAAAAGCAAAATGTCGCCGATACCACGCTCGATGCAGCGCTCGCGCAGTCCCAGGCAGTCGATATCGCCATGACCGTAGATGGACGAAACGACAATAGCATCAGCACCCGTTTCGATGGCGGCGTCAATATATTCATCCTGGCTCACCATCACACCAAGATTGATTACGTGAAAATCATGGGCAGTAAAAACGCGGTCCAGAACTTTATTGCCTACCGCATGGCAGTCAGCACCAATGACGCCAATAACAAGTGTTGATTTCTTCATGGGTAATCCTCTGTAGGGCTGATAGTAAAAATACGATGTGCATTAAAAAACGGGTAATGCACTGATGGTCTGATAATGATGTTGGAGTTTCTTTGGAAGAGTAAAGGGAAGCAATTGATCTATTTTCAAAAAATCCTTCCCAAAATGATGATGTGAGACATGATTTATAAAAAATGTTTTAAATCAAGGTGTTGCCTGGTTGTCGTTTGCGTGTAATTATTGAGTTGTAAACACCTTTGGTAAAATTGCTTTTATATTTGTGATCAAGCGCCTGTTTTATTATTGGTGTGGGTGAGTGCAAGGTTATTTTAAGTATTGCTATCAGGTCAGTTATTGTCATCAGCGCAGGTGAAATCCTGTATTCGCTGTTTTATTGACATTGGTCATAAACTCCATTTGTAAAATTAATAAAGAGTGATAAACGCATCAAATTTTTGCCGCCTGGAGGGACTGTATAATTCGGTGTTGATTTTAATTAAGCAAAACTGAATATTTAAGCCGAGGATATAACGATGAGTGAAGGGAAAGTGTGGCTTGTTGGGGCGGGGCCTGGCGATGCGTCTTTGATTACGGTAAAAGGTCTGCACTGTATCCGCCATGCGGAGGTGATTGTTCACGATCGTCTGGTTAACCCCGAACTCCTGACACAAGCGCCAGCAAACTCTCTGATTATCGATGTGGGTAAAACCCCGAATCATCACCCGGTGCCTCAGGAGCAAATCAATGCATTGCTGGTCAAACACGCCAGGGATGGTCGGCAGGTTGTGCGCCTGAAAGGTGGCGATCCCTACGTTTTTGGTCGTGGGGGCGAGGAGGCGGAACAGTTGGCGAAAGAAGGTCTGGCGTTTGAAATTGTGCCTGGCATTAGCTCCGCCATCGGCGGGTTGGCCTATGCCGGGATCCCGGTAACGCACCGCCATTACGCTTCCAGTTTTCATATTGTGACCGGGCATTTATGCCAGGGGAACGATCCGCAAAACTGGCATGCACTGGCGCAAATCAACGGCACGTTGGTTATTCTGATGGGCATGACAAGGCTTACCGAAATCTGTCAGCAGCTTATCGAAGGGGGGATGTCAGCCGAGACGCCGGTGGCGGTGGTGATGTATGCCAGCCAGTCGCGCCAGCAAATCGCCAAAGGAACGCTGACCGATATTCACCTCGATGTCGAACGCCAAAAACTGCATGCTCCGGCCCTGATTGTCGTCGGCGGCGTCGTGAACCTGCAGGAGGTGCTGGCGTTTACCGCGTCGCAGGTAGCGCTGAATCAGGTTGAGGTCTGATGTTCGAGATGAGTGAGAGAAACACATGAGTGAGCATGGTGGTAACGTTGTAGAAACGGGGCTGCAGTTGGGGATTGATCCTGAGTTGCTGTTGGATTTTAGCGCGAATATCAATCCATTAGGGCTCCCTGAGCGCGTCAGGTCGCTCATTGTATCCCACCTGGATATCATCATGCATTACCCGGATGTTGAGTACCGTCATCTCCATCAGGCGCTGGCCTGTGCGAATCAGTGCGAGTATGACCAGACGATTGCCGGCAACGGCGAAACGGAGTTGATCTACGCTCTGGTGCGTACTCTCGCACCTCGCCGCGCGATGCTGCTTGTGCCTGGTTTTGCCGAATACCGTCGGGCTTTGCAGCAGCAGGGCTGCCACATCATCGACTATGCGCTGAACGAACGGGAAGGGTTCCAGGTGGATTCCGCCTTACTGGACGCCATTCGCACGCACAGGCCTGATTGCCTGTTTATTGCGACGCCTAATAACCCTACCGGATTAATGCCCGATGCCGGGCTTCTCGACCAGTTGGCCTCGCTTTGCGAAGCATTGCATATCGCGCTGATTGTGGATGAAGCTTTCATCGATTTTCTACCGCAGGGCTCAACGCTGGCGCCACGGCTGGCCGATTCACGCTATCTTTATCTGCTACGTTCCCTGACGAAATTTTTTGCCATTCCCGGACTGCGTCTCGGGTATCTGCTGAGCGGAAATACAGACACCATCCGCCAGTTGAAGCGCACCCGCGAACCCTGGTCCGTGAATGCCTTCTCTGCGTTAGTGGGGCAACATTTGCTGTCGGATGAGGACTACATCTCCCGCAGCCATGCATATATCGCCCGGCAGCGGGATTACCTGTGGCAGGCGATGACGCGCTTTTCGTCACTGGCGGTCTGGAAGCCTGAGGCTAACTTTATTTTCTTCCGCTGCCTTCGCCAGGACGTCAACCTGAAGACGGCGCTGTTAGGCCACCATATCCTGATTCGCCACTGCGAAAATTACCCGGGGCTTGATAGCACCTGGTACCGGATTGCCGTTCGTACCGAAGCGGAAAATAACCGGTTTATTGAGGCGCTCACGCACGTATTACAAGACGATGGCGATGGACTATTTCCCGATTTTTTGCAATCTGAAAGATAAACGCTGCCTGATCGTCGGCGGTGGGCAAGTGGCGACGCATAAGGCGCAAGGCCTGCTGGCGGCAGGGGCGGTGCTGCGTCTGGTTGCGCCCGACATCTCGACGGAGCTTGAACATCTGCGCGTACACCATGAGATAGAGTGGTACCCGGCATCTTTTTCACCGCAGCATCTGCAGTCGTGCTGGCTGGCGATCGCCGCGACAAACGACCCTCTGGTGAACCGCCAGGTTGCTGAAGCCGCCCATGCGGAACGTTTGTTTTGCAATGTGGTTGACGACCCTTCGGCGGCATCTTTCATCACGCCAGCCATTATTGACCATTCGCCGGTGATGATTGCCTTGAGCTGCGGGGGGAACGCACCGGTGTACAGCAAAATCCTGAAAGCGCATGTCACACAGCACCTTCCGGCAGGCATGCGTGAGAAGGCGCTGCTGGCGGGAAACCTCCGCGAAAGGGTGAATCACGCGTGCAGCGATCGGGCGCGCAAGCGTGCATTCTGGACGGCGTTTTTCCAGCATGCGCCCCTGCAGCAGGCATTACAGCAGGAAAATTCGGTAGAGGTTACGCAGCAGGTGGAGTGGCTGATTCAGCACCGACTGCTTTCAGCGTAAGGTGACGCCGCCCTTGACCATCCGCAGCAGGTGTTGGTCAGGCCAGTGGCGGGCGAGCTGTTTCTTCGCTAACAGCCATTTCACATAGTCGACATCATCTTTGCGTCTGTCGAGCATCAGCCCCACGACGCTGCCGCTGTGCGCCACGTTCACGCCGTACAAATCGCACTCTTCCACCAGTGACAGCAGCGCATCAAAATCCGGTTTAGGCAACAGCGTCTGGCTGGCGATTGCGCTGAGCGTAGCGGCTTCTCCCATCCGGTATGGGTTGTTAGTCATGCAGGCTTCCTGCACTTTTTCCCAGGCGCGTTTCAGGGCGGGCGCACCGGCGTGTAACCCGGCCTGGCGTGGAATACGGTGATAATCCGCCGTGCGCAGCGTTTGCGGGCTTTCGAGCACCAACAGGTCGAGCTCAGGCTGCGCGTCGCAGGCGATCTGCGTAGAGGCATCGTTATGATCAAACAGAGTCAGCTGGCGAAACACGGTACTGTCGGTGGGCTCCAGCGAAACGCAAAGCGCGGCAAGCGTGCTTTCATTCAACTGATGTCCCAGATGGTGGGCGGTGGCAACGGCGGTAGCGGCGATATCCGCCGTGCTGCTGGCCATTCCTTTGGCAACCGGGATAGTCGAATGGACATCAATGCGAATTTCCTGACTCAGAGGTGCCGGGTAGTCCCAGTGTTGCAACAACCGCTCGACCATCGCGCGTGACAGCGGGCGTTCATCCGCCAGCGGCGAGCCGCGGCTGACCTCAACGGTGCTGTACCATTCGACAGGGCAGGAGACGAGTTTTTCACTGCCCAAAATCCAACCCTGGATAAGTTCTCCGCATGACGCGGGGCATTGCGCAACAGCCACGTTCCCACCTTTCTGGTCAGCAATTCTCGGCGCATAGTGTCATGACGATCGCGTTATTACCATGATTTGCCGCAATTTGCCGTACGGCAATGTCAGGCCGAAACGTGCTGGGTCACAGTTTCTGTCAGGGCAATACGCATCACGTCTCTGGCAATCATTAACTCTTCATTGGTATTAATGACCGCGACTTTAACCATCGCATTTTCAGCCTGAATAAAGGTAGCGTTACGTTGGTTTTTCTCGTCGTCGACGATCAACCCTAAAAAGTGCAGATTATGGCAGATAGCTGCCCTGGCGCGCGCGGAGTTCTCCCCAATACCGCCGGTGAAAACCAGCGCATCCAGGCCGCCCATTTGCATGATATAGCTGCCGATAGTGGCGCGAATGCGTTCGGCAAACAGCGTAAGGGCAAGCTTTGCCTGAGGGTTTCCGCGCTCTGCGGCCTGTTCCACATCGCGGTAATCCGGCGATACACCGGAAACCCCCAGCAACCCTGACTCATTGTTTAGCAACTGATTGAGCTGCTGAGGTGTTTTACCTTCGTGCAGGGCGACCCACGGCAGAATGGAGGGGTCGATATCACCGCTACGGGTGCCCATCATCACACCGGACTGGGGCGTGAACCCCATAGAGGTATTGACCGACTGACCGCCCTTGATGGCGCAAATGCTGCTGCCGTTGCCCAGGTGACAACACACGACGCGCAGCGCGCTAAGCGGCACCCCTAACTTTTCGGCGAGCGTCGCGCTGACATATTTGTGGCTGGTGCCGTGAAACCCGTAGCGACGAATGCCCAGCTCCGCGTAGTAGCGCCACGGCAGAGGGTAGATATAGGCGGGTTCTTCGAGCGTCTGATGAAAAGCGGTATCAAAAACGGCGACGGCGGGAGCATCCGGCAACAGCTGACGAAATACGCTGATACCCAGGGCGTTAACCGGATTGTGCAGCGGCGCCAGTTCGGCAAGGCGTTCAATTTGCGCTAACGTTTCGTCGGTGACGCGCACGGAATCTTTAAATATTTCGCCGCCATGCGCCACGCGATGACCCACACCGTCGATCTCCTGCAGACTCTTGATAATGTGATAGCCCGGCAGTTTCTCCAGTAACAGCGTTACCGCCTCGCGATGATCGGCGATGGGGAGTCTCTCCTGCCATTTCTGTGCTGGCGTTTTCAGCGTTATCCGCGCATCCGGCATCCCAATACGCTCAACAAGCCCCTGGCAGAGCGTATTCCCCTGCGGCATGGTCAGTAGCTGAAACTTCAGGGATGAACTACCCGCGTTGATGGCCATTA
>Ga0213878_10000710_pt1 | contig 12099 bp, 7 predicted proteins | sample VelepicoBEBS_R02_FD_161053 | JGI IMG/M metagenome (GOLD analysis project Ga0213878, IMG submission 161053) | Vellozia epidendroides bulk soil microbial communities from rupestrian grasslands, the National Park of Serra do Cipo, Brazil - BS_R02 | ecosystem: Environmental > Terrestrial > Soil >... | reverse complement strand
GGGAAGCCATCGAAGGGCTTGGAAGGAGGCTGGAGAGGCGATCGAGCAACTGAGTAAGACGATAAGCAAGCTCAGGCTCGGTTTGGGAGAGATGTCTGAGGAGTTTTCTCAAGTTCTGCACCGTGGTAATAAGTAAGTCTTGGATGGCTTGTTTCCGAAGCCCCCGCCAACGAGAACGCTTGAGCCCATGACGATTGGCGGCGTCAGCAAAGCTGCGCTCCATGAGATGTTGACGCCGTTTTAGGTCGGCTTTAGCGGCTTTGGAGTTAGCAATTTTGCGAGCCTTTTCTAACCAGACTTGATCCCGATGCCGGTGAATGGTGCGTCCAGTGCGAGAACGGGTGCACAAGGCGCGCAGCTTGCACACCAAACAGGTCCCTTTGGCGGTGACGTATTCCCAGGTCAAGCGCTTGGGGTGCAAGCGCCTAGCTTTCATGATCTGGTTGGCTGGACAACGATAGGTATTAGTCTGTGCCTGGTAGCTAAAATGCTCGTCGGAATAAATGCCCTCGCTTCGGCCTTTACCTCGGATCGAGTCACCCAAAAGCTTTCACATGGGCTCGAATCCCAGCTTTTTGACAGCTGATCAGGTTGCTAATGCTGCCGTAACGCGCGTCGGCAATCACAGTTCGCACCGCTTGATCGGTGCTATCTTCATGAGCTTCAATGAGTCCCAGCAATTGAGAAGCCTCATCGACTGCACCGGTGGTGGTCTCTACACCGGCGATGATCTCTTAAGCATCATCGACCGCCCGATGAGTCTTATAGCGTAAGCGGCTGGGCAAGCCGGCGTGACGCACCAGAGTTGCCTCTGGATCGCTCGTGCTACCGAACTGGCGATTGGTTTTAGAGTATTGGCCAGTGGCATAACCCCCGCTGCCGCTGTCCTGTGAGGGCGGATCTTGGTCCTGGTCTCGTTCATCAAGCTTTTGGACTTGCTCTTTGGCAGTTTGCTCGATGGCCTTGATCATCTCCTCAGACAGGGGCTTAACTGAACCAAGATTGGCATCGGCATCCACCAGGCTCGCATCCACGTGGATCTTACCGCCTTCCACCAGTCCGGCCTCAACGCACTGCTGTACCACCCGGCTGAAGAGCGTCACGAAGACTGCTTTGCCCCAGCGCTTGCGCGCTTTGCTCAGCACCGAGTGATCCGGGATCTGATCGTCTAGTTGGTAACCAAGAAACCACAGATAATCCAGCCGTTCGGGGATGATCCGCATTAGCTCTCGCTCGCTCTTGATATCGTCTAAGAACAGCAACAGCATCATGCGCATGATCACCTCCGGTGGCACCGATTTATTGCCCTTGCGCCCGTAGGTATGCGCCACCGCTTTGCGCACAAAGCTCAATTCTAAGGCCGACCTGATCCGCCTTAATGGATGATCGCTTCGAACCCGCTTATCCAAATTGACTCGATAGCTCCAGACCGGAACTTGAGAGTCCTCATCGCTCATCATGCGGACTATAGATTACCAGCTATGTAACCATCAAAGCAATGTTATATAGGTGTACATTTGGGCAACACGCCCTTAACAAGCAACTTTCAACGCTATCTTAGATGATGCGATGTAGTCTGAACCGATGCTCAGGGTAAATTTGCTTCCCAATCCTCACCGTTAAAAAGAACCTTGATCGACAATCATGATCGTTGCCTTCCGCTTCAATGGAAGCATCGCCTGTAATTCAAGCCCATTCCGACCCTTCGAGATTCAGACCTTCAGGATTGCTCGTACGGCCTTTACTTTCCTCTGAAGGGCGCGATCAACGCTAAGACGTTTTTCCAATCGCCTGATAGCCATACTGACGGCGGGGTAAGCGACACCGCCTGCTATGTCACCCAAATCCGTCAATCGCATTCCAGCAAAGTTCCGAGCCAGATACCAGGCGGCAGGCAGTGTGCGATTTCCTCGGCTTTTAGCTCGACCAAGGATTCCGATTCTCGCATAATTTTTGCGCAATTTTTGGGAGACTGTCGCCCGGCAGTATAGTGTACGTTTTCACTACAGGGCTTGCAGGAACCGAGGGAAGGCCAAGATGGGGTCCATGTCTAAAAGAATCAGACATTAGCTGGTATGAAAAAGGTCAAATGTATCATATACTGCATTTCAGACCGACAACGCTTGTCGGATCCTATTATTTAAAATCTTAGAAGGTAAGTCCCATGACTTTGGATGACCTCCGCGGTCTTAACATGAAGGATGCGATCGAGGCGGCTATAGGCTCGATTCGGCATCGCGGATGAAATTGCTCGCAAGCTGTCGGGAGGACGATCATCGTCCGCTATTCGCATTGAAAGTAGTAGAGAATCTTGTGATGCCTGATGAGCTTTCTATCGGAATTACCGGTCTGACGTCGAATGTTCATGGTGCAGGATCAATTGGAGACTTCGGAGAAGCTCGGGCTTATATTATCAAGCAGCTCGCAGCAAAGCCAGCCGATCCGAAAGTGCAAAGTGCGAAGCGCGAATGTTGGAGCCACTGGTTTTACCCAGAGTATAAGAATATTTCGGATATTCGGGAACGTCTCGCGACGGTTGCCGAAGATCACGTTAAGTTGGACCGGATGGATTTGATGCAGATTACCCTTTTCAGTCTAAATGGATTTTTCGACTGGAATTTGGCAGTACAATCGGCGCATACCCATACGACATGTGGGCTGTTCGTTCGTGCGTGTCGGGCGGGCGCTTGCATTCTTGAAAGGAGAAACTGGACAACCAACACGCCGCATGGCACCGACCCTTGTATCACTGGCCCGGGGACCACTGCTTCCGTATCCTATGCAACACGGGGAGGACGCGAACCTCGGAAGGGCGACATTTTCCACGTTGGGACTCCAGGAGAGAGTGATGACCATGTTGGTATCATCTTGCAACACCAAACTGGAGACGATGGCAGCTGGATTTGGAGGACAGCGGAAGGTGGGCAAGGGGCCGGCTACCGAACTGAGTTATTCGAGAAAAGGATACTGCCATTCCAGGACCAAAAGCATTGGCACGGAGAAGGTCAGTATAGAAGGCAGGTTTTGAAATGGATTGATGTCGAGGCACTCGCGAAAGCCGCCGCCTAATAGCATGATCTGTTGATACCTGCAGATTGGACTGATTTCAGAATGGCAGACTTCAGCGTTGTCGAGGTTTCACCGAGTTTTTTTTACCTTTAAAGGTCAGTCCTTGAAGTTTGCCTGCAACGAGACAATTGATTGTATCGCAAGTAATGTGGTGATTGCTGACCGCCGACATAACACCCTACGTCAAGCGCAACCAAGCTTTTGCTGGCCTCATCCGCACTAGGAGCCTGTCCAGTGTTGGCATCCGTAAAGAAGCTTATTAATTCATCCGGCGTCTCCGGTTCTTCAGATCTATGCGTTTACTGATTCGAAGTTGGCAAATTTCCAGACAGAGGCGCCCGCAAAAGCTAGTGTTTCTTTTAGTCTGGTACGATGATGATCGGCTTCAGGAGAATCTGGGGGTAATAAAGCATAGAACGCTGAAAACCAAAGTCAGTCTCGCCGGCAATAACTGCAGCTGCATTCTGGAATAAACGTTGATTCGCCTCCGCGCCCTCTACGATGTTTTTGCCGCTAAGTGTTCCAGAATCCAACCGATTTTTATCAGCTAGTTCTGCTTCAATCTGTTACCTACTCCTTTTGGCCCCGCTAACGGGGTTCTTCAGCGCAATCTTTCTCTTTAGACGTGCCCCCTCCTCGACTTCCCCGCGGTAATAGCCAAACGCCTGGTTTTGGTTTCACCAGACCCGAGCAGCACAAGCTTTCAAGGCGCGCTGAAGAAAGTTATTTGAGTTTTGCGATCGAAATCTCGCGCAGGCGAACACTATCCTAGTCGCCAGCACCACGGGCTTACGGCCACGGTCCGTCCGATTGGGCTCGGACAAGCGCCAACCAGCTCGACGCAAAAACACACCTGTCTGTCCTGCGCACGGCAGAAAGTTGAGGTTATTTTCATTGACCTCTGAAGCACCCTCAAGGTAAACTAAAAAACGGCTCAGAAAGTTAGTTCAAATTGTTGCCTGTTTTGATTGAAATTCGCGATCTGATAAGCTCACGACCGAGACTTAGAAGCCGGTCTAGGCGTACAACGAAAACCTAATCTTGCTTTAACATGGCTGAAATCTCCTTCGCCGTACCAATGATACCGCAAAAGCAAAACCCGATTTGCTGGGTTGCGTGTGTGGCGATGATTACTTCGTATAAGACAAACACGACTCACAGCATAAGCGAATTTACGGGCGGGTTTGACCCCAGTAGCTCGTGCATCCCAAACCCGGCTTCCGGTCCCTCGGCTTGGGACGATATGTACGGCATGTTGAAGGGATTCGGCTTCACGCCGGACGGAGCAAATATGTCGATCGCGACTGACTACATTGAGGGAACGCTCCGAAGGCATGGTCCCTTCATAATTTTCGTCTATGCAGCAAACTTTCCTTTTTCCGGCCCCATGTGTTTGAATATGACGGGTAATCCTAACGAGACACACGCGGTTGTTGTCAATGGAGTTAATACAGACCTCGGCACAGTTCGGATCACAAATCCATGGGGGACCAATACTCCGCCTGCCGACATTGACGTTATCATTGGTTTGATGCAACAAATCTCAGACCGTGGCTTGAATCCCGCGGCCTTCATGCCGTGACTTTTTCATACTGCGCGCCCAGAATGATCCTGTGCAGATAGCACGACGAGCTGCATACGAAAAACTCGATATCGCCGTGTCCTTCTTTCCGGAAGTATTCCTTAGAATCGAAGGACGGAAACATGGTTGAGCTTGAAGCATGCGGATAGAGAAGCTGTCCGCCTAGACGATGAAGTAGGCGGACAGTTATCGCAATCTGTTGTCGGGTGAAGGATAGTTGCTAATCGAAACAGCTAAGAGCCTACTTGTTATTGCGGCCGGCCAATCAAACGGTTTGGGTACAAAATCGGCGGTCGATGGTCGTTAACATGAGCAGTACCAGAGGCAATTCATGTCTGCATTCCGATGAGGAACATCGACGACATAAATAGCCTCTGCGCAGAGGGAGTCGTCAATTGCCAAGAAACCAAATCTTTCCTTGGAGTCCAATTCCAAACTGGGATCCCCATGTAGTCACGATACCGTTCGACGTGAACCTTAAACTTCCAATCACACCCGCGCCGGCCTGCAGCGTCACATCGTCAAACCCGATTTTCGTCAAGTCAATATTCAGCGCGAACGGAAACAGTGAACCTGACCCGATGATGTTTGGGTCGCCTGTCGGGTTGCCTTGACCCTGGACCTGGACATACGGGGCCCAGGAAAAGTCTCCCGATTGCCCCAATGATTCCACCCAAGTCGCCTGCGCGAAGCAGCCGATCGTGAAATCATTCCCGCGCGAGTCCTGAAACCCGATCGGCGATTGCAACAGGCATCCAGTAGCGATCTCCAAGTGACTTTCGTTGGGATTCAGTTGCCTGCGTCTGAATACGCTTTGCAATCCTACGGCGAACGAGTCCTGCTGGTTTTTGAACAAGCCATCGAACTGTCGTTGCGTCTGCATAATCTGTTGCCAATCCACGACGATCCGTCCGCCGGGCGGGGTCGAAACTACAGGCGCAAGCACAGGTTGGTCACGAGCCGGGGGCTGGATCCACTCGTTCCGGGCCAATGCGTCTAGCAGGCCAGACGGGATCTGTAAAGGGATCGGGACCGGAATCAGGAATCCGAGACTTAGGCGTCCAAGACGCAAACCTTCCGATTCTACCGGTGAGGACCTGCCACCCTGAAATCTAGTCCCCCAGAAGTTAGTCGTGACCGACACGAGTGGAAACAAAGCTGACCGAGTAATTGGTCCCACGATTCCATCGGGTGGAACCATTCCCTTCGATTCCTGAAAACGCCGAACTATCTTGTCAGTCTGGTTACCGAACTTGCCGTCTTCAGCAAGTACGCAACTCTTATAATATTTATTCAGCCCCTCTTGGATGGCCTTCACATCAGGTCCAATTGACCCTTTCATTACGTTTCTTAACTTCATTTTTTTCTACTCGCACGCTTGGGGCCTAAACAGACATTGCCGGAATTCGCACCAATTTTCCAATCGAATTCCATCGTCACAGGAGTTGATCCGGAATTTTGTTCAAACTATTTTGAAGCAGTCTCCTATTGTCGGGGGTGACAGGTAGCTGGGGCGGGGAATTTGAAATTCCACCTAAGCGGCGCAACTGGGCGTTGCCCAGCCGAGTCACATTCTGCATCGCCTCTTGCGCGGCAACCTTGGCGTGGCCTGTGGTAATTGCGCCTTTAGGAAGGCGAGCGGGAATCTGCAGAACTCCGAGCCAGTCGCGTCTCCCCGAGACCGCGTAAACCCGCCGCTATCTTGGACGAGGCAAGCTTCGAAAATCGGGTCGCCTTTGAGCGCGACTTCAGACCCATACCCCGGTACTTCTTTGATTAGTTACCGAATCGAAAAGTCGCCTTCGCAAAGCTGCTTCCGTCGCGGCCCGGATACGACGGCACGTCGTTGAACCTTCGATCAGGACATTCATATACTGCTAGCCCGAAGCGGACGATCGCGTTGATATGCGAGTAAGAGGATTAGTGATTAACGTTTCTGAACGCATAAGAAAGTCAGTTCAGGTAGACCTACTTGTAGCTGCGATGGATACTGCAAATTCGATCCTCACGTATGTTGTGACCACCGAAGCGACAATTTCTCGTGCTGGGCTGAAGAGACCGTTGGAGATCTACGCAGGTAGAGAATCGCGTCGCTGCATTAAATCGCTGGGATTATTTTTCAAATGCGAGACCAAGATGAAAATACCTCTCAATGGAATCCGTTAGATCTTTGGTGAAATCGTGCGGTTCTTGGTCGAGATTTCGCAGAACGCATACAATTAAGGCTGTGGTCGTTTCCTGCGCCATTACGTAGAACGCCTGAGAATGGGCTGGCTCGTCCAGTGCATGGTGACCCAGCCAATGTTTCGACAGATCTGGTTTTCTATTCTCGTCATCCCAGATATTTACCCGAACGATGAAACCGGACCCAGGTACACGCGTGACATGTCCGGGTGCATAGGAATCCTCAATGGTATGTAGCGCTCTTCCCAATTCAAAGTTTCCATCCCAAAAGAGCGACGACGAACTAGTAATGACCTCATACCATTTGTCCTGATACTTGATTGCTTCCCGGTACTTACTCCAGGCGTCAGTAAGGTGTTTAATAATATAGGACTTTGAAGCGTTGTAAGCTTCCAAGCTGCTCACGCTTGCAGAACTCCGCATGAAATGTCTAACCTGACCGGTTTTGGGATTCAAAGGCTCCCCAATAACCGGAATGTTAGCCGGATGAATATCTTCCCGTTGGACCCTCGATGGAAGGATCGCCATCATCTCTAGCAAGCAGTCTTGCGCCGAAGTTCTAGGAGGTCCAGCTGACTCCGGTTTGGAGAGTTGAAAGGCTAGCCAGACTTTATATATCTCAACGAATCGCTTCTCGAGAAAAGATTTTCCTAACGTCACGAACTGCGAAATAGCGGCGGTAACTGCAGCGCTCGTAAGCGCTCCATGGCCGGTCCAGGACCACGCGAAAAGCTCTGGTATATGCATAATGCTCTTCGAGTTTCTAATTAGATGGCGATCCTGCCTTTGAATTGTTAGTCGGATCGGGATCGATGGCCTGACCGTCGTCTACCGAGGGTGCGGAGTCGGCTGAGCCACCCGAGTTGATGTAGACCATCGGTCCGCTGATGTAGATGCCCTCAGGTCCGAGTGTGATAAAACTAGCGCCCGCCTTGAGATGCATCTCCATGTCAGCGGTTAACATAATTTTAACGGTTTTGTAACCAAACTCCTGGGCACAGTCGACATGATGCGTGCCGTCACTGGTAATCTGTTCCTTAAAGTTCCCCGATCCGGTCTTGAGAGCGAAGTTGTTCTGGATGACCGTGTGTTGGTCGTTGTTTACGCGGACGTCCATGTCTTTTTGTGCGTAAAGAAACAGCTGTTCCTTGCCCTTGTTATCGTCGAAGCGGATCTCGTTAAAACCTCCGCCCCCTTTAGTAGAACACGATTTAACGCCGCTAACATTTGGGTCGTTCGTATGCTTTGAGTCCAGGCCATTTCCAAGGTAGGGCGGCATCTGGTCGGCGTTATAAACGGTGCCGGTCACAATGGGTTGATCCGGATCGCCTTCGAGGAAGTCGACAATCACTTCCTGACCGACACGCGGGATGAAAGTCGATCCCCAACGCCTGCCGGCCCACGCCTGCGCGACGCGCATCCAGCAGGAACTGTTTTGGTCCTTCTTTCCCTCACGATCCCAGTGAAACTGTACCTTGATCCGGCCATATTTATCGGTGTAGATCTCGTCTCCCTGTTGGCCAACGACGACCGCCGTCTGAACCCCTAAGGTCTTAGGCTTTTCGGTGATACGAGCTGGACGGAATTGCGTATCCGACGGTTGCACCTCGAACTGACATTGAAACACCTGCTCGGAACTGTCAGCCCCGGTCTCGAATTCGGTCGGACGAAGTTCGTATTGGGCCGATGTAACGAGATAGCTTCGATTGTCTTCGGAAAACGGGCTTTCTGCTAACGTAAAGATTGACCCCGGAACGATACCACGGGTATGGCCCCAACCGGTCGCAGACGCAATTGGGCTATGAATTTCTTCCATCCGCGTTCGCGCCCAGGTATCGCCGTCCTCGTGTTTTACATATTCCCCCGGGTAATCGTAAACTTCGAAGTTGGATTTCGAGTACTGCCCGGGCATTTGGGAGCGAGAGGTTAGATCAGACCGGGGTTTTTCGAAATCGTAGTCAGTATGCGTGTACGTCCCCGTGAGATGATTCATTTCAGGCGCGAAGTCCCGGATCTGTTCAGGGTCTTCCGCGGCAGCTACTCGGCTGATCGAACGTAGTTTGATCTGTTCATAACCCGGAAATGGTTGGTGAGAGGTTGGTGAATCCGCGAGAATCAACGTATGTTTGTCTTCCTCATATTTAAAAAAATAGTAGATCCCTTCTTGTTCTAACAATCGACTGACAAAGTTAAAGTCAGTCTCACGATATTGAACGCAGTATTCCCAAGGGGTATAATTGCTTTTCAGCCTTAACTCTATCTGATCGAACCCATCGTCCTTGCAGACCGTCTGGACGATGTCGACTACAGTCTTGTTCTGAAAAATTCGACAATTGGCCGTTCTGGTCAGAAACCAAAGCCAAGGCACGACGGTAGCCTTATAAACATAGTAACGATCGCGGAAGAAATCTCGCCCGAATTGGATCGCGTAACCGTGGAAATAGCGTTTTTTGCCATTTCCCAGGTTTAAGGTGACGCCAACTGTTTGGCCCAGAATTTGTTTGGCGTTCAGTGATTTATTTTCGCTGATCAGCTGCAATTCGAAACTGGGAAGACGCCCAAGTGTTTCTTCTCCTTCGAAGCCTAGCAGACCGACCTCGTCCGTTCCGAATGGCGTTTTAACAGAGGCAATTCGGTTTGTTTGATCGAAAGGCATAAAATGTTAGGTTTCGGGGGTCGCCAGTTCAGCAGTTTCAGCGGGTTCGGGACTGGCAGGCGTCTCCGAACGCATCGCGGTCGTTTCGTCATCGAACTGGTACAGAAACGAACCGTCACTACCGGCTAATACCTTGAGTTTTCGTACCGGTGTGCCCAGCATGAGTCGGTTCAGGAACTCACGGCTGATATCGGGCAATAGCGTTTGCGTCAGGATCGCATCGATCATGCGACCGCCGCTTTCAACTTCGGTGCAGCGTGCCGCAATTACTTCGACCACTGCTGGAGTGTAGGTAAATTCCGTATTGTGGGTGTCCCGAATCCGCTTCTGTATTCGTGAGAGCTGCAGCCGGATGATCGATTTAAGAATCTCGTCGTCCAACGGATAGTAAGGAATCACCATAAGCCGGCCTAACAAGGCGGCTGGAAAAACCTTGAGAAGAATCGGACGCAGCGCCGAGGTGACCTCTTCAGGATCGGGTTTTTTCTGACTGTCAGTGCAGAAACGGGTGATTAGCTCACTACCGACATTACTAGTGAGTAAGATGATGGTGTTCTTGAAATCGATTCGCCGGCCCTCACCGTCCTCCATCATTCCTTTGTCAAAGACTTGAAAGAAAATCTCATGTACGTCCGGATGCGCTTTCTCGACTTCATCCAGGAGAACGACGCTGTAAGGCCGGCGCCGCACGGCTTCAGTCAGGACGCCGCCTTCGCCGTAACCGACATAGCCAGGAGGTGATCCCTTCAATGTCGAAACAGTATGCGCCTCCTGGAACTCGCTCATGTTGATCGTGATCAGATTTGCTTCACCACCATAGAAGTTTTCAGCTAGCGCAAGGGCAGTCTCTGTCTTCCCGACGCCACTAGGGCCAGCTAAAAGAAAAACTCCGACCGGTTTGCTCGGATTATCCAGTCCAGCTCTGGCGGTTTGGATCCTGCGAGCAATGGCGTCCAGTGCATGATTTTGTCCGATCACGCGTTTTTCCAACGCCTCGGCTAAGTTCAGGACTGCCTGGATTTCGTTTTTGACCATGCGGCCCACGGGAATCCCAGTCCAATCAGAGACAACGCTGGCCACGGCCTGTGCATCAACGTGTGGCAAGACCAGTGGATCCTCGCCCTGTAAGATAGCTAGTTCGCCCTCGGCGCCCCGGAGACCCTCCAAAAGTTCTTTCGGATCGGTGCCTGTCGCGCCATCGCTCGGCGAAGGCGGAAGGCCACCTGAGGCATTATCTTGGCCGGTCTTTCGTTCGCTCAACTGATTGCGGAGCGACCGGATCTTTTCCACGATGAGAAGTTCCTTTTGATAACGAGCCTCCAGTTCGCGTTTGCGAGTTTCCTGCTCCTGGAGCTGCTTCTGGAGGTTTTCTCTTTTGTCGTTAGCTTCTCGTCCGAGCGCAGCCTCCCGATCGAGGATGGCGATTTCTGTGTTAAGCATGTCGATTTGGCGTTGGGTATCTTCCAATCGGGCGGGAGTCGCATGTTGGCTAACGGCAACGCGCGCACAAGCCGTGTCGATGAGGCTCACCGCCTTATCCGGCAACTGTCGTGCTGGAATATAACGATGAGATAACCGCGCAGCGGATTCCAACGCTTCATCGAGGATCAAAACACCATGATGCTTTTCGAGCGTGGCGGCCAAGCCACGAATCATTCGCACGGCGGTATCTTCAGTCGGTTCTTCGACTTTGATCGCTTGAAACCGGCGCGTCAGAGCCGGGTCCTTCTCGATATACTTCTTATACTCCGCCCAGGTTGTGGCAGCGATAGTTCGCAATGTGCCACGCGCCAGCGCAGGTTTCAGGAGGTTGGCGGCATCCCCTTGACCTGCCGCGCCGCCGGCGCCAATTAGCATATGCGCTTCGTCAATAAACAGAATAATCGGTTTGGGCGACGCCTGCACTTCTTCGATCACCTGGCGCAACCGATTCTCGAACTCTCCTTTCACACTCGCGCCGGCTTGAAGCAGGCCGAGATCTAACGAGCGCAATGTTACCTCGCGAAGGGCAGGGGGAACATCGCCTTTGGCGATCCTTACCGCGAAGCCCTCGACCACCGCGGTCTTCCCGACACCAGCTTCCCCTGCCAGTAGTGGATTATTCTGTCGTCGCCGCATAAGAATATCGATGATCTGTCGGATTTCTTCGTCCCGGCCGAGAACCGGATCGATTTCGCCTTTCCGTGCGCGTTCGGTCAAATCCATCGAGAAGCGATTGAGCGCTTCCTGTTTGCCCATGACTGCGGGAGCTGGCGTTCCGCCACTTTCTTCGCGAGCTGAATCGGTATCGACGGGAGTTTCCGCTTCCTCGGGCGAACCAGATGTTATATCGCCAAAGCTATCAGTTAGTGCTTCGATCTTGATCTTGGAAAACTCTCGCGACATCCCGAGAAAGACATTGCGGAGAGCGGCAGACTTGAGCATCCCAATTACCAGGTGCCCGGTGCGTACCCGTTTTGCGCTGAAGAGTAATGACGCGTAAAGCCACCCGCGTTCGATGCATTCCTCAAGATGAGGAGAAAAGTCCGAGATCGCTGTTGCTCCCCTAGGAAGCTTATCAAGTGAAGCCGTCAATTCCGACGCGACCCGGGCAGGATCAAGTTCAAAA
>Ga0213878_10000709_pt1 | contig 12102 bp, 10 predicted proteins | sample VelepicoBEBS_R02_FD_161053 | JGI IMG/M metagenome (GOLD analysis project Ga0213878, IMG submission 161053) | Vellozia epidendroides bulk soil microbial communities from rupestrian grasslands, the National Park of Serra do Cipo, Brazil - BS_R02 | ecosystem: Environmental > Terrestrial > Soil >... | reverse complement strand
ACCCGTTCCGATGCCGGCCAGTAATGCTACGCCCAATGCGACTGCTTCTCTGACCGGGCTAATCTTTAAAGGCAAACCATAAACGTCGGCTTTAATCTGGGCCAGGAGCCGGTTCTGCATAGGGATTCCGATCGTGATGATCTCCTTCGGTCGCGGTTGGCCGGCCACGGTTTCCATGGCTTCTACGATTGCTCTCTCTTCGAACGCGATTCCTTCCAGGACCGCCCTGAACATCGCTCCGCGCGTCGTGGTTGAGCGCAATCCGACAAACGATCCTGCAGCGTGTGCATCCGGGAATGGGGTCAAGCTACGCACCAGATGAGGAAGAAAAATGGGTATAGCGTGATTGGCGCCCGCGGCTTCTTCAGTCAGCGTCGCAAAATCGGCTTTACCGCCGCACTGTTGCTGGAACCATTCGATGGCGGCGCCGGCCGTAAACAGACCACCGGTAAGATAGAAAGCCGGCTCATCGATCCAGACCGCTCCTTGAGCTAAGCCATGATCGGGAAGAGCCCTGGTAAAGACCGGTTTTTCGGCAATGGCAAGAATCGTAGCCGAGGTCCCTAGACTATCGGTCACCACCTCTTTGGCCAACCCACTCACCGCAAATATGCCGCTGAGTTGATCATGGGCGCCAACGCAAACCTGGCAGGTAGCAGGGAGATTGGTTTCTTTAGCTGCCGCCGGTGTGACCGGTCCAAGTAACGTCCCGCTTCGTAAAATCGGAGGAAAAACATCCGCCTCGATTCCGACCTCGGTCAGCAGTTCGGTCTCCCACGCTCGCTCAGCCAGATTATACGCCAGGGTGCGACAGGCCAAACTCGGATCCGTCGCCGGTACGTTGCACAGCCGGTGCGCGATATAATCCGCCATGTGGAGCCAACGCGCTGCTTTCTCGAACAATTCAGGCTGATGATTCTTAGCCCAGAGCAATTTACACAGTCCGAACATCGGATCCGGATTCAGGCCGGAAATCTGGAACAAGCGATCGTATCCGATCCGATCCCGTAGCCAGGCGAATTCTTTGGTGGTCCTGAGATCAAACCAGGCAATCGCCGGTCCCAACGAGTAACCGGCTTTATCGATGGGAAATAGCGATTCAGCGACACCCGATACGGCAATCCCTTTGATGCGATCGGCCAGCTCAAGCTTAGCGACTGCCGCCCGGATGGTGCGGCAAACTGCGGGCCAAATCAGCTCCGGATCGAAATCGGTCCAGCCCGGTTTGGGGTAGCTAAGCGGCGTTCTTTCGTCAGCTTGGACTAGAATTTTCCCTGCAGAATCGAGGGTCAAACATTTGATATTGGTGGTCCCGACGTCGAGACCGAGCAACAAATCGTGATGCGGCATTGGTGATGACTCTTTAGCGTGCATCGCAGCCAAATGCATCCGTATTTGACGCCGGACGCGAGCTAATGAAAACGTTTACAACTGACTGAAAACTTTTACAGTAGACGCCGTTTCGCCCCACAACCCTAAACATCGCCCCCCAAAATGAAGCCATCATCTCAACCTGAGGTCACGTCTTCTGTCGTTTCGTCGGTGCCTTCCACCGAAACTCCAGTGCCCGACTCTTCGTTGTCCAGAATAACCCGTCGCGAGCTCTTGATTGGAGGCGGCAAGGTCGCCGTCGTTGCGGCCGTTTCGTCGCTTTTCTCGCCTTTTAATATCTATGTGAAAGCGGCCACCCCCAAGAGCCTCTCCTTCTGGCAATTCTATGGCCCAGGCGGCGGCTCGAAAATGCAGGACCAATGGTTTCAAGATATGGTTAAGTCCTGGAATAGCTCCCGCGACGTCAAGGTAGAACTGCTCTACGTCCCTAATCAGGAGTACATGAACGGTTCCAAGCTCCAAACCGCTTTCGCGTCCGGTCAGGGACCAGACATCTTCATTATCAGCCCGGGCGATTTCCTCCGCTACTATAACGGCGGTGTCTTAGTGGATTTGTCGCAGTACATGGAGGATGCGGCCAAAAAAGATTTTTTCGAAAACGTGATGGAGACCCGCATCGTGGATGGGAAGATCTATGGTTTGCCGATGGAGGTCGAACCAATGGCGATGTACTACAGCCACAAAGCGTTTAGCGAGGCCAAACTCTCGGAAGCGGATATTCCAAAAACTTGGGACCAGTTGATCGAGGTCTCGAAAAAACTGACAAAGAAAAATCAGTTTGGTTGCCTCTTTGAAACCGGTCCAGGTTACTACCAGAATTTCACCTGGTACCCCTTTCTCTGGCAAGGAGGCGGGGATACGGTGACCCCAGAGGGGAACAAGAGCGCGTTCAATTCACCTGGCACCGCTCAAGCGCTGAAGTTTTGGCAAGACACGATCAAGCAGAACGTAGCTCCTCGTAACGAGCTCGGCGGTGGTGGCGGCGATGTGGTAGGAAACATGGTGAGCGGCTACTGTGCCATCCAGAACCTTGGGATCTGGGGAGTCTCGGCGCTGCGCGAAGGCGCCAAAGGGTTTGAATATGGCGTGTTCCCTTGTCCGACACCGCCCAATGGCAAACCGAAGAGCGTGCTCGGCGGCTGGTCATTTGTCGCTAATGCAAAAGGCAAAGACCCGGAGACTGCGGCGAAGTTTTGCGTATGGGCTCTCGGATCAATGAGCGACGACTCCATCGGACGGGTTGTCGATTGGTGCATCAAAGCAAAGAGCGATATTTCCCCGCGGAAATCGGCATTAGATAAAGCGACTCAACTCGGTGGCTACAACGACGGACCGATGAAAGTGTTTAAGGATGACGTTTTTCCGACTGGACGTGGCGAACCACGGGTTCCGCCGGAAGTTTATAAGGCTGTCTCCGATGCCATCCAGGCTTGCCAATTGGGCGGAGCCAATCCCGAGCAACAGGCAGCTGATGCCAGCCAAAATATCGACTCCTTTCTTGCAGGATATTCGGGTGCACCCCTGAAATGAGGACATCGCTGGACGCGCCTAGCAAAGTGGAGAAGCGTCCAGCCATGGGACGTTCTGGTCCACGATTGAAACGCAGCCAGAGGGAGGCTTTGGCTGCGTACCTGTTCATCCTGCCAGACGCTCTCGGGCTAGCTATCTTTGTGGCTTTACCCATGCTCTTTTCTTTGAGCTTGGGTTTCTTCTCCGTGAACGGGTTTGGCGGTTTTCGTTTTGTTGGTCTCGCTAACTATCAACGAATGCTGATCGATCCCCTCTTCCGGCAAAGCCTCTGGGTAACCTTTGTTTACGTTTTGGTCCTGGTGCCCGCGCTTTATGTCACCGGTCTCGGACTAGCGTTACTAGTCAATCGGCCTATGCCGTTTGTCGGTGTATTCCGAAGCATGTTTTTCGTGCCCAACGTTGTTAGTCTGGTAGTCGTCGCTCTCACTTGGCAAGTGATGTTGGTCGATAAAGTTGGGTTTATTAACCGGTTATTCGAGTTCTTCGGTCTATCGGGATACTCTTGGTTGGGCGATCCGAATATTACCCTCTACTCCATACTTTTCGTTACCGTCTGGTTTCTCATGGGGTATTACATGATCATCTTTCTTTCCGGACTGCAGGAGATCCCGCGCGAATATTATGATGCCGCGCGCATCGATGGCGCAGGTCCGGCGGCAACATTTTTCCAAATCACTCTGCCCTTACTTCGGCCAACCAGCTTTTTCGTATTGTTAGTATCCTTGGTCTCGGCCGTCGCCGGTTCTCAGGCATTCGACCTGATCTACATAATGACGAGGGGCGGACCGGCCAATTCAACGTCATTAGTGATTTTCTATATCTACCAACAGGCGTTCCAATTTAACAATTACGGTTACGCCGCTGCCATGGCCTCGTTTTTAGTTCTCATCCTTTTGATAGTAACCTTCATTCTTTTTGCGGTTACCAAGGGAGGAAGATTTCATTTCACGTAGCAGGAACTCATGACCGAACCAACCGCCCAAATTCAGGCAGGGGGGCCGTCCCGAAACGTCTTTCGACGCCTGGGACCTATTTTGCTTTTCTGCTTCACGGCCGTTCTCGCCGTTTTGACGGTTAGTCCGCTGTTATGGATGATTTGCGCCTCGCTCAAGCCAGGAGACGAGACCTTTAGCCCCAACATGCTGCCGCAGCATTGGACCCTGGAGAACTTCCAATATGTGTTCACCGCGTCGCCGTTCTGGCGATACATGCTAAACAGCTTTTTCGTTGCCGGCACCATCACGGTGATCGCGCTCTGGTTTCATTCTATGGCCGGGTTCGCGCTCGCCCGGCTTAAGTTTCCCGGTCGAGAACTTATCTTTCTAATTATCTTTTCCACTTTCCTGGTGTCATTGCCGGTCATCATCGTTCCTCTTTTTATTCTCGTCCGGCAAATGGGGATGGTGAATAGTTATGCTGGCCTCATTATCCCCGCTATCTTCAATGCTTTCGGGATTTTTCTCTTGCGGCAATTCTACATTGCGATTCCCCAAGAACTTCAAGAAGCAGCGGTAATCGATGGCGCTAGTTATTTTCGGATCTATTGGAGCGTGATGCTGCCGCTTAGCCGTCCGATTCTCGCCGCGCTCGCCGTCTTTTTCTTTTTGGCGAACTGGAATGCCTTCATCTGGCCGCTGACTATTACTAACGATCGCAATCTATGGGTCGTTCAGATCGCGATTGCCAGTTTTCACCAGCAATACTCGTCCTCGTGGAATTATATTATGGCCGGATCGGCCATTGTTGCGCTCCCGACGCTGTTGCTGTTCTTCATCTTCCAACGGCAGTTAGTGGAATCTATCAAAACCTCTGGCCTTAAATAGTCTCAAACCGCAGATGAGGAAGATTAAATATCCGCAGATTACACAGATTACGCAGATTTCGCCCGTGGGAGCAAGCCAGCCCAACGAGGTAATAGAATCCTGTGCCTCTACAATCGACGTTTTTATCCGACCGACGTCCACCAACCGCCGGCCGAAATCTGCGTAATCTGCGGATATTTAATACCTCCGTGGCTTAACTCTGCGGTTCGGCTAGGAACCATTTTTTTAAACGATGAGCAATGATTCATTTAATGGACTTGGGATGTCACTTGGCAACTTAGCGCGTTTGTCGGATGCCCAGACTCGATCGATCAGCGCGGAAAATTTTTCTGGGACCAAAGGTGGAGGCGGTAAGGCAACCGAAGGCACTGGAGCCATCCCGGCCCGTGAGTTAGGTCAGGGCTGGAAAGTTTCTCCCAGTATCGACATCGAGGGACGCAAATTCCGTACGCTGGCCGACATCCGCGGATCTGGCGCGATCCAACACATTTGGTTAACGGTTCACCCACAGCACTGGCGTCGTTTGGTTTTGCGAATCTTTTGGGACGACGAAACCGCACCGTCCGTCGAAGTACCGTTGGGCGATTTCTTCTGCAACGGTTGGGGTGTCCGCTGTAATATTACCTCAGTACCAGTAGCCGTGAACCCCGCCGGCGGATTTAATAGCTATTGGGAAATGCCATTCAGACAGCGTGCGCTAATCACGCTGGAGAATTTAAGTCCGGACAAAGTCGAAGGCTTTTATTATCAGATCGACCACACGCTAACGGAAGTCGAAGCGGATCGGGCTTATTTCCACGCCCAGTGGAGAAGATCAAATCCACTGCCTTATCAAACCGTGCACACCATTCTCGACGGTATTAAAGGCAAAGGACAATATATCGGCACCTATTTAGCCTGGGGAGTTAGAAACAACGGCTGGTGGGGTGAAGGCGAAATCAAGTTCTACCTGGATGGAGATCGGGACTGGCCCACCATTTGCGGTACCGGCACCGAGGATTATTTCGGCGGCGCCTGGAATTTTGAGCATCCGAAAGGCGAATACGGGGTATTTTCGAGTCCATTCCAGGGGTTACCGCAGGTGATCAAACCAGATGGCTTATATCAAAGCCAACAGCGGTTCGGAATGTACCGGTGGCACGTGATGGATCCGATTCGTTTTCACGACGACTTGCGGGTAACGATCCAAGCACTTGGGTGGAGAGCAACGCTGGAAGGGCAAAGACGCTATTTACCGTTGCAAGACGACATCGCATCCACCGCGTTCTGGTACCAGACCGAACCGCACGCGGCGTTCCCAGCGCTGCGGGATCTCAATTTTCTGGAAGTGATTTGAGGGCGCAGTGAACCCGTTGTGTCGACCTGAGCTTCGCTAGTGCATCCAACCGGCCGCTAGGACAGACGCTCTCTCAGACTTTCCAGGCTACGACGAAGGTCAAAGATTGAGTGGATCACGACTCTGTTTAACGTCTTCCCAAGAAGTGACCTTGCTCGGATTCCGCTGGTACTCCTCAAAACGCCGGTCTAACTCGTTTAGCTGTTCGTCCGTGACCGGAATTTCATCAGGATTAGAAGCCAGCTCATCCCATAGCTCGATTGCAAGTGCGAACTTTTCCGCCGGCGACAGCGTTTGAAGCTCGGGAATCGTTTCCTTGATCATCCAGTCGAGAGTAACCTCTCGATGCTGCTGTTGCAATCCGGCGCCGCTCACTTCGCTCTAACCAGCAGAAGCGGGATGTTGATGTTATGCCGAACGTGATGGGCGGTAGTTCCTAAGAATATATCCGCAATGAAGCGATGCCCGTGTGTGCTCATTGCCACCAGGTCGCAGCCCTCTTTTTCAACCCATTTTACGATTTCCTGAGAGGGATCGCCGTAAGCGAGTTCGGCATCTGCCTTGACGCCGGCGGAACAAAACTCGTTTCGAACTTTTTCTAGGTAAGCCTTGTCTTCGGTAATCTCGTCGCTAACTGCTTCCGGACCATAGGTTCGCGCTGCCCAACCATCGGCTACGTGCAATAAGACAACCCGGCTATGCATGGCCACAGCCAGCGCCTTGATATGCTCAATGATCGCGCGATCCGTCGGCGTCGCCTCCAAGGTGACCAAGATTTTGTCGTACATGCCTGCTCCCGATTTTTAATGGCCCAAGATAACCTCCCAAACCTGGCGCAGGGAATCCGGAAGACTGTAAATATCCATGGCGGTGATCAGAATGGCGCTGCCCCAGCCGGCAAACAATAAGAATCGACCGACCCGCCACTTTCCCATTCGTTTGGTCGAGCTGGCGAAAAGAAGCAGCGGAAACATGGCGAATGGTAATTCTAGACAGAGAACGACTTGGCTGAGGTTAACCAAATCCGTGATGCTGCTATCGCCGCGGAAACTGACGATCAAAATCGCAGGGACCACCGCTATCACGCGCGTGATCAGCCGGCGGATCCAAGGCTGGATGCGCCAACGCATAAATCCTTCCATCACGACCTGGCCGGCGAGAGTCCCCGTAATCGTGCTGCTTTGTCCGCTGGCCAGAAGAGCAACCGCAAACAGAGTACTGGCTAAAGTCGTTCCCAGGAGCGGTGCCAATGTTAAATGGGCGATGCGGATCCAATCGCTGTCTGGACTGAATTCGACCGTTTGGCCGCCCGCTACGACGACGCTGGTTTTGCCATAAAAGACAATCGCCGCCAGCACCAAGATGGCGGCATTAACAAAGAAGGCGATGATCAGAGCCACCGTAGTGTCAACCGTATTGAATCGGATTGCGCGGCGAATCGAAGAGTCGTCGTTCTGCAATTTCCGCGTCTGCACTAACGCAGTGTGCAGATAGAGATTGTGAGGCATTACGGTCGCCCCGATTATGCCGATGGCTACGACCAGCATTCCGCTTTGCGCTAGGTCGGGACGGATCATGGCATGAGCCATCTCCAAAAAATCGGGCCGCGTGGGCGCCAAACCGAAAATCTCGATTGCGTAGCACCCGCCAATGGTGAGCACAAAAACGGCGACTACGGCTTCGATGAGCCGCATGCCTAACCCTTGCAGGGCCAGGAGCAGCAAGACATCAAATGCCGTGATGATAATGGCCCACTGAATTGGGATGTGAAACAACATGTTCAGCGCAACCGCACTGCCGAGGGCCTCGGCTAGATCGGTCATGCAGATTGCGAGCTCCATCGAGATCCAATTTGGCCAGCGGGTCCAGCCAGGGGCCCAATCGCGGCCACACTGAGCGAGGTCCTTGCCGCTAGCCACCCCCAAGCGGGCGGCGATGAGTTGCAAGAAAATCGCCATCAAGCTGGCGAGTGCCACTACCCAGAGGAGGCCATATTTGAATTGAGCGCCGCCGGCTAGATCGGTGCCCCAATTACCGGGATCCATGTAACCGACACTCACCAGAATGGCTGGTCCGACGAATGCCCGCCACTGCCGCAGGAAACTCGCCTTGAGGGGCGGTACCTCAACTGAACCGTGTACGCCCTCTAACGAAAGGTGCACGGCATGCGGCTCGTCGAGCTTAGTCGGTTCAACGACTTTGGTCTGTCTCTCACTCATAGATGCGAACGTCCCGTACAGGGCTTAGGTCCAACCCTGCGCTTCTAAGACTAAAGCCTAGCTATTAGATGACACAGAAAATGTTAGGTTAGCCTGAATTCGTTTACAAGGACTAAACTCATTTATAGGGACTACCCGGTGCCTCGCCAGGCCATGATAGGGGTTCACCCCCTAAGGCCGTAAAGGGCGGTGTAGAGACGGTCTCGAATCAGATGCCGCTCGCGGAGCTGAAGCTCCTTCCGCGATTCGAGCTACAAAGATCAGACTCAAACGGAGTCGTTTTTTAAAAGCGTGTCGGAGCTAGGAAATGTTGATGGCCTGCGGTCAGAATCCTTGGGCCCATTCACGTCCATTCGTGATTCTTATTCGCGTCGATTCGTGGTGATCATTCGCGGTTTTTATCGGCGGCTATTCGCGGTCTGCCCCTTGAACGCGTATTCCCGCGCCAGCATCGCCACCTTTCGTTCCGTTCCCCACTGGTAACGGCCGAAGTCGCCGCTCGCCCGAATCACCCGATGACACGGAATCAATGCAGCTACAGGGTTGTCCGCGACCGCGGATGCAGTAGCACGCACCGCTTGTGGATTACCGATTTTGTTCGCCAGAAAGTGATAAGGGACCAAGGATCCCGATGGAATGTCGATCAGTGCTCGCCACACTTGGAGTCGTAATGGCGATCCTTTTAACAAAAGACCTAGTCGCCGTTTTGGCGCCTCCCCATTCAAACGAACGTCTATCTCCTCCCGGATTTCTTCGACCGCCGCACGGTCGTGGGTCAAGGTCGCGTCCGGCCAATTGTTTTTGAGTTCGATCAACGCTTGCTTGGCGTCCTGCACAAAAGAAAATCGGCAGATTCCGCGCGCAGTCGTCGCTAGCAGGGCGGAGCCAAGGACAGTGTCTACCAGGGCCCAATGAATCTGCAGCCCGGCGGAATTCTTAAATTCTCCGGGAGTCATATGATCTACCGTCAGGAAAAGGTCGTGTAATCGGGAGGGGCCAGAAAGCCCGACAAATGCGGCCGTGGTTAACAGCGAATTAGACTCCCGCAGGAGCGCTTTGGCGTTCGTCAGAGTGATGAACTGCACAAACTCTTTGGGCGTTAAACCTACGAATTCAACAAACAGACGATGAAAATGGAATTCGCTCATCCCCAATTCTCGCGCCACTTCAACCAATGCCGGCTGATCTTCGGATCGGTTAAACAGCAACCGGATCGCCCGCTCCATTTTCCCAAAATGCGAGGACGGATTTTTCATTCTGCTTACGGAGGCATCCAAACCGGCAGACGCTCGATTTTCTGTGGACTGGCTGGATTCGGTCATGCTCGACCCTATCAGCCCATCGCGATTAACCGACCCGTTTCTTGCTATAACTGGATCCGGTGGAAGAAGTAACTACCAAGCGCTAAGAACAAAATCGCGGCAAGGCTCAGGACAGCAAAATCTGTGACCAGGCCGAAGTGAGAGGATCCTAAGAAAGCAGCCCGGAGGCCGTCGACTCCGTACGCGAGTGGATCAATTCTCGCGATCGCTTCCAAAACCGGCGGAGCATTCCGTAATGGGTAAAGGGCTCCCGAGAGGAAGTAGATCGGCATCACCAAGAAATTCATCACCAATTGAAATCCCTGGAAGTCTGAAAGCAGAGACGCAATCGCGGTTCCGAGGGCGGTAAACGAGAACCCGATCAAAACCATAAAACTGAACGCAACCGGGACGAACGTCCAATTAACTGGCCGAAACCCTGCAACTACGCAAACGAGTACCACGATTAGACCTTGGATCACGGCGACGGTTGCGCCTCCAAACGTCCGGCCGAGCATGATCAAAACTCTTGGCACTGGCGCAACCATCGTCTCCTTGAGAAACCCAAACTGTCTGTCCCAGATCAGCTCGATCCCGTTGAACATCGCCGTGAAAAGAATCGTCATCCCCACCACGCCCGGAGCCAGGAATTGTAAATAGCTCCCTTCGCCGGCTTTTTGGAATATCGGTCCGAACCCGAACCCAAGTGCGATCAGATACAGGACCGGTTGACCGAGAGAAGACACAATACGCGAACGCGATCGCACATACCGTTTCAACTGTCGGATCCAAAGTATGTAAATGGAGCTCACTGGAATTTAAAACTCACGCAAAGACGCAAAGGCGCAAAGAAAAGACGAGACAGTTAGAATTGAATCGGGTGGAAAGCTGTTAGTTGGTATCCACTTCGTTTGCCAAAATTGTGCGACCGATCGAGGTCTTCCGCGATTCCGTCTTACCTTTGCGTCTTTGCGTGAGATTTTTTCTTTCTTCATCTGCGGAACATCCTTGCCATGTTTCGCATATGGTCGAGCGAAGAAACTTCTTCTTCGCGAATCGCCGATCCGGTTAAAGTAAGGAAAGCTTGCTCAAGGGACTCCGAACTCGTGGCCGATTTAAGCTCCGCAGGCGTCCCCTCTGCGATGATCCGGCCATGATCGATGATCGCGATCCTATCAGCAACTCGTTCCGCTTCTTCCATATAGTGAGTCGTCAAGAAGACGGTGACTCGCTCGTCTTGGTTGAGCACTCTGACTTGAGACCAGAGCTGATGCCGCGTTTGCGGATCCAGTCCCAGAGTTGGTTCATCGAGAAAGATGATCTTGGGCGTATGCAGCAGGCAACGCGCGATCTCTAAACGGCGCCGCATGCCGCCAGAAAATTCTTTAACGAACGAGTCTCTGCGTTCCCAAAGGCCAAAGACCTGCAGCAAGCGAGGAATGCGTTCACGCCGAACGCGCTTCGGCACATGGTACAACACGCCGTGAAACTCGATATTCTCGTAAGCAGTGAGTTCCGTATCAAGGCTCGGATCCTGGAACACAATCCCGATTTGTTTGCGGACTTGATTCCCTTGCTTTGCCGGATCAAGACCATCGATCTCCACCGACCCACTGGTTGGGGCCAGCAAAGTCGTTAACATCTTGATCGTCGTGCTCTTGCCGGCTCCGTTCGGGCCGAGAAAGGCAAAAATTTCCCCTTTCTTAACGTTGAACGTGACGTCTTGGACGGCAGGAAAATCCCCAAAGCGCTTGGTCAAATTCCGAACTGAGATCATGATCCCCCCTCGCAGTGAAGCTGTAAGATGCTGCGATGAGAACGTCAAACATTAGGAGCCAGGAGCTAGAATCTAGGAGCTAGGAGGGGTTCGTGGTCGTGCTCGTACTCGTCGTCGTCCTCGGTTGGGTGGCACGTTTATGCGATGTGCCATCGCCCAGCGCCTGGAGGCGAGCCGCTTTGGCATGTGCCCGGTCACCGCGCGATTTTTCGTCTCAACGCTAATACGGCCGAAATGCGTGAAAACAGGCGGCTCCCGCTAACGACCCAGCGCCATGGATTGACTCGTGGCTTCGATTCGCTTACACCGGCTCGTAGAGCTGCATTGCGCTGGGTAATTCGCGGGAGCCGCCTGCTGCGACATTTTTTGGACGGATCACGCGCTTACACGAATATCGCGAGGTCGCCATATCGTTCCAAAGCGGCTTGCCCGACGTAGCCTCTAGGAGTCTAAACGACTAGGCGAAGCCTGCCCCCCCTCCAGGCGCTGGGTAGTTAAACGTGGCAGATCTGCCCAACCCATTTCGAGGCCAAGGACGACGACCACCACCAACCCCTCTTAGCTCCCAGATTCTAGCTCCTAACTCCTAAAAAAATTGCTCCCGAGTTAAACACCCGGGAGCAAAATTCTTTGTTAAGTTAAACAGCGTAATGGATTACCGGTGCCAGCCGCCGCCGTGCCATCCTCCATGCCAGCCACCACGCCAACCGCCGCGCCATCCTCC
>Ga0213878_10000707_pt1 | contig 12121 bp, 11 predicted proteins | sample VelepicoBEBS_R02_FD_161053 | JGI IMG/M metagenome (GOLD analysis project Ga0213878, IMG submission 161053) | Vellozia epidendroides bulk soil microbial communities from rupestrian grasslands, the National Park of Serra do Cipo, Brazil - BS_R02 | ecosystem: Environmental > Terrestrial > Soil >... | reverse complement strand
CGCATCGCCGGAACCGTTCGCTTCGTGCGGGAAGAGCCATGCAGCGAAAGGAGAGACCGCCCGATGGACGAGCCCGGCACCCCTCCGCCCCGGAAAATCATGCTGATCCGCCACGGCGAGAAGCCTCCGCCGACCGGGCCGCCGCCGGCCGGCGTGCACGAGGACGGCACCGAGCACGCGCAGTCGCTGATCGTGCGCGGCTGGCAGCGCGCCGGCGCGCTGGTGCCGTTCTTCACCGTCCCGTGGGACCCGGCGATACAAAGCCCGGCGCACATCTACTCGCCGCCCCGCAAAGGCGATGACGGCGACCACGGCCGGCCGTACGAGACGGTCATGCCGCTCGCCGCGCGGCTCGACGTTCCGGCCGACACCAGCTTCGTACTCGACCAGGAGAACGAGCTCGTCGCGGACGTTCGGACACGTGCGGGCGTCGTGCTGATCGCGTGGGAGCACAAACGCATCCCGCGGATCGCGAACGCGCTGCTCGGCGACGCGACGAGCGCGCCGCAGCAGTGGCCCGGCGACCGCTTCGACCTGGTGTGGATCCTGGATCTGCAGCCGGACGGGAAGTACCGGTTCAGCCAGCGGCCGCAGTCGCTGCTGCACGGCGACCGCGCGGACGTCGCGACGACCGGATGAAGGGGCCCCGCGCGCCACGGCCGTATGCGCGAACGATGCAGCGCGCCACCGCTCTCCTGTTCGGCGCCGTCTTGGCGTTGTCGTCCGCCGGCCCCGTTGGCGCGGCCGACACGACCGTGACGATCTCGCAAGGGGTCGATGCCGACACGCTCAACCCGCTCTCGAAAACCGTCACGCCGCTGAACAACGTCGTGCAGCACTTCTACGAGCGGCTGGCCGATTTCGGCAACCGGTCGGGGGAGTACATCCCGTTGCTCGCGGTGTCGTGGAAACGGATCAACCCGACGACCGAGGAGTACAAGCTGCGGCGCGGAGTGACGTTCTCGAACGGCGACCCGTTCACGAGCGCCGACGTCCGGTTCAGTGTCGAGTGGATCAAGGACCGCAGCCACGCCTCGGAGCAGACGCCGTTCGTGCGCGACATCGATCGCGTCGAGACGCCCGATCCGTATACCGTGCGCTTCATCTCGAAGGTGCCGACGGCGATCCCGCCGGGTCTGCAGCAGCCGATCTTCATCGCGGACGCGAAGTACTTCCAGGAGAAAGGCGCCGCGTACGTCGGGGAGCATCCGGTCGGGACGGGTCCGTACGTGTTGCGCGAGTGGAAGCGCGACGATCAGCTCGTGATGGACGTCAACCCCAAGTGGTGGGGCGGCCGCCCGAAGATCGACCACGTCGTGTTCAAGCCGATCCCCGAGGCCGCGGCGCGCGTCGCGGCGCTGCGCACCGGCGCGACGGATCTCATCACCAACGTGCCGCCGCAATACTACGCCCAGATCAGCGGCGGTCAGAACACGAAGCTGGAGAGCACGCGCAGCTTGCGCCAGCTGTTCATCGCGTTCAACACGCTGCAACCGGGGCCGCAGCAGAACAAGCTCGTGCGGCAGGCGATCAACTACGCGGTCGACGTTCCGGCGATCGTGAAGAACGTGCTCGGCGGGCACGGCTACGACTTGACCTCGCCGATCCCGCCGAACTACTTCGGGTACGATCCGTCCGTGCCCGGCTACAAGCACGATCCGGCGAAGGCCAAGGCACTACTCGCGAAAGCGGGCTACCCGGACGGCAAAGGAATCTCGCTGGTGGTGAACGCGCCGATCGGGCGCTACAACCGCGACCGCGAGGTCGCCGAAGCGCTCGCCGGGCAGTTGCAAGCCGCCGGGATCACCGCGACCGTGAAGCCGCAGGAGTGGGTGTCGTATTCCACCATGGTCGGAAAGCGCGCCCTCTCGCCGTTGTACGAGCTGGGCTGGAACCAACCGTCCGCCGACGCCGACGGGGTCGTCACCGCGCTGTTCACCTCGTCCGGGCCGCTCTCGTGCTATGCGAACCCGGAGGTCGACAAGCTCGCGGACGAGGCACGCGGGGAGCTCGACGTCGGCAAGCGCAAAGCGCTCTACAAGCGGATCGCGATGATCCTGCACGAGGATGCGCCCTGGATCGTGCTCTTCGAGTACGAAGACCTCTACGCGACCTCGAAGCGGCTGCACTTCCAGCCGCGCGGCGACGAAGCGATCCGTGCCTACGAGATGTCGATCACGTAGGTGGCCGGGTATCTCGCTCGGCGCGCGGTGGGCGCGCTCTGGGCGCTGATCGGCGTCGCGACCTTCGTCTTCCTCATTCTGCACCTCACCGGCGACCCGGCGGCGGTGATGATGCCGCCGGAAGCGTCGGCGGCGGAGATCGCGGCGTTCCGGCACGCGCAGGGCTTCGACCGCCCGCTGATCGAGCAGTTCGGCTCGTTCGTCGCTTCGGCTGCGCGCGGCGACCTCGGGCTGTCGCTCCGTCACCAGGAGCCGGCGATGGCGCTCGCGCTGGAGCGGCTGCCGGCGACGATCGAGCTCGCCGGCAGCGCGTTCCTGATCGTCGTGCTGGTCGGCGTCCCGGCCGGCGTGCTCTCGGCGCTGCGGCCGCGAACGTGGATCGACTACGCCGCGCGCGTGATCGCACTCGTCGGGCAGAGCGCGCCGACCTACTGGATCGGGCTGATGCTGATCCTGCTGTTCGCGGTGCGCCTCGGCTGGACGCCGGCGAGCGGGATCGGCGGCTGGCGCAATCTGATCTTGCCCGCCGCGACGCTGGGATTCTTCTCGACCGCGAAGCTGATGCGGCTGACCCGCTCCGCGATGCTCGAGGTGCTTTCGGCGGACTACATGCGGACCGCGCGCGCGAAAGGGTTGAGCTTCGCGCGCGTCTCGCTCGGCCACGGCTTGCGCAACGCGTGGCTGCCGATCGTCACGCAGCTCGGCGTCGAGCTGGGCACGCTGCTGTCGGGTGCGATCATCACCGAGACGGTGTTCGCATGGCCCGGCGTCGGACGGCTCGCGGTGCAGGCGGTCTTCGAGCGGGACTTCCCGGTCGTCGAATCGGTCGTGCTGCTGGCCGCCACGATCTTCGTGCTGCTGAATCTCGTGGTCGATCTGCTGTACGCGGTGCTCGACCCGCGCATCCGCTACGCCTGATGGCGACCGCAGTCTGATGGCGACCGCCGTTAAAGGCGCCGCACCGCCCACCGCCGACGAGGTTGCGATCCCGCGGTCGCAGCGCACCGCCGCGCTGCGCCGCCTCGCGCGCGATCCGACAGCGATGATCGGTGCGGTCATCGTCGTCATCGTGGCGCTATGCGCGATCTTCGCGCCGCTGCTTGCGCGCACGGACCCGAACGCCCAGGACCTCAGCTCGACGCTGGTCCCGCCGATGTGGATCGCCGGCGGAACGCACGCGCACCTGCTCGGCACCGACAACCTCGGGCGCGACCTGCTGGCGCGCATCATCTGGGGTTCGCGCGTCTCGGCGATCGTCGGGATCTCGGTCGTCGCGATCGGCGGCACGATCGGCGTAACCGCGGGGCTGCTCGCGGGCTACCGCCGCGGCTGGGTCGACGCCGTCATCGCGCGCATCACCGACGTGCAGTTGGCGTTCCCGTTAGTGCTGCTGGCGGTAGCGATCGTCGCGGTCGTCGGCCCCGGCTTGGGAACGGTCATCGCAGCGATCGGTTTGACGTCGTGGGTGCAGTACGTGCGCGTCGTGCGCGCCGAGACGATGAGCCTGCGCGAGCGCGAGTTCGTCACGGCCGCCGTTGCCGCCGGCGCCGCCTCGACCCGCATCCTCGGACGCCACCTGCTCCCGAACGTCGCCTCTGCCGCGATCGTGCTCGGCACGTTCGAGATTGCCCGCGCGATCGTGCTCGAGTCGTCGCTGTCGTTCCTCGGCCTGGGCGTTCCGCCGACGACACCGTCGTGGGGCGGGATGCTCGCCGACGGCCGCCAGTATCTCGACACCGCCTGGTGGACCGCTCTCTTCCCGGGCCTCGCGATCATGATCGGCGTGATGGGCGTGAATCTCCTCGGCGACGGCCTGCGGGACGCGCTCGATCCGTCTGCGCCGCCGTGATCGGAAGGGGTCCCGTCGCGCTCTCGATTGGCCCATCGTAGGTCGTGATGGCTAATGCGGTGTGGACGTTTGCCCCGGCGCGCTGTCAAGGCCTGGGCGGATTGTCCTCGACTTCCGAGCCGGCAAAGGAACACTCTTGAGCCGCTGACCAGTAAGGGTTTCCGTTCCTACAGAGGGTGTCATGGCCGAACTCGAAAGCGATCCCGGGGTTGTCGTCGTCACAGGCGACGTGATCTTCGAATGGCGCCTCGTGAAGAGCAAGATCGCTAAACGACAACCGGACGACGCTCCCCTGGTCGACCCGCGCAGCTACCTCCAGCTCTCGTATGAGCCGAGCGGAGCGATCGTTCTCGGCAAGATGATCGAGCGCGTCCTCGGCGGAAGCGGTCCCGAGATCTTCATGCCGCGGCCCGGCGACAACGATCAACCGTTGCGGCCGGATGGTTTTTGGGTGTCCATCGCTCTCTGCTCGCAATACCGCATGAGCAAGGCCGGGGCGAGCGATGGCAAAGCCGTTTGGCGCATCGACAAGCGGCTTGGGATAGATCGCGCAAAGATGGCGGAGATCGAGTCGAAATGGCGCGAACCTGGATACGGGGGCGTCCCGTATCTGACGCCGGTCAATCGCAGCGGAACGGCCGAAGATCCTGGCAGCGCACAGCTCGTCGTGCTCGAACAGGGCCGCAACGGCTTCGAAGAGAGCACCGCCGAGGCTGAAAACGCGCCGAACGTGTTCTGGCCGCCTTCTTTGCGCGAGCCGAAACGGGACGCCTGGTTACTGACCCGGTGGAGCCGCCCCGGCGCGCCGAACGAGAAGAAGCTTTGGCGCCACGTTCATGACAGATTCGGTGGTCGGATCGTTGCGGTGATCACAGCCGACCACTTGCGCTACATAGGTGCTCGCGTCACGCGGAACTTGTCCTGGGAGCGGACCGTCGAAGACCTCTTCCACGAGATCGGCGCTAAGTGGGCCGAGATTTTCGAGGGATGCCGCTACCTCATCGTGTCACTTCTTCCAACTGGAGCCGTGATCTTCGAGCGGACAGGAACCACCTTGCACGGAAAGCTGATTTACGACCGAGAGAATCTCGATGCCAGCTGGAGCGAGGCTTACGGCGGCGAGATGATGGGCTACAACCGGTGTCTAACGGCTGCCGTAGCTGCGGCGATCATTCGACCCCCGCGAAGCTGCAGCGACGAACGACGGACTGCCGATCTCTCTGCCGCCGACGAAGATCCCAATTTAACGGTCTCGATCGATCGGCTGACCGACGGCGTGGTTGCAGGTCTCGTCGCATCTCGCTGCCTGCTGGCCCGCGGATTCCAGGCCGAGCAGTTCGAAGAAGACCCGCGCCGGCAAGATGCGATGCTGCCAAAGCGTCTCTTATTTCCGGTCGATGACGTTGCAAAGGTGATCCACGATTGCCTCTTCCTTCCGAAACCGTCTGACCGCCCGTCAGCCGGTTCGGTGCGCGCACATGAGGACTTCCCTCCCAGCGCCGCGTACGGCTGGAACATCTCGTCGGCCGAACTCGACCAAGCGCGCCGGCTGTTCGATAAACCCGTGGACTTCGAGCCGCCCAACCGTAGCGGAAGCTGGAGCATTTTGGCGAGCGAGCTGCATGGAGCGAACGTGCTCTCGCACGCGCGCGGTATCATCGAGTGGGGAAGACGCTACAACGACGACATCGTGCGCTTTCCGTTGTTGCGCGTCGGAAACTTGGTGGTGATCGACCGCATGGAGATGGAAGGGCTGCGCACGGTTCAGTCGCTCATGAAGGATTACGTTGGTGCGCCATTCGTGTCCAAGCCGCTTTCGATCGCCGTGTTCGGTCCCGCCGGCTCGGGGAAGTCCTTCGCAATTACGGAACTCGCACGTGGCCTGGGCGGCACCAACTGGCCTGGCCAGCCACTGGTCGAGTCGCTGACGTTCAACCTATCCCAATTCACGAGCCCGAAATCAGTCTCGAGCGCGTTGCAGCAAGTGCGCGACGCCAGCCTCGCAGGCAAGACAGCGCTGGTCTTTTGGGACGAGTTCGATACACATTTCGAGATCGAGCTGGGTTGGCTGCGCTATTTTCTCGGGCCCATGCAGGATGGACGCTTCCAGGACGGATCGATGACCTACCATGTCGGTCGCGCAATCTTTGTGTTCGCCGGAAGTATGTTCCCGACCCAGCGGATTTTCGCAAATTTCGTCAACGACGAGCTACGCCAAATTAGTCATGACGAAGATCGTTCGCGCCATGGCAGGCACCGCGCGACCGCGGATGATCAACCTCACGCCAAATCGCCGGACTTTATGAGCCGTTTGGTTGGTTTCGTAGATGTACCGACGCTGGACCACTCGGTTCGCGGGCACGTCGACTCATCGGTCGCGCTGCGCCGCGCCGGGCTCCTGCGGTCGTTCCTTCGCCAAGAAGTCGGTGAGCCTTTGCTCCAGTATGTGCGAGACCCGAAGGACGCGCGTGGCGACGACCACCTTCGCCGGCGCATCAACGTCGATCAAGGTGTTGCTGATGCGTTCTTGCGCGTCCAGCGGTTCAACTACAACGCGCGCTCAATCGAAGCGATCGTGAAGATGAGCACGCTGCGCGGGAAGGACGCTTACGAGCGCTCTAGCTTGCCGCCAAGGGCGCAACTCGCACTGCATGTTGATCCGGACGAGTTTCTGAACTATGTCGCAACTGGCCCGCGCGCCGCGCACCTCGACGAGACGGTTCGCGACCAAGGCGTCTCAGGGCGGCGGTAAGTAACCCTCTCCGCGAGTTGTGCGTCCAATTGGCAACAGCGCGAGTCGCCGGCACTTTGTGTCGCTGATCCTGTCACGTTCGGCTAGTGAACGCTGCCGGGTGTGAAATAACCGCAATCGTTATTGAGGAGCAACGTAAGCAACGCACTATCCACAGTCTGGGCTACTCGAATCCTTCACGCGGAAGGGAAGGGAATCAAGACCCGCGCTTTGTCGTGCCGGGAGTAAGCAATATGATCACGAAGCGGTCGCCGTGGAACCGCTGATCATCACCGTCGCACCGGTCGGGGCCGAAGTCATGCCGGAGCAGACGCCGTACCTGCCGGTCACGCCGGCGCAGCTCGGTGAGACGGCGCGCGCGATCCGCGCGGCGGGCGCGAGCATCGTGCACGTGCACTGCCGGAACGACGACGGATCGAACACGCACGACGTCGAGCGCTTCCGGCAGGCGTACGAGGCGATCCGCGGCGCGAGCGATCTGATCGTGCAGTTCTCGACCGGCGGCGCGATCGGGATGACGCCCGAGGAACGCGCGGCGCCGCTCGCGCTCCGGCCCGAGATGGCCACGCTGACCTGCGGGACGGTGAACTTCGGCGACGACGTCTTCGAGAACAGCTTCCCGATCATGCGCGGGATCGCGGCCAAGCTCGACGAGTACGGCGTCACGCCGGAGCTCGAGATCTTCGACCTCGGCCATCTCTCGAACGCCAAGCGGCTCGCCGCCGAAGGCGCGATCCGGCTCCCGGCCCACGTCGACTTCGTGCTCGGCGTCCCCGGCGCGCTCGAAGCCTCGGTCGAGCATCTGGTCGACTGCGTCCGCGCGCTCCCCGCCGGCTGCACCTGGTCGGTCGCCGGGATCGGCCGGATGCAGCTCACCCTGGCCGCGGTCGCGGTCGCGATGGGCGGGCACGTGCGGGTCGGCCTCGAGGACAACCTCTACTATTCGAAGGGCCGCCTGGCGCGGAACGAGGAGCTGGTCGCCCGCGTCGTGCGGATCGCCGGCGAGCTGGGCCGCCCGGTGGCGACCCCGGACGAAGCCCGCCGCATGCTCCGCCTCGGCACAACGATGGTGGCTTCGCCCTAGGCGAAGCCTTCGCGGTCCTCGCTGCGCTGCGGTCCGCACGGCATCTCCGCGGCAGCGCTCTTCCGAGGAAACGCGGAGACCGGGCCGGAATTCGCGTCGGCTCGATCCCGGGAGGTTGCTCCGCTGTTCACCTACGTCGTCCGCCGGACCATCCAGAACATCCCGCTCCTGTTGCTGGTCTCGGTCGTGCTCTTCACGATCCTGCAGAAGGCGCCGGGCGGCCCGCTGACGCCGTACCTGCAGAACCCGCACATCACCGAGGCCGACATCGCGCGGCTCAAGCACAACCTCGGGCTCGACCAGCCGGGCTACGTCCAGTACTTCAAGTGGCTGTGGCAGGTGGTGCGCGGCGACTTCGGGTGGTCGATGTCGAACTCGGAGCCGGTCACCCAGGCGATCCTCGAACGCATGCCAGCGACGCTGGAGCTGATGGGCTGCGCGTTCTTCTTCTCGATCTCGATCGGCGTCGTCGCGGGGCTCATCAGCGCGGTGAAGCAGTACTCGTGGATCGATTACGCCGTCACGACGTTCGCGTTCTTCGGCCAGTCGATGCCCGTGTTCTGGTTCGCGCTGATGGTGCAGCTGGCGTTCTCGGTCGTCGGCGTCACCGCGTTCGGCTACCACTTCTCGCTCCCGTCCGCCGGCATCTCGACCTCCGACAACTTCGATCTCGGTGACCGGATCCAGCACCTCATCTTACCGACCCTGGTGCTCTCGCTGCTCTACATCGCGACGTTCAGCCGCTTCATGCGCAGCTCGATGCTCGAGGTGATCCGCACCGACTACATGCGGACCGCGGCCGCGAAGGGCGTCTCGCGCACCGCGGTGATCCTGAAGCACGGTCTGAAGAACGCGCTGATCCCGCTGGTGACCGTGATCGCCCTCTCGCTCCCCGGCCTAGTCGCGGGCGCGGTCGTCACCGAGACGATCTTCGCGTGGCCCGGGATGGGGCGGCTCTTCATCAACGCGCTGCAGCAGTTCGACTTCGCGCTGCTGATGGGCTACATGATGATGGTCTCGTTCCTGGTGATCTTCTTCAATCTGGTCGCGGACGTCTGCTACGCATGGCTCGATCCGCGGGTGAAGTACACGTAACATGGCCGCATCGCTTCCCGTCACACCCGGCGTCCTCGCCCCGGCCGAAGAGACCGCGCCGTCCAAGAACACCGTCTGGCGCCGGTTCCGCCGGCACAAGATCGCGCTGGTCGGCGGCGCCGTCCTGATCTGCATGGGCCTGATCGCGATCCTCTCGCCCTGGCTCACGCCCGCCGACCCCAACTTCATCGACCAGGTGCACTGGCAGGGCTACCCGCTCGCGCCGGGCGTCGCCGGCCACATCCTCGGCACCGACGAGAACGGGAGAGACCTGCTCGCGCGGCTGATGTTCGGCGCGCGAATCTCGCTGACCGTGGCGCTGTTCGCCGTGTTCATGGAGATCACGATCGGGACCGTGCTCGGCGCGATCGCCGGGTACTATGGCGGCTGGGTCGACTTCATCATCATGCGCATCACCGACGTCGTGCTGTCGATCCCGCTGCTCCCGCTGCTGCTCGTCATCACCGCGATCGTCGCCGGGACGTCGCAGAAGGCGGCGCTCAGCTTCGGAGTGATCGTGCTGATCATCGGCTTCCTCACCTGGCCGGCGGTCGCGCGTCTCGTGCGCGCCTCGTTCCTCTCGCTGCGCGAGCGCGAGTTCGCGGAGGCGGCGCGGGCGCTCGGGAACCGCGACGGGCGGATCATCTTCCGGCATCTGCTGCCCAACGCGGTCGCGCCGATCATCGTGCAAGCGACGCTCGAGATCGCCAACGTCATCATCCTCGAGTCGACGCTCTCGTTCCTGGGGTTCGGGATTCAGCCCCCGACGGCGTCGTGGGGCAACATGCTCGCCAACGCGCAGTCGAACATCACGGTCGCGCCGTGGGCCGCGATCTTCCCCGGCCTGTGCATCTTGGTCACGGTGCTCGCGATCAACTATCTCGGCGACGGCCTGCGCGACGCCCTCGACCCGAACATGCAGTAAGCTCGCGCACGGAACCGCCGGCGCTCGTTTGGCCGTTTCCATCGTGGAAATACTTTGAGTGCGGCGGTCCGCCGCATCAGGAGGTCGCGATGGATCGGCCGAGCCACGGGAACCCGCTCGAAGTGTCTGCCTATTGGACGCCGCAGCACCTCGACGTCACGGATGCCCCGCTGCGCTACGCGCCTCCGAAAGGGACCTGGATCGACGGTTTCCAGCGCTTGCGGCCGCTGGTGAAGAGCGACGCCGGCGATCGGATGGCGCGGCGCCGGATCCAGACGCGCGCCGTGGTCGATCCCGCGGAGATCATGCCGATCCCGCCGGTCGTTCGGGTCGCGGCGGAGCCTGAGCGCCCGCAGGCGTTCGACCTCTACGCCGATGCGGTGCGCTTGTTCAAGAGACGCGTCGCAAGGTAGGCGAGACCGCCGAGCGCGAGCGGGAACGGCGCGTAGGCGACGCACCACACGATCGTGGTGAGCAACGTGACCACCGTGTCGGCGAGTGCGTTCAGGCCACCGTGCCAGGCGCCGTCGATGCGCGCGGTCGGGCCGGGCTTGGCGGGGACGGCGTTCGGGCGGTCTTCGGTCAGCGCGACCGAGATCGTGCTCGTCGCGACGCGGTGGACGTCGTGCGCGTGCTGCGCCTGGAGCTGCTCGATCTGACCGCGGACCTCGCTGAGGTTCTGTTGCACGGTGAGGATCTCGTCGACCTTGCCGCCCTTGTCCATCAGCTTGCGCAGGTCGGCTTCCTCGCGGCGCAGGTTGCGCAGGCGCGCTTCCTCGTCGACGATCGTCGCGTCGATGTCCTCGGCGTCGATCGCGCGGTTCTGCACCGTGCCGATCGCCGCGAGCCGGTCGAGCGTCGCGTCGAGCGCGCTCGCGGGAACCTCGACGTCGAGCTTCGCCTCGTGCGTCGCCGCGTCGGTGCGCGGGCTGGAGTCGGCGAGCGCGACGACGTCGCCGCCCGCGGCGCGCACGACCGACTGCGCCTGCTTCAGCGATCCCTCGACGTCGCGCACGAGCAGCTCGAGCTGCGCCTTCTTCGCGAGCCGGTGTTGCTTGGCGACCGTCGGCGCCGACTCGGTCGCGTTCTGCTGCGCGACCTGCTTCGGCGCGTCGGCGGCGCCGACCGGGGTGTGGTTCGAGGCGACGACCGGCGCGCCGTTCGGCCCCGGCGTGACCCGGAAGATCGTCGTCGTGCGGTCGGCGTTCGTCACCGCGACGCCTTGCGCCGTGCGCGCGACGTCTGCTTCGTGCGCGTGGTACGCGGCGGCCGCGGCGGCGCCGACGCCGACGACGAGCGCGGCGGCGGTCGCGTAGCGCGCCGGCGTCCCCCACCAGGCGGTGCGCAGCCGCGTCGCGGCGGTCGTCACGGGCGGTACGGCGATTCGCGCGAGCGCGTCGTCGATGACGTGCTGTCCGAGCGGCGGCGCGTCGCCGGCGCGGAGTTGCAGTGCCGCGCCGAGCGACTGCAGCTCGCGCAGCTCGGCGGCGCAGCTCGTGCAGCTCGCGAGCTCGGCTTCGACGCGGGTGCGCTCCGCCGCGTCCAGCGTCCCGTTCGCGTAGAACGGCAGCAGCTCGGCGATCTGGTGATCGGTCACGGGCGCTGCTCCGCGGTCGCGAGCGCGTCGCGCAGCCGCTGCTTCGCATAGAACGCGCGGGTCTTCACGGTGGCGACCGGACAGGCGACGATCTCGGCGATCTCTTTCTGCGAGAAGCCTTCGACGAAGGTCAGCTCCAGAACGGCGCGGTGATCGGCGCTCAGCGAGGCGAGCGCGTCGTCGAGCCGGCGGCGGTCGTCGGCGCGCAGCGCCGCGCTCTCGGGTGTTTCGGCGTCGCTCGCGGCGCCGAGCAGCTCGTCGAGCGGGACCAGCGTCGCGCGCCGCTTGCGCAGCGCGTCGATCGCCTTGTGATGCGCGATCCCGAACACCCAGGTTCGCACGCGCGAGCGGCCGCCGAATTTCCCGGCGCTCCGCCAAACCTCGACCATCACGTCGCTCGTCAACTCCTCAGCCAGACCGTCGTCGCGCACGAGATCGCGGACGAACCGTTGGACGGCCCCGCCGTGCGCGCGGAAGAACGTCTCGAACGCGACCCGGTCGCGTCGGGCGATCCGCTCCAGCAGACGTCGGTCGTCGGCGTCGATCATTGCCCTTCCACACCGCTTCGTCGCGGGGGGGGGGGCAAAGGTTCAGCCTTCGGTCTTCGGTGGGAACTCGAGCGCGAGCGAGTTCCTG
>Ga0213878_10000706_pt1 | contig 12139 bp, 11 predicted proteins | sample VelepicoBEBS_R02_FD_161053 | JGI IMG/M metagenome (GOLD analysis project Ga0213878, IMG submission 161053) | Vellozia epidendroides bulk soil microbial communities from rupestrian grasslands, the National Park of Serra do Cipo, Brazil - BS_R02 | ecosystem: Environmental > Terrestrial > Soil >... | reverse complement strand
GCTGGCGGTCACACTGTCCCCTGACGGCTCAGCCACCCGAAAGATTAGAGTCAATCCTTGGCTCGAGGCGCATACTTCCTTTTCGATGGTGGCCTGTGGAGCATTCGCCTTGGCATGCGTTGCCGGCGTGATGTATCTGGTGCAGGAGCAGCAATTGAAAACGCGCCAACCAGGCTCGATTTTTTATCGGTTGCCGCCGATCACGGCGCTGTCGGTGGCAAATTCGCGTCTGCTATGGTTGGGTTTCGTCCTGTTCACCGTTGGCCTTGGCACGGGATTTCTGATTGGCCAACGGATTGATTGGGCGCAGGCGGTTTGGTCAATCGCGGTGTGGTGTGTTTACGGCGGTATCTTGATTGCCCGGGTTCGCCATGCGATGGCGGCCAAGTGGGTTGCGACCTTATCGATTCTCGCATTTAGCTTGTTATTGAGCACGTTTTGGGGGATTCGATTTATCTCAGATCGTCCGTCGCTTTAGATGAACATCTACTGTTTCGGCATCAGTCATCACACGGCGAACATCGAAGTCCGCGAACGGTTCGCTATTCCGGACTCTGCCTTGGCGGACTCACTGACGCGGTTGGCGAAAATCCGCAATGTCGATGAAGGCGTCCTCCTGTCGACCTGTAACCGAACAGAGTTCTACATTGTCAGCCCCGATGCCCAGCTAACCGTCGAACCTCTTTTTCATGATTTCTATGGGCTGTTAGAGATCACGGAGTTTGAGCATCTTTTTCGGCTGGCAGCCGTTCCCACGGTGCGACATTTGTTTCGGGTTGCTTCGGGTCTGGAATCCATGGTGATCGGTGAGACCGAAATCTTCGGGCAGGTCAAACGAGCATATGAGGCTGCGGCTAAGTCCGGGACAACGGGGAGGATATTGAACCGGCTTTTCCAGAAGGCTTTCCAAGTAGGCAAGCATGTGCGGTCATCGACGGGAATTACGCGGGGTCGCGTTTCGGTGGGTTCTGTGGCCGTGGATCTGGCTGAACAGATTTTCGGGAACCTTGCGGGCTGTAAAATTATGATCTTAGGCGCCGGCGAGACGAGCGAACGAACGGCGAAGAGTTTTCAGTCGCGGGGAGCAAAGCAACTTTTTGTCTCGAATCGCTCATATGAGAGAGCGGTGGCCTTGGCGGAGACCATGGGAGGCCGAGCCATCCGGTATGACGACTGGGAAAAAGAATTCCGGGATTTGGATATTCTGGTTAGTTCTACTGCTGCTCCGCACGCGATCGTCACGCGAGCAAAGCTCGAGCCGATTTTGAGGACGCGCCGGGACAGGCCCCTTTTCATTATTGATCTCGCCATGCCGCGGGACGTCGAACCGGCCGTTCACGATCTGGACGGTGTCTTTGTGTATGATTTGGATTCGTTGCAGACGATCGCGGATCGAACTCTTGAGGTTCGTCGGAAAGAATTGGATTCATGTGACGGCTTGATCGAAAAGCATGTGCGCGATTTCCAGATGTGGTTAAACCGGGCTGCCGAGATGACGGTTCTACCGGTGGCAACCGAGCGCCCGCGGACGTGAAGACGATCATCCTTGGGACTCGCAGCAGCCAGTTGGCGTTAGCCCAAGCCGAGCTCGCAAAGCAGGCGATTGAGCGCCTGCCGGAAAGACCGGAGGCGATCATCCGGACCACCGCGACGACCGGCGATCGACGACTGGATATTAGCTTGAGTCAAGCAAGTCCGAAGATTCCCAAAGGGTTGTTCACCAAGGAGTTGGAGGAGGCTCTCTTGACCGGCGAGATCGATATTGCGGTTCACTCTCTCAAGGATCTCCCGACCGAATTGCCGCCGGATCTCGAATTGGCCGCGACCCTGCCGCGGCACGATCCTGTCGATGTCCTCGTTTCCAAATCCGCGAAATCACTCCGCGAGATCCCAGTGAGCGGAATCGTCGCAACCGGCAGCCCGCGACGGGCGCGCCAGATTGCGGTTCACCGACCCGATCTTCGCGTGACGGACATCCGCGGAAACGTGCCTACCCGGATCGCGAAGCTTCTGGCCGAGGATTCATGGAACTCGCTGGTGCTCGCAAGAGCCGGCTTGGAGAGAATTGGTTACAGCCTGACCGGCGGCCGAATGGAGTTCGCCGGACAAGGACTATTCGTTTCGGATCTGGTCGAAATCCTGCCGGCAGTGGGCCAGGGCGCAATTGGCTTGGAAGTCAGGACAGGCGACTTGGGACTGAAGCAAATCCTGACCTCCGTCAACCATGCGCCAACCTGGTTTTGCACCGCAGTCGAACGCGAGTTCTTGCGACTGCTAGGTGGCGGTTGCCAATTGCCGCTGGGTATGCGCACCCGGATTCGAGAGGGCGAGGTCCAGTGCGAAGCGATCTTTTTCGACGAGTGCGGCAAAGTGAGGTCTGGAATGGTCTCCGGTGACTACCAGACACCCCGGGAAGCTGCCGCCGCTCTTCTCGACAAAATCTATGAAAATGCGAAGTGAAGGTTTCTGCGTTCTAGCCGGAGCGGGTCCGGGCGATATTGGACTGGTCACCCTGCGAACCAAGGAAGCGGTCGAACAAGCGCAAGTAGTTGTGTACGACTATCTTTGTAATCCCGAGATTCTCAAATGGGCGCCGGCGGATGCGGAGATTGTTTATGCCGGAAAAAGGTCCGGCCGGCACACATTGCGCCAGGAGGAGATCAATCAGTTTCTTATCGATAAGACAAACGAAGGAAAACGAGTTGTGCGGTTGAAGGGAGGCGATCCGTTTGTTTTTGGTAGAGGAGGTGAAGAGGCTGAAGCATTGGCGGCGGCAGGTCTACCCTTCGAAATCGTTCCCGGGATAAGCTCCGCAATTGCGGTTCCTGCCTACGCGGGGATACCCTTGACTCACCGCGATGTCGCGTCTTCTTTTACCGTCTTTACCGGACACGAAGACCCAACCAAAGAAGCGCAGGCTGTCGATTACAAAGCGCTGGTGGCGGGGAAAGGCACTTTGGTCATGCTGATGGGCATGGAGAGGCTTGAGGCGATCGTTCCACAATTGCTTGCGAACGGTGCGGATGTCCATCTGCCGGTCGCCGTGATTCGTTGGGGCACGACCGGTCGCCAGGAAACAGTTGTAGGAGAACTTGGGTCGATCGTGGCCGCAGCAGATGGATTTCAGCCCCCGGCCATTGCGGTCTTTGGTCACGTTGTTAACCTCCGGGCAAAACTGAGCTGGTTCGAGCAACGACCGCTCTTTGGCCGGCGGATCGTGGTCACGCGCACGCGGAAGCAGGCAGGAGCGCTGAGCGCGAAGCTGAGACTGCTTGGCGCTGATGTCTACGAGATACCCACGATCCAGGTGGAGCCGCCGAAGAACCTGATGGAATTTGGTGAGCTAGTGCGGGACGCCTACCAGTATGATTGGCTGATTTTTACCAGTCCAAACGGTGTCGATGCGTTCTTTGAGATGTTCTACCGGCTCTACAATGATGCGCGCAGTATCGGGAACGTAAAGATTGCCGCGATCGGTCCCGCAACCGCTCAACGGGTCAAAGATTTTCATCTTTCGGTCGATTTGCAACCGAAGGAGTTCATCGCAGAGGCCATCATTGACGGGCTTCAGGAATTTGGAAGTGTCGAAAACCTCAAATTCCTGCTGGCGCGAGCAGAGGGAGCGAGGGAAGTCTTGCCCAAGCGCTTGTCGGACCTTGGCGCGATCGTCGACGAGGCCATCGCCTATCGAACGGTTCCGGAAACCAAAGATGTCTCGGGCGGTTTGGAGAGATTTCGCTCTGAGGGAGCCGATCTGGTCACCTTTACAAGTTCATCCACCGTGGAGAACTTCCTGGCGCTGAAGCTGCCTTGGCCGGATCAATTGAAAACGGCCAGTATCGGGCCAATCACCTCCGGTACGATGCGGAAGAATGGACTGCGTGTGGACGTGGAAGCCGAACGATACGACATGGACGGCCTGGTGGACGCGATTTTGAGCCTATATTCGACCGGGTAGGCCTAGCCTGCATCGTGACTAATGCGGCGTAGCCGCAACCAAAAGCGAGGCGCGTGATTCGGAGAGGGCGTGCTTTGTCGCACCGCGTTGCGGCACGTAAGGCCAAGGTGAAACGGCTCGACTGAGCTCGCCGAAGTCTTGGCCCTACCAGATCGTTCGGTATGGACGCGCTTCGTCGCGTCCTGGCTAACGTGGCGGAGCGGGATTTTTGAGCGATGCAGGCCCACGCGGGCGGTTCGCTTACAAAAAAAAACTCCGCCGCAAAGGGTGGAGTTCCGTAAGCTCCTTGACGAGAATGAGTTAAGGATTGAATCGGAACTTAAGCTTGCCGCGTTTGGCGGCTAATTTTGCTTTTCGGCGCACCTTTTGTGATGGTGTCTCGAAAGCGCGCAAACGGCGAACCTCCTCCATGATCCCCTCGGCATCGAGCTTGTTCTTGAGCCGTTTAAGGGCTCTGTCGATGGGTTCACCTTTTCTAACAATGACTTCCGGCATAAAAATCCTCTTATTACAGATGCTTTTTGGTATGAGGGGTAAATAGTAACCGGGGTTTTTCGGAGCGTCAATCGATCAAGCAAAAATCCTTAGGCGAGTTTTCAGTTGCGTCTGGAGCTTGTTTTGGCAACGATGCCAAGCCTGAAAATTGGGTGCAGGCCACGCACGGTGCCGGCCTGTTCCCTGCTCTTAAGTACTTTGCAATTTCTGCCAAAACCATGAACAAAGCCGTTGTCTTCGGTCTGGGTTGCCTCGGAATAATAATTCTCGTGTTCGGCGGTTTGTTCATTGCTCTTGCGGGCGGTTACAACGGCTTAGTCAGGTCTTCGACGGCGGTCGATGCTTCCTGGGCGCAAGTGCAGACTCAGTATCAACGTCGGGCGGATCTGATTCCGAATCTGGTGCGGACCGTCGAGGGAGCTGCCAATTTTGAGAAATCGACGCTGACCGACGTCGTCAACGCCCGAGCCAACGCAACAAAGGTCACGATCGATCCGTCGAAGGCCCCCACTGACCCCGAGCAGCTTCGACAGTTTGAACAGGCGCAGAACGCGCTCAGCGGGACTTTAGGTCGTCTCCTGGCGGTCAGTGAAAGGTATCCTGAGCTGAAAGCGAATGGCAATTTTCGTGATCTTCAGGCTCAGATCGAAGGCACCGAAAATCGGATTGCCGTCGCACGCCGTGATTTCAATAACACCGCTCAAGGCTATAATGCTCAGGTCCGCTCTTTTCCGACCGTGATTTATGCCGGTTGGTTCGGGTTTCAGCCCAAGCCCTACTTCCAAAGTGTCGCGGGCGCAGAAGCCGCCCCAAGCGTCAGTTTTCCTTCGTTCAGCCCAAGCCCGAGCCCCAAATAACCGTTCACCGTTTACCGTTCGGCGTTCACCGTTCAGTCGTTCACCGTTCGCCGTTTGGGGGTTCGGCGGTCTAAAGTGCAAGACGTCAAAGGCTAACGCTGTTAGATTTGGGAATGGCCTACCGCGTGATCGCTGCTTTTATTCTGCTCGTCCTGCGGGCCGTGGCTGCGGACATTCCGTCCAAGCCGGAGCATTATTTCAACGACTTTGCTTCACTCGTTGATGCGCAAACGGCTCAGCGGCTCAACAGCGAGCTGGCGGAATTCGAGCGGCAGACCTCAAACCAGCTCCTGGTGGTTATCTACCCCAGCTTGCCGCCGAACGCGGCGATCGAAGACTTCACCCAGGATGCGTTCCGGGCCTGGAAACCTGGCCAGCAAGGACGGAATAACGGCGCAATACTCTTTGTGTTTGTGAAAGACAGGAAAATGCGAATTCAGACCGGGTACGGTCTGGAAGGCGCGTTGCCTGACGCGATCTGCAAACGCATTATCGCGGATGAGATGGCACCGCGGTTTCAGGCGGGAGATTTTGCCGGAGGATTGACCGCGGCTGTCAACTCGATGATCGCAGCCACACGCGGGGAATACACAGGGACCGGCCGGACCGTTGCTGAGGCTCGCGGTCGGGTGCGGCACAGTGAAGGTGCTTCGCTAAACCTGATCATCTTTCTGGTTGTTCTCGGCTTCATCGTGCTTTCCTGGTTTCGAGCCGCGCGCAGGGGAACTGTTTACACCAGTTCCCGGTCCGGAAGCCCTGGAGGTATCTGGTGGATCGGAGGAGGTGGCGGCGGGGGAGGTGGTGGCGGTGGTGGCTCCTCCGACAGCGGCGGGTTTTCCGGGGGCGGGGGCGACAGCGGCGGCGGTGGGGCGAGCGGCGGTTGGTGAAATTCTCCATGAAACCGCATCATTTCCTCAAAGCGATCGATCATGACAAAATTGTTTCGGCCATAGCTGCCGCCGAAAAACGAACCAGCGGCCAGATTCGTGTCTATGTGAGTCATCGCGAGCGACTCAATGCATTGGAGTTCGCGAACCGTCGCTTCCTAAAGCTTAAGATGGATCGCACCCCGCTCAGGAATGCTGTGATGATCTTCCTAGCGCCGCGCACCCATAAGTTCGCGGTTGTCGGCGATGTGGCAGTTCATGCCAAATGCGGTGACGATTTCTGGCGCAGCGTGATCGCGGCCATGGAACCGCTGCTGAAGCGCGGAGATTTTACAGAAGCAATCGTCGTTGGGGTCACCAAGGTCGGCGACCTTTTGGCTGAACATTTCCCGCGCTTGTCGAACGACCGGAACGATCTGTCCGACGCGGTTCTTGAGGAGTGAGATTACGGTTCGGGGTTCGGAGTTCGGAGTTTGGGTTCGGAGTTCACAGTTCACAGTTCACAGTTCACAGTTAACGAACCCCGAACTCCAAACCCCGAACTCTTATGTCTCCAATTCGCATCTTGACAGCAGTCCCAATTTGCGACGGTCACGACAGCGCCATAAACACGATTAACTTGGAATTCATTCGCCATGGGATTGAAGTCATCTACCTAGGGTATCACCGCTCGGCGAAAGACATCGCTCGCGCGGCAGTTCAAGAGGATGTGGTCGCAATCGGGCTTTCGACGTATAACGGCGGCCACATTGAGTTTTTTGGGGAAGTTGTTGACCTCTTGGAGCAGCGCCGGCTTGCCCCGCCGATAAAGCTTTTCGGCGGAGGTGGCGGAACCATTACCCACGCGGATGCTCAAATCATGTACGGCCACGGCGTTGACCGGATCTTCTTTGCCGGTACGCCGCTTGAGGAGATGGTGAAATACTTGAGGGGCGGTTATGGTGACGTGGCCCGGTTTCCCTACGATTTGGCGTTCGCAGGCAGCGATCAATTTCTATCGCGACAATTGACCCTGGCCGATAACGGAAGCGGTTTGCCGCCCCAGGCTTCTGAAACGGCGTCGGCAGCGAATAAACATGTCCGCAGCACTAAGGTGATCGGTTTGACCGGTCCCGGAGGCGCCGGCAAAACAACTTTAATCGATGAGTTGGTTTTGCGCTTTCTTCATTCGCATGCTGCAGATCGGCGAGTGGCCATTCTCTCGCACGACCCCAGTATCGTTGGTTCGGGTGCGCTGCTCGGTGACCGGGCCACGATGATATATTCGCAGCATGACCGAGTCTTCATGAGGAGTATCGGTACGCGCGGTATGGCTGGAGGTCTCAGCCTTTCTACTGACCGGTGCCTTAAAATTTTGGCGGAGAGCAATCTATTCGAATTCATATTGATGGAGACGGTTGGCACTGGTCAGGAAGCGATCCCTTTCGGAGTTGATCGGCATCTGGTCGACCAGTCCGTCCTGGTGATGCCGCCGGACTATGGGAGTCGAATACAGCTTCAGAAGATCGCGATGATTGACGTGGCGGATGTGATTGTCGTGAATAAGGCGGACCTGCGGGGCGCTCGAACTGCCCTCACCGAAATCGAATCCAGGATTCGCACGAATCGAAAAGGCCAAAGGTTACTCCGCACCCAGGCGAACCGGCATCGCGACACAGGCGTCGATCAGCTTTTTGAGCTACTGTTCACTGACACTGACACTCCCCAATGACTTCTCTCGGACAAGTTGTTTTGGCCATCGAAGAATACCGGCGCTTCGTCGTTAGCCAGATCCGGAAAGCTCGGACCGATCATGAATTTGGCCAGCAGATCCTGCAGAAGTGGCAAGAGGCAAAGGCTCGAATCGGAACAACGGTAACCCCCACCGGACTACGGTTACCGCGCCTGGCTTTGCCGGATTTGGATGAAGCGGGAGAAATTGCGCGCTTCCTTTGCGAAGAAGGATTGCCGGGCGAATTCCCTTATCTAACGGCTGCTTATCCGGAACAGTATCTTGAACCGGCAGCGGCAGACTCGAAGGAGAACGAAACTCGTAGGAACCACGAAAAGCCAGTCATCGAAGAACCAACACGGCTGTTTGCTGGCTTAGGCCTGGCTGAGGATACAAATGAACGATTTCACTACCTGTCGCGCAACCAGCGGAGCAAGCGGTTGAGCACAGCGTTTGATGGCCCAACGCTTTATGGCGTGGGCGCATCAGCCGACGGAGTTTTCGGCAAGATCGGGGAGGGCGGGGTAGCGATTGACACGGTGGAAGATATGGAGCGGCTGTACGCCGGATTCGCGCTCGATCAGCCGAACGTCTCGGTTTCAATGACGATCTCCGGCCCGGCGCCGATTCTCCTTGCCATGTTCCTGGTCGCGGCGAAGCATCGATTTGGCCCGGACGTCGGCCCTAAATTGCGCGGCACAATCCAAGCCGATGTCTTGAAGGAAGTGCAGGCCCAGAACGAGTTGATTTTCCCAATCGAACCATCGCTGCGATTTCTGGCGGATATGGTGGATTATTCTTCTCGTGAGATGCCGCGTTGGTATCCGATCTCGATCAGCGGATACCACATCGCCGAAGCAGGCGCGACTCCGGTTCAGCAGGCGGCCTACACCCTTTCGAATGGTTTTGCTTACGTGGACTATTTCCGGAATCGCGGCTTGGATGTGAACGTATTTGGGCCGCGTCTCTCGTTTTTTCTGGACTGCGGGTTGGATGTCGAGTACGTCGCCCTCGCACGCGTTTGCCGGAAGATCTGGGCGATTGGCATGCGCGAGGTGTTTGGCGGAGGCAACCGGGCTCAGATTCTGAAGTTGCACACTCAGACCAGCGGCCGCTCGCTCATTGCTGCGGATTGGCACAACAACCTCACGCGCACGGCTGCGGAGTTGATGTTGGCTTGCATGAACGCCACAAATTCCTGTCACAGCAATTCTGCCGATGAACCTTTTACTACGCCGAGTGAAGAATACGCCCGTTACGCTGCTCACGCTCAGGCCATCTTGCTCGAAGAAAGCGGGTTGTTTAGGCATATGATGAACACCCTCCCGGGATCTCCCGGCATGAAAGTGATTGGTAACGCTGTCGAAGAAGCGATCCTGGAAGAATTTCGTGAAATTGAGCAGCAGGGCGGTGTGCTTGGCGCAGTCGAACGGCGCTATCAGCGGAGCCAGATTCAAGCGTCCGGCCATATGTTGGAAAACCAGATTTACAACGGGGTTCGTCCGGTGATCGGCTTGAATCGATATTACGATCAAGGGAGGGACTGGCCTGAGGTCCGGATGATGCGTACCCCGAAGGAGAAGAAGCAACTGCAACTGGATCGCTTGCAGGATTTTGAAAAGCGGCATGCCGGAGAATCTGAGCGCTGCCTGGACCGCCTATCGGACGTGGTCGATAATGGAGGCAACGTCTTCGAGGAGTTAACGCGGACAGTCGAACATTGTGCGCTCGGCCAGATAACCGAGCGGTTGTGCGAAGTTGTGGGAAAATTTCGGCCGATGGTGTGATGTGGTGTGACACTGGAGTTTCAGTCGAGATTCCGAAATTGGGGCAATCGTGCTCGTCCCCGTCGTCGTGCTCGTGCTCGATCTGTGGGACTTCGGCGCCGAAAAGAAGCCCCGATTGGCCCTGGGCGGCGGTGACGATAACACTTGACCTGGACGAACCTAGTTCATAAGGTCACATGCAAACGTTTGCGCCCAAAACGCGCTCACTAACAAAGTCACACTGCAAATCCCTCCGGAACGAACCGTCACCGTATCGGCGTTGCCGTCGCGGCGCCGTTCGTCCTCCAAAGCCATGAAAGTTCTTTTGTCTACGGGGATCATTACCCCTTTGTTGAGGTGCCTGAGCGTCGCACAACCCGCGGCGATCGGTCATGAGAAAGTATCAGCAGATCATCATCCCGAATTAACCATCGGAGGAGATAAACATGAAAAGAATGCGTAGAGTGCTTGCGATCATCTCGCTGGGGGTCCCCCTGGTGCTGTTTGTGGCCGGCGTTGGGAAAGCCGAGGACACCAAGAAACCGGTCATCGGTCTCGTAATGAAATCGCTCGCGAATGAGTTCTTCAAAGACATGCAGGAAGGCGCGATAAAGCATGTCGAAGAGCGCGGCGATCTCACCCTGATTCCAGTCGGGATGCATTCTGAGACGGACATCGACACTCAGATCAACGCCGTCGAAAATTTTATTACTAAGAAGGTCGACGCCATCGTCGTCGCGCCGGCTGACTCACGTGCGCTCGTACCACCGCTTGCGCGTGCCATCAAGGCCGGCATCGTCGTCATCAATATTGACGTAGCCTTGGACGAAGCGGCCAAGAAGCAGGCGGGCGTTTCGCTCGCATTTGTCGGTCCCGATAACCGAGCGGGAGCGAAGATGTCGGGAGATGAGCTTGCCAAGGCCTTAGGCCCAGGTGGCAAAGTCGTTATCATCGAAGGCAATCCGGGAGCCGATAACGCCCAGCAACGAAAACTTGGGTTTGATGATTCTGTCAAGGACAGCAAACTTGACTTGCTCGACTCTCGTACGGCGCACTGGGAGACAGAGGAGGCCAACTCGGTCTTCTCGAATATGCTGACGGCGCATCCTGATATCCAGGGCGTGATGGCAGCCAACGACTCGATGGCCCTTGGGGTCGTAAAGGCGATCGATGCCGCCGGCAAATCAGGAAAGATCAAAGTCGTCGGTTTCGACAACATCCCTGCGGTTCAGCCGCTGCTAAAAGAAGGCAAGCTCCTGGCGACAATAGATCAGTTTGGCAGCCAAATGGCCGCAAATGGAATTGATTATGCCATGAAGGCGCTTAAGGGCGAGAAGCTTGAGGGTTGGATCAAAACGCCTATTAAGCTGGTGACAGCACCCTGAAGCGATGGAAGGGCCGATCGAGACCTCGTGCACCGTCTCGCATATAATGGTGACGTCGCCGCAGGTCAGTTGGCTGTTTTTCAAGGCGGTCCGAGCCGGACTGGCAGTAACGAAGCGCCCATATCTGGATTCATACGGGTCGAGCGAGCAACGCGGAAAAACAGCCAACTGGCCGCGGCCCGGAGGGTTGCGTTGAAAATGGGCCGGCGGCTGCGTTGCTCGTCGGTTACGTATCGATTTAGATATGCGCCCTCCTCGCGCCTTGCCGACGGTCCATTTTGAACGCAACGACGTCACCATTATATGCGAGACGGTGCACTATCCTGCAAAAATTGCCCAACAGCCGAAGCGACGAGCTCGTTGCGGGCTAGTTGAACCGGCCATTCCCGAATGGAGCCCATTCTCGAGCTGCGCGGTGTCGTCAAACGGTTTCCTGGCGTCACCGCGCTCGATGCTGTCGATCTTGAGATAGCGCCGGGTGAGATCCATGCCCTTGTCGGGCAGAATGGCGCAGGCAAATCGGCGCTCATCAAGGTGTTGAGCGGCGCTTATATTGCGGACGGCGGCGCAATGCGTTTTCTGGGGTCGCCCTACCACCCGCGGACACCGCTCGACGCGCTGGTGGCCGGCATTCGGGTCGTATACCAGGAATTTAACCAGTTGCCGTATCTCTCGGTGGCGGAGAACCTGCTGTTCGAAAGGCTCCCCAGGCGATTTGGTATTCTGCTTGACCGCGAAACTCTAGAGCGGCGCGCAACTGAGTTGTTGAACAGAGTGGGGCTTAGTATCGCTCCGGGAACACGGGTTGAACACCTTGGAATTGCGCAACGCCAACTTCTCGAAATTGCCAAGGCTCTTTCGACTACTGGCCGGTTGCTCGTGCTCGACGAGCCGACGGCAACACTCACTCCGCGTGAAGTGGCGCGCCTGTTCGAGATCATTCGCGGCGTGCGCGCTTCCGGGGTGACCGTCATTTACGTCTCCCACCATCTGCAGGAAATATTCGAGCTGTGTGATCGTGTGACCGTGCTCCGTAACGGGCACCGGATCGAGACGGTTGCCGTCGCCGAGACAAGCGCA
>Ga0213878_10000705_pt1 | contig 12149 bp, 8 predicted proteins | sample VelepicoBEBS_R02_FD_161053 | JGI IMG/M metagenome (GOLD analysis project Ga0213878, IMG submission 161053) | Vellozia epidendroides bulk soil microbial communities from rupestrian grasslands, the National Park of Serra do Cipo, Brazil - BS_R02 | ecosystem: Environmental > Terrestrial > Soil >... | reverse complement strand
GAAGCGCCGCTTCGCGGCTATTTTGTCGCCCGACAGGATCGCGGGCTTTTGCACCACCGGCATGCGACGTATTCGATCAGCGCCGAAGGCGCGACGTCAGGAGAGCCAAGCCCGCAGGGCTAGACTGCGGCGATTGTTGACCCGAGCCGCTCGGCACAGGTCCTTTTCAGCCCGGCGAACCCATCAGCCGTTCGGGGCGATCTTTCGTAAAACGAGATAGATCACGAAGGCAAGCCCAAATCCGACAAACCAGGCATAGTTGTACAGGTCGACCAGCGGGCCGGGGACAGACGTTGGCGCGATCGCTTTTATCGTGACAAAAAAACCCGGCAAGTTTGGCAAAACAGCCAGCACAAACGCCACCACAGCTGCGATACTGATCCCGTTTGTATACCGATATTCCCCCGCCCCATCGTAAAGCGCCCCAACGTTCAGCTGCCGGCGTCGAACAACGAAATAATCGGCAATCATGATCCCGCCGATCGGCCCGAGTAAGGCGCTATACCCAATCAGCCAGGTGAAAATATATCCGCTCGGATCTGCGACCAGTTTCCAGGGCATGATCAAAACACCGATGACACCGGTGATAAGCCCTCCAGTTCGAAACGAAATCTTCCTCGGCGCGATCTGCGAAAAATCATTGGCGGGACTCACCACATTCGCGGCAATATTGGTGGCAAGCGTCGCGATGCATAACGCGAACATGGCCACGATCAACAGCACCGGGTCTCTGAACCGCGCCAGCACATCGGTTGGATCCCAGATCGTTTGGCCATAAATTATTGTCGTCGCCGATGTCACGGCCACACCAATGAACGCGTAGAGCGCCATGGTAAGGGGCAGCCCAAGCGTTTGGCCGATAATCTGATCTCGTTGCGAGCGCGCGTAGCGAGAAAAATCAGGAATATTCAGCGACAACGTTGCCCAAAAACCAATCATTCCGGTTAACGCAGGAAAGAAAAAGGAAAAGAACTGACCCGCTTTCGGCTGGCCCGGTTCGAAAGCGGAGGGCTGCGAAAGAATCGGTCCGAATCCACCGGCAGTCCGATAGGCCCACCAAAGAAGCATTAGCCCTAGTGCGATTAACAAGGGCGCTTTGATTTTCAACAAGAACCGGATCGATTCGATTCCCATGTAAACCACCCACATGTTGATTGCCCAGAAGAACAGAAAACACAGGAGCTGAGGCAGAGTGATTCCGAACAGGGTGCTCATGCCTGGAGCGGCCAGCGCAGGAAAAAATATCGCGAGGATCTTATAAATTGCGCTACCGCCGATCCAGGTCTGAATGCCGAACCAGCCACAGGCCACCAGGGCACGCAGTAAAGCGGGGAGATTGGCGCCCGTTGTCCCAAACGAAGCGCGACACAAAACCGGAAATGGGATTCCATAACGCGTCCCGGCATGAGCGTTCAGAACCATGGGGATCAAAACGATCAAGTTGCCGAGAAAAACGGTAAGAACGGCTTCCCACCAGTTCATGCCGCCGCCAATGAGGGAGGATGCAAGCATGTAGGTCGGAATACATGCAGACATCGAGATCCATAAGGCTGCAAAACTGGCCAGCCCCCACCTCCTTCGATCCCACGGAACGGGCGCAAGATCTTTATTGTAGAGCGAACCGGCCCGCGCTGCATCTAGCGCGGAGACGTCTAATGCGGGAATAGCATCCATAGTTTCTCGGGTTACGGGTTCTGAGTTTCAAGTTCCAGGTTCCGGGGCGAGGCCGCCAGAAACCCGAAATCCGAAACTTTCTCTAGAAATGTTTGGGTTCACGTTTCAGAAAATTACCGCGGCCGATTGTGCCGGTGAACTGCCCGTCGCGCGCTGCGATCTCGCCGCGAACAGTGACCACACTCGGACGGCCCTCGACTTTCCATCCCTCAAACGCGCTATAGTCGACGTTCATCAGCTGGCTTTTGGCCGAAATCGTGCCGCGATAGTCGGGATCGAACACCACCAGATCGGCATCCGCACCCAGCTGGATCGTTCCCTTGCGCGGGAAGAGAGAAAACAGCTTAGCGACCTGCGTGCTCGCGACGTTAACAAAGGTGTGCAGATCGACTCGACCAGTTTTGACCCCGTACGTATACAGAAGCTTGATACGTTCTTCCAAAGACGGAATTCCGTTCGGAATCTTGGTGAAGTCATTCTTGCCCATAACCTTCTGATCGGAAAAATCAAAAGGCGCATGATCTGTCGCTACTGTGTTGATAAGCCCGTCACGAAGTCCTTGCCAAAGGATTTCCTGGTTACGCGCATCGCGCAGCGGCGGGGACATTACGAATTTCGCTCCATCAAATCCGGGGCGCTCGGCATATGTCTTATCTAACAGCAGATATTGAATCAATGTCTCAACACTGACTCGCACGCCGCGCTGACGCGCTGCCACAGCCTCCGCGAGTGCCTCCTGACAACTCAAATGAACGATATAGGTCGCTGTTCCAGTCAGCTCTGCAAACGTCAGAAGATGATGAACCCCTTCCGCTTCCACCAATGGCGGCCGGCTTTCATGATGCTGGCCGGGATCTGTCTTTCCGGCAGCTAACAGCTCTGCAGAGCGCTCGGCTACAAGAGTTTCATTCTCACAGTGCGCGGTGACGATGACCCCGAGCTTCTTGGCCAAGGCCAACGTCCGATACAGCTCCGTGTCATCAACACCAAATGCTCCTTTGTAAGCTAGAAATATTTTGAAGGAACTGATTCCCGATCCCACAATCTCGCGGAGCTGTCCCTCGGTCGCAGAGTCGTATTTCGTGACTCCCATGTGAAAAGTAAAATCGCAGGCCGACTTTCCGACCGCTTGGGACATCCAGAGTTCAAACCCTTTCAATGTATCGTCCCGGCGCGACGGACAACACATCTCGATGAGCGTCGTCGTACCTCCTGCTAGAGCCGCCTTGCTTCCCGTCTCATACGTATCCTTGGAGTATGTCCCCATGAATGGCAGATAAATGTGAACATGGGGATCGATGAATCCGGGGAAGACAAATTTCCCTGTAGCCTCAACAACCGTAGCGCCTGGTGGCGCAGAAATATCGCGATCAATGCGCGCGATTGTTTCCCCTTCGCAATAGATATCTGCTTGGTAACGCTCGCTCGCAGTAACGATTTCTCCGTTCTTGATCAGCAAGGACATAGGTCGATTCAATGGCGGGAAAGCGAGTCCGATTGCTGCACGAACGACTCGCCACTCCACTCGGCATCGCTTCTTACAGATTTAGTCGCCGCGGCTTTCTGAGCGGCTTTGCGTTCCGCTTGCCGGCGAACCAGATCGGCGTGGGAGGTGAAATAATCGAGAGATTTTCCTTTGAAATCCAACACAGTCTCGAACTGATGCTTTTCCATGAACGCGAGTAATTCTTCTTGCATCGGTTTAATACACTCGTAGCCGAGTTTCATGACTCCCGTGCAGACCTGAATCGTGTCAGCACCAAGGAGAATGAACTGCGCAGCGTCCTCGCCAGTTTCGATTCCGCCGATTCCCGAAATCGTTCGACCCGGAAACTCCGATCGTACCATGCTCGCAACTTCCATCACCATGCGCAGCGCAATCGGCTTCACCGCTTTGGAAGAGTAACCGCCCGGTGTTGTGTATCCTTCCACGCTTGGTTCCGGCCTGAATGTGTCGAGATTCACGCCCATCACGCAGCGTATGGTATTGATAAGGCTGACTCCCTGCGCGCCGCCGCGCAGAGCCGCTCGGCTCGGTTCCTCAATCCGCGTAATATTCGGCGTCATCTTGGCCCAGACTGGCTTTTTGGCTGCTGCAGCTACCCAACCACAGACCTCTTCGAGAATCTCGGGATCCTCTCCCATGGCGGATCCCATTTTTCGCTCCGGTAATCCATGCGGGCACGAAAAATTTAATTCAAAACCGTCCACACCCGTTTCCTGGCATCGCTCCACGATTTCGAACCAGGCGTCCTTTGTATATTCTTCCATGATTGATGCGATCAGCACCCGGTCCGGAAAACGGTCTTTGCATTTCTTAAATTCTTCGATCCAGATCTTGAGCGGCCGATCGCTGATCAGCTCGATGTTTTCCCAACCAACGACTTCCTGTTTGTCATTCGAAAACAGTTTAGCGTAGCGCGGCGCGACATTGATGACTTTCGAAGCATCGAGGCTGACAGTTTTGGCGATAACTGCTCCCCAACCCTCCTGGAAAGCTTTGGCGATTACGTTCAGGTTGGTCCCCGGCGGGCCGGACGCGATGATAAACGGGTTGGGCAGCCTGAGTCCGTCAACAGTAATCGATAGGGTCGGCATCCTTCTTTTCCCTTCTCCGTAAGAAAGCCAAAGCCGGAATCTTAGGAGGTTGCGCAGAAATTTCAAGCCGCTTCGCACTAGGCAAGGCGAAGCGGTAGGGCGAAACGGAGCGGTAGGGCAAAGGCGAAGGGGTAGGGCGAGGCTCCGCCCGAGCCGCGGCGCGACGCGGCGCGTGACCTAGTGCGGGCGGAGCGGTTGTCCTTATCACGTCACGCGCCACGGCTCGGACGGAGCCTCGCCCTACCCTTCCGCCTTTCGCCTCGCCCTGAATTCGATATTCCCTCATCGGCGTCTCTTTTTTCTTTGCCAGCAGTTGCTCTCGGCAACATCCTTAGTGAAGCCGCCCCTCAGACCAACGAGATGGAGGGGTCTCAAGGTCCCGCTTGAGACTGGCGCCAGTTGGGGTTGCGCGGTTTCACTATGCTGAATCCAAAACGAACGGTTGCAGAGCTCAAAGAACTACGCGCACTGACGGGGGACGAGAATGGCGCGCAGCGGATAGCTTTCACCGAAACCTGGAGTCGCGCTCGCGCCTGGCTTCGCGAAAAGCTGCAATCATTGCCGCTTGAGATTCACTCCGACCCCGCAGGCAATGTCTGGGCCACGCTCCGCGGAAAATCCGAGCGATCACTCATAATCGGTGGTCACATTGATTCTGTCCCGAACGGCGGCTGGTTGGATGGTTGCCTCAACTTGCTCGCCGGAGTCGAGATCCTCAGGCGGATCAACGACCAATATGGTGGCAAGCCTCCGGTTACAGTGCGGCTTGTAGACTGGGCTGATGAGGAAGGGGCCCGATTCGGCAAAAGCTTGTTCGGATCGTCCGCCTGTTCCGGAAATCTCGATCTCGAAGAGGCGCGTGGCCTGGTCGACAGGAATGGCGTTCGTCTGCCAGACGCATTGAAAAATGTAGGTATCGATTTAGAGCAAGCAAAGGGCAGTGGCGGCGAATTAAAAGGTGCTGCCGCCTATCTCGAATTGCACATCGAGCAAGGACCTGTGCTTCTCGATCTGGATCTGCCACTGGGAGCAGTTCTGGGCACCTTCGGCGTTGAGCGACACGCGATCACATTTCACGGCCAGGCCGCTCATTCCGGCAGTACCCCCATGAACGTCCGCAAAGACGCTTTCCTGGCTGCAGCAAGAATGAGTCCTCAGAGCTATCGGATCGCCGCGACACACGGCGGCGTTTGCACGATCGGTTCCTGCACGACAAAACCGGGTATTGTGACAAGCGTAGTTGCAGAATGCTGCATCACGCTCGATCAACGCCACCTTGATGCAGTCGTTTTGTCAAGAATGTTAGAAGACGCAAAACGGAGCAGTCTGCAGTTCGCCCAGGAAGGAAATGTTCGCGCGGTCTGGGATCGAATATGGCGGATTGAGCCGGTCTTGTTTGATCCTCGATTGGTCGACCTCTGCACCGAAGCGATCCAGGAAACGTGTGGGAAAGCCCATCGTCTACCGTCAGGTCCCCTTCACGACGCCGCCGAAGTCGCGCGAGCAGGTGTTCCGACAGTAATGATGTTCGTTCAGAGCTTGCACGGTATCAGTCACAATAAGATCGAGGACACCAAAGAAGAGCATTTGGAATTGGGCGTTACCGCTTTCGATAGACTCGCCGAGAAGACGATGCATGTCATTGCCTGACGTTAGCTTGAATTTCACCTATACTGATCACCGCCCTATGAAAACGCCTGAACTTCCGCCATTTGACTACACACCCATGCCTTACACGGGTCCATCCGCTGAGGAGGTGCTAGCCTTAAGGAAGCAGTTTTTGAACCCGGCACTGTTTCTTTACTACCAGAAACCAATGATGATTGTTGAGGGCAAAGGCCAGTATGTTTTCGACGAAAAAGGTAGGCGTTATCTGGATGGCATCGCCGGTATTGCCACAGTCAGCGTCGGCCATTGTCATCCAGATGTTGTGGCTGCGGCCAACCTCCAGAACGAGACGCTTCAACACGCCACGACCATCTATCTGCACCCTAATATTGCCGAATACGCACGCGAGCTGGCCGCAAAAATGCCAGGTGATCTCAAAGTCTGCTACTTCGTCAATTCGGGCTCCGAGGCGAACGATCTTGCGATCCTGATGGCGAGAGCTTTCACCGGCAATTACGATATCATAGCGCTTCGCAACGCCTACCATGGGGGCAACGCAAGCGGTATGGCATTAACCGCGCATCGCACATGGAAGTTCAACGTTCCTCACAGCTTTGGCGTTCATCATGCGATTGCTCCATATCCCTATCGTGGACCCTACGGATCCGATCATCCGGAAGCCGGCAAAGCGTACGCGGACGATGTGCTGAATTTGATTCAGTACGCGACACCTGGCCGAGTGGCCGGATTTATTGCAGAGTCAATTCAAGGAGTTGGCGGAACCGTTGTATTCCCGGATGGTTATCTCCAGCATGTGTATCAACATGTGCGAGAGGCGGGAGGCCTCTGCATAGCTGACGAAGTCCAGACCGGTTTTGGCCGTACCGGCGAGGCATATTGGGGATTTGAACGTCAAGGTGTGATTCCAGACATCGTAACGATGGCAAAAGGGATCGGAAACGGCGCTCCCCTTAGCGCTGTGGTTACGACGGCGCAGATTGCGAAGAGTCTCGCCGAACGAATTCATTTCAATACGTTCGGCGGAAATCCGGTCGTGTGCGCACAGGGTCGGGCCGTGCTTCAGGTGATAGATCGCGAAAAGCTGCAGCAAAACGCGGCAGGTGTCGGGAATCACCTCATCCGTGGGTTCTGCGAACTCGCGAAGAAGCACGATGTGATCGGTGAAGTTCGTGGCAAAGGTCTGATGCTCGGCGTCGAGTTGGTCAGAGACCGCTCCACAAAAGAACCGGCAAAAGATGAGTGCGCCCGTGTACATGAAATAGCGCGGGATTTGGGATTGCTCCTCGGTAAAGGCGGTCTCTATGCGAACACTCTTCGAATCAAACCGCCTTTGTGCATCACTCAGGCAGACGCAGATTTCATGATCGATGTGCTCGATGCGGCTCTAGCAGCGGTTTAGTGGGAGTGTTAGTGGGAGTGTCAGTGCCAGTGCCAGTGAGGAGGCGCTCTTGCGGGTCCGCCTGCGCTAGACTGTCCCTAACCCGTTATGGTCCGCCCCAGCGGCGAAGCCGAGACAGATGATAGCCTAGGCTCAGGGATCCTGAAACGCTTTGGAGAGATTTGCGCGTTGAGGAAATCGGGTCAATCGCTTCTTCTTTTGTGTGGCTATCTATGGGGCGTCCGGCGGCTGCGTGCTGGAGGGCTACGCTCCGTCGTAGCAGCCAGCGCGCAACCGGCTGGAACAGCAAAGAAAGTCTGGCCGAAACAATTGTGAAGCAAAGCTTTTCAGCGGCGGCTGCTACGACGGAGCGTAGCCCTCCAGCGCCAGCGCGCGGCTCATGGCAATTCTGCGCTCTTCCTTTCGATTAACTTCGGAATGCGGACTTTCTTCATGGGTTGATCTTTCGATCCCCCTATTGCTACAAAAAGGCTCTGTAGGCTTTCCTACCGCGCTTCTCACTGTTCTGTTAGTCTTTCTAGTGGCACAACGTTGGATTGTGGAGGCAGTCGTCCATACGGGCTTGAAAGGTTAGCAGAGAACAAAGAATTGAAACTGGGAAAGATTGTTAAATCTATGCAAGACTCATATCAGTTACGCTGGCCGGTCTTACGCAGTTACGACCAGGAACATGCCATGCGGATTGCGCTACCTCTCGGCGGCATTGGCACCGGAACCGTCTCTTTGGGCGGCCGAGGAAACCTGCAGGACTGGGAGGTAGTCAATCGGCCCGCCAAGGGTTTCACGCCTAAGAACATGTTTTTCGCCATTCGGACTGCCACCGAATCCGGCGAGTCGATCGTGCGAGCACTCGAAGGGGCGTTGCCAACTGACTTGTACGAAGGCTGGAGTGGCTCCCCGGCTCCAAACGCAGGCCTGCCGCGGTTCCGTCACTATTCATTCGAATCCGCTTATCCCCTGGGCGCAGTCCTGCTAAGCGATCCAGCTGTACCGGTCGATGTGCGAATTGAAGCATTTAATCCGCTCATTCCAGGTGACGCAGAGGTGAGCGGTATTCCCGTGGCAATCCTGCGTTTTGCACTGATCAATAAGACCGCTGACCAAATCGTTTGCTCGGTCTGTGGCACCATTCAAAACTTTATCGGGGAAGATGGCTCCCTAGGCGCTCCGCGGTCGAATCGAAATTCAATCAGAAAGGGGGAAGGCATCCAGGGAATATTCCTGCATTCCGACGGTGTGAATCGCGACGCAGAACAGTGGGGAACGATGGCCCTCTCGACGACTGCGCCCGAAGAGGCCAGTTTCCGTACCAGCTGGCCGGAACTGAGCTGGGGTAACTCGCTCCTGGATTTTTGGGACGACTTTTCTCAGGATGGCCGTTTGGACGAGCGAGAGTCCAGCGACCTGGATTCGCCGACCGCTTCATTCGCTGTTCCGGTCACGATTCCGCCGAACGATGTTCGAAGTGTGACATTTCTCCTGACCTGGCATTTTCCTAACCGATTGTCATGGCGGGTACCGGACCGAAACCCGCAGACCTGGAGCCATGAGTTGCGCCGGATCGGGAACTACTATGCAAGCAGGTACGAGAACGCCTGGCAGGTTGCGGTTGATGTTGCGCACGGGCTCAACGAGCTGGAACAAGGCACCGTCCGTTTTGTTTCGAGCATCTGCGACAGTGACCTTCCAGCAGAGGTGAAAGAAGCGGCGCTATTTAATCTTAGTACGTTGCGAACGCAAACCTGCTTCCGAACGCCCGACGGCTACCTGTTCGGCTGGGAAGGTTGTCAAGACCGTATCGGTTCATGTTTCGGCTCTTGCACGCACGTCTGGAACTACGAGCAAGCGGTCGCATTTCTCTTCGGCGACCTGGCCAAGGGAATGAGGGAGGTTGAATTCGCTCATGCCACTGATGCCCGCGGTCTCATGAGTTTTCGAGTAAATCTTCCTTTGGAGCAAGGCACCAGGTTCGGAGTTGCAGCGGCGGATGGCCAAATGGGTTGCATCATAAAAATATATCGCGATTGGCAGCTCTCGGGAGATCAAGCGTTTTTGCTAAAGCTGTGGCCACACGTCCGCAACGCCTTAGCGTTCTGTTGGATACCCGGCGGCTGGGATGGGGATCGGGATGGCGTGATGGAGGGTTGTCAACACAACACCATGGATGTGGAGTACTATGGGCCAAACCCGCAGATGGGATTCCTGTATCTGTGCGCTCTCCGATGCGGTGAAGAAATGGCGAAGCACCTTGGAGAAACGGCATTTGCCGAGACGTGTCGCGAGCTTTTCACCAAAGGCAGCCGTTGGTTGGACGAAAATCTATTTAACGGAGAATATTACGAACACCATCTTATACTGCCGAAGGATGGTCATGTCGCCGCTGGCCTCGCCTGGGACATGGGAGCAAAAGATCTTTCGAATCCGGATCTGCAACTGGCCGGAGGATGCCTCGTGGACCAGTTATTCGGACAATTCCTGGCCCACGTTTGCGGACTCGGCTACCTGGCAAGCCAAGCAAACATCCGCAAGACTCTGGAAAGCATCTTGCGATACAATCGCAAAACGAACTTTAACGGGCATTTCAATCATATGCGATCGTATGTCCTGAATGATGAATCAGCGCTGGTCATGGCTTCCTATCCTCGCGGGAATCGGCCTGAGCGACCATTCCCATATTTTAACGAAGTGATGACCGGATTTGAGTACGTTGCGGCCATCGGTCTGTTGTACGAAGATGAACAAGAAACCGGGCTTCAATGCATTAAAGCAATTCGCGACCGCTACGATGGACGGAAACGCAGCCCGTTCAATGAAGCAGAGTGCGGGCATCACTACGCGAGAGCTATGGCGAGCTGGGCGGCTATTCTCGCCCTGTCCGGTTTCCACTATTCGGCAGTAACCGCGACACTAACATTCACGTCTACGCCGAAACAGTCCCGCATGTTCTGGTCGACCGGGTATGCCTGGGGTACCTTCGCGCAAACTCCAGGAGAAACCGGTACCATTGCCGAAGTAGCGGTGCTTGGCGGTCGCCTGGAGATCAGGCGCCTGATACTGAGTGGAAGGGGTAGCGTCGAAGAACCTAATCGCAGAGAGATCGAGCCTGGAGGGACCTATCGTTGGATAGTTCGGTAGGTAGATGGGCCGGTAGGGCGAGGACTTCGGCGAGCTCAGTCGAGCCGCTCCGCCCGAGCCGTGGGACGTGGCGTTGCTGGATGGCTACGCTCCGTCGTAGCAGCCACCGCGCTACCGGCGGGAACACAGAGAAAGTCTGGCCAAACCAATGGGTGAAGCCGAGTTCTTCAGCGGTGGCTGCTACGACGGAGCGTAGCCCTCCAGGGAGGTCACGCGCCAAGCAACGTCAGGCGGCGCGCCGCGCTGCGGCTCTAGCGGTAGCCTCTACCGGCCTGCCTCGCCCTACCGGCAAATTACCTACGATGAATGATCAAATAGGATATCCTCCGGACCCTCAATTGCCGTCTCTTGACTTTCTGTGAGAACTCGGCGTCGCTCAGCATAACGATGGCGTTCGCACCCTTTTGCGCTGCAGATTGGCGCACGCTTCTCATGGCAGACACAAGCTGGGGCCCAACCTCCGCCTCTATTGTTATAACCTCTAGCTTGTCATAGCCACCCGACGGAACGCGGCGCAGTTCCTGGATTGCACTTTCAGGTACTGCAGGATAGGTCGGAGGAGGTACGGGCGCCTTACGGGCCGCGCATCCCGCAATGGCCAGCGCCAGTACGGCGACTATTAATGAGAGACGATGCACTAATTTGAATCGCTGAATCCTACGGCAAGCCTCTGAATACTCTCATTAATTAGTTCGCCCACCTTAGCCAACTTTTCGGCCTCTTCCGGAAAGCGTTTTTCCAGACGTTCTTGGATTCCATGAATCAAGAAGAAGGCCGCGAGCAAGTGCGGACTGAATGAATCGTGAATGATCTGTGCCATGCGCTGTTTCTCCTGTTCCTCGCCCAGAACGCGGCCCTGCCAGAAGCGCCGTAACAGAACATCTCCTGGCGTGATGTCGAGCATCATTAAGAGGAAGCCGTCCGCACGTTCAACGGCGTGCCCTAGAAACATTTTGGCTGTGCCAGACGTTTTCAAAGCAAACGGGATCAGTCCGCCTTCGCCGCCGATGTCTGACTCTTGAGTTAAGTCAATACAAAGCTCAATTTCGGCGTTTGCCAACTCCTGTTCCTCAAGTCTCGCTTGTCGAATAAAAGTCTCATTCCAGAGCAAAAGGCGCTTTTCAGTGATGTGTCCGATGGCCCGCGGCAAACCGAAGTCATTGAGCTCAGAGCAGAGTCGCCGGATATCAGTAGAAATGTCCATCTCGTCTGCCAGGTTTTGATTCTCGCTTTCGGTGACCGAACAGCTAGCGCTCGCCACAAAGCGTTCAACTGTATGCCAGTTTTGACACTTCGCAATTCGGATCACTAGTGTCCCGTCTCGTAACTCACAAAGCGCTTTACATCGACGCAGACCAGCAAAGAATGGTGTGATTTATGAAACGCCAACGATTGCATTTCTTAATAATTCTCTGGGCCGCTGGCGCAGCGTTTATCCTGGCCTCATGTGCCGTGAATCAACCTGCCGCTACTCCGCCGGTCCACAAAATGGTAGGAACGAACTCGCCCGGATATTGAGTCGACACAGATAAACTTATCGGCCAAAACGCGTTCTGCCGATCTACTATCCTGTAGGGTTGCCGTAGGCCATGAATGACGAGCAAACTCGCGCGCGCTTTGAAGCCCTGTTGCTGCCGCTCATGAATGAGGCATATAACCTGGCTCGTTGGCTCATGAAAAACCAAGAAGATGCCGAAGATGTGGTGCAGGAGTC
>Ga0213878_10000704_pt1 | contig 12153 bp, 15 predicted proteins | sample VelepicoBEBS_R02_FD_161053 | JGI IMG/M metagenome (GOLD analysis project Ga0213878, IMG submission 161053) | Vellozia epidendroides bulk soil microbial communities from rupestrian grasslands, the National Park of Serra do Cipo, Brazil - BS_R02 | ecosystem: Environmental > Terrestrial > Soil >... | reverse complement strand
GAACGACAACCCCGTCTACTACGTGCAGTACGGCCACGCGCGAATCGCCTCGGTCCTGCGCAAAGCGCGCGAGTCGCACGCCGAGCAGCTCGCCGCCGCCGAGCGCGGCGAGGCGCTCGACGCGCTGACCGATCCCGCGGAGCTCGCGCTCATCCGCCGTCTAGCCGAGTTCGGCCCGACCGTCGCCGGCGCCGCGCGCGCCCGCGCGCCCCACCGGCTGCCGAAGTACGCGCGCGAGGTCGCGGCCGACTTCCACCAGTTCTACGACGCCTGCCGCGTCCTGACCGAGGACCGCGCCACGTCGACCGCGCGCCTCGCCCTCGCGCTCGCGACGAAGACCGTCCTCGCCAAGACGCTCGAGCTGTGCGGCGTGATCGCGCCCGAGTCGATGTAGTGCGCGTCCTCGTCCTCGGCGGCACGGTCTTCCTGGGACGGCACGTCGTCGAGACGCTGCTCGCGCGCGGCCACGACGTGACGCTGTTCCACCGCGGGCAGCGCGGTCGCGAGCTGTTCCCCGACGTGGAGCGCGTGCTGGGCGACCGGGCGACCGACCTCGACCGGCTGCCGCGCGACGCGCGCTGGGACGCGGTCGTCGACACGTCGGCGTTTCTGCCGGGCGTCGTTGCGAAGAGCGCCGGACTGCTGCGCGACCGCGCGCGCCAGTATATCTTCGTCTCGAGCGTCTCGGTGTACGACGTCTCGCTGCCGGCCGTCGACGAGTCGAGCCCGACGCCGGAGCTCCCCGCGGACAAATCGCGCGAGGAGTTCGACATCGAGCAGTACGGGCCGCTGAAGCTGCTTTGCGAGCGCGAGGCGCTGGCGGCGTTCGGACCGGATCGCACGCTGCTCGTGCGGCCGGGTTTGATCGTCGGGCCGCACGATCAGAGCGACCGCTTCACGTACTGGCCGCTGCGCTTCGCGCGCGGCGGCGACGTCGTCGTGCCGGACGATCCGGACGCGCCGGTGCAGTGGATCGACGTCCGCGATCTCGCCGCGTTCATCGCCGATGCGATCGAGCGCGGCACGAGCGGCACGGTGAACGCGGTCGGCCCGCGCGAGCCCGCGACGCTGCGCGAGCTGCTCGAGGCGTGCGCAGCGGCGAGCACGGCCCCGTCGCGCATGGTGCCGATCGACGGCGCGACGCTGAAGCGCGAGCACGTCGAGGGCTGGAGCGATCTCCCGGTCTGGGTGCCGAGCGGCGAGGGGTTCGACGGGATCTCGCGCGTCTCGACCGCGCACGCGGTCGCGCTCGGTATGCGCTACCGCCCGCTCGCGCAGACGGTCGCCGACACGCTGCGCTGGGCGCAGAACGAACGCGGCGATGCACCGCTCAAAGCGGGTCTCACGCCGGAGCGCGAAGCCGAGATGCTCGCGCTCAGCCGAGATCGAGCGCCTTCGTCATCATCCGCCGCTCGGTGAGGTATCCCGCGCGCTCGTAGAGCGCGCGAGCCGGAGCGTTGTCCTCGGTCACCATCAGGCTGACGTACTTCAGCCCGTGTGTGCGCGCGCGCGCGTCGGCGGCGTCCAGCATCGCGCGGCCCGCGCCGCGCCCGCGCGCGAACGGCTCGACTGCCGTGTACGCGACGAACGCCTGATCGGTCAGCGTCACCTCGTCGGGCACGTCGTAGAGCAACAGCAGGAACCCCACGCGCTCGCCGTTCTCCTCGGCGATCAGGAGATCGTGGCGGCGGCCGTAGACGAACTCCGCCAGCCGCTCGAACGAGTGGATCACGTCGTCGTACTTCGCGATCCGCACCGCCGAGACGCTCGAGGTCGCAATCCGCCGCCCCAGATCGAGCACGAACTCACGGTCCGCCTTGTCGCCGAGGCGCACCGTCACCGTCGCGTTCACGCCGCGGCCGTGACGAGCGAGCCGAGCGCTTCGATCACCAGGGCGTTCTGCTCCGACGTGCCGATCGTGATGCGCAGCCGCCCCGGCATCCCGAGCGCGTCGCCGCTGCGCGTCACGATTCCGCGCCGCAGCATCGCCTCGTACGCCTCGCTCGCCGTCCCGGGGACCGCGACGGCGACGAAGTTCGCCGCCGACGGATACGCGTGCAGCCCTAGCTTCTCGAACGCGGGGAAAAGGTACGCCTTCCCTGCCTCGTTCGTCGCGAGCGAGCGCCGCACGAACTCGTCGTCGTCCAGCGCGGCGAGCGCGGCGACCGCGGCCGGACGCGAGACGTTGAACGGCAGCCGGACGCGCTGCGCGTACGCGAGCAGCTCGGGATCGCCGAGCGCGTACCCGAACCGCAGCGAGGCGAGCCCGAAGAGCTTCGAGTGCGTGCGCAGCACGATCGTCGCCGGCCGCGACCTCACGTAGTCGGTTCCCTCGACGGAACCGGGCGGCATGTACTCGCGATACGCCTGGTCGACGATGAGGATCATGTTCGGCGGCAGCGCGCGCGCGAAGCGGTCGAACGCCTCGCGCTCGACGCGCGTGGAAGTCGGGTTGTTCGGGTCGACCACGACGGCGATCTTCGTGCGCGGCGTCAGCGCGGCGAGCATCGCATCGAGATCGTGCACGCCGTCGCGCAGCGGCACGCGCACCGGCCGCGCCCCGAACAGCACGGTGTCCTTCGGGAACAGCGAGAACGTCGGCTCGCCCATCACGACCTCGTCGCCGGTCGTCAGGTAGGCGCTGAACAGCGTGCGGACGACGTCGTTCGAGCCGTGGCCGACGAGCACGTGCTCGACGCCGAGCCCGTACGGTTCGGCCAAGCGACGGCGCAGCTCGAGATGGTCGTCGTCGACGTAGATCTGCAGATCGCCCATCTCGCGCAAGGCCGCCGCCGCTTTCGGCGAGGTCCCGAGCGGGTTTTCGTTCGACGACAGCGTCAGGACGCGCTCGAGCCCGTACTTCTTCCGCGCCTGCGACACCGTCGTGCCGGGCGTATATGGCTTCATCGAAGCGACCTCGGGCCGCACGAGCCTCGTATAATCCACGGGGCGCGCTACTTCGTGCCCAAGAAACGTGACCCCGGTTCGGTGATCGGCTCGCCCGCCGCGCACTGCGGACAGTCCGCCGGATCGTGCGACTCGATCGGAAGGTCGAGCAGCGCCGTCGTCGGGACGCCGAAGTCGACCGGTGCGCGGCGCACGATCACGCCGGCCCCCGCGACCTGCGCGCCGCGCGCGCGAATGAGGTCGAGCACCTCGCGCACCGAACCGCCGGTCGTCACGACGTCCTCGACGACGAACGCGCGGTCGCCGGGCCCGAGCGCGAAGCCGCGCCGCAGCGCCGGGACGCCCTGCTCTTTCTCGACGAAGATCCCGAGCGTGCCCAGCTGACGCGCCGTCTCGTAGCCGAGGACGATCCCGCCGACCGCGGCGCTCACGACGACCGTCGGCGCGTACCGCCGCGCGGCATCCGCGAGCGCGCGCGCGACGCGCTCGACGAGCACCGGGTCCTCGAGGATGCGGAACTTCTGCACGAACAGGTTCGAGTGCCGGCCCGACGAGAGCCGGAAATGCCCGCTCAGGATCGCGCCGCGCCGCTCGAGCTCGCGCAGCAGATCGGTCGCGGTCGCGCCGGTCATCCTTGCAGCTCCGCCAGGATCGCGCGCGCGGCGGAGAGCGGATCGGCGTCGCCGGTGATCGGGCGCCCGACGACCGCGTAGTCGGCGCCGGCCTCGCGCGCGTCGCGCGGCGTCGCGGCGCGCTTCTGATCGCCGTGCGCGCTCCCGGCCGGACGGATCCCGGGGCAGAACGTCTCGAACTCGATCCCGAAGTACGACTTGAGGTCCGGCGCCTCGCGCACGCTGCACACCACCCCTTTGCAGCGCGCGTCGCGCGCGAGCGCCGCGAGCCGGATCGCGTTCTCTCCGGGCCCGCCGGCCAGTCCCAGCTCGCCCAGCTCCTCGGCGCCGATGCTCGTCAGCACCGTGACCGCGAAGATCCCGGGCGGCTCGATCCCGAGCTCCGCCGCGCGCTCCTCGGCGGCACCGACCGCCGCTTCCAGCATCGCGGCGCCGCCGAGCGCGTGCACCGTCATCAGCCGCACCCCCGGCCGCACCACCGCGTGGACCGCCGCCTCGACCGTTCGCGGGATGTCGTGCAGCTTCAGATCGAGCGCGTAGCCGGCGTCGTGGGAAGCGAGCGCCTCGCGAACCTCGTCGCCGTAGCCGTAGAACGCCTCGTACCCGATCTTGAAGAGGATGCCCAGCGGCGCCAGTTCCGCGATCAGCGCCGCGGCACGGGCAGGCGAGGGGACGTCGAGCGCGACGACGAGGCGCGGTAAAGGCATCTTTTCGTCCTTCGCTCACCCGATATCAAGAACTTCGCGGCGCTGCCGAACGTATAGAATACACGGCGCCGGGGAACGGCGTCGCCGGAAAGGAGAACGAGATGCCCGGTATCATGGTCTTCAAGACGCTAGCCGACGCGCTCAGAGCGGGCTACCACGTCTACGACCGCACCGACCACGGCTATCTCGTTCGCACGCGTACCGCTTCCGGTTGGGCCATGGCGATCGTGACCTGCCGCTAACGGCTCCGCACGCGAACGGAGTCTCGGTCAAAACGAGAGGGACGGGGCCAAGGCCCCGTCCTTTTTCATTGGCGCACGTCCGGCGGCGGGACGGGCTTCGAGAGCTCCTCGAAGCGCGCTCGGCCCGGTTGGTCGGCCCACGGCGGCGGCGCGCCGCTCGAGCCGTAGCCGGGTCCCGGCGGCGGCGCGCCCGGGCCGGGCGGCGGCTGCGGCGGCGGGATGAAGGTCGTCTGCGGCATGACGCCGGGGAGCTGCGCGCCGGAGAGCACGGCGATGATGATCTGCGCGATCCCGACGAACATCGGAACCAGTCCGCCGAGGATGATCGGGTTGCCGCGGAACCCGCCGAACGCCCAGCCGATCCCGAGCGTGATGCCGAACCCGATCAGCGCGACGCGGATCCCCTTGTAGAGCGCGCGCTGCGGGTCGTCATCGGACGAAGGCGTCCATTGCGGCGGCGGCACGGGCTGCTGCGCCCACGTCGTCTGCTGCGCGGCGCCCGGCGGCGGCCACGGCGCGCCGGAGCGTTTCCACGCCTTGTACGCGGTCTTGTCGAACGTCGGCGGCGGGACGATCCCCCGGCGCAGCATCTCCATCCGCTCCTGGTGGCGGAACACGATCGAGACGACCCAGCCGCCGACCGGCAGACCGATCGTGACGAGGATCGCGACGAGCGCGACGGCGTTGTTCTCCTGCATCGCTCAGACGTTCGCTCCGTGAGTGAGAATGATCGGGCCGCTCGCCGTCCGCAGCTCGAAGTGCCCGCGTCCCGAGCCGAGCTGCACGGTTGCATTGGAGTCATCACCCGACGTCTTGTCGAGTCCGGAGACCTCGACGCTGTCGTCGTCGGTGTGCGCGTTCACCGTCGCGTCGCTGTTGCCCGTGAACGAAACTTGGATGCGGCCGTCGCTCGTCCGGAACGCGCCGTTCACGGCGCGCACGTCGACGCCGACGATCCGGCCCGAGCCGCTGCTGGCGTCGATCCGGTCCGCGCCGACACGCGTGAGATAGATACGTCCGTCGCTGGTATTCGCCACGATGTCGTTCGCCTGGACGTCCGTCATGGTGATCCGGCCGCTCGCGGTGCTCACGTCGACGTCGCCGCGCTGATCGGTGATGTAGATGCGGCCGTCGGGGATCCGCGCGACCAGTTTCCCGCGCAACCCCTTGGTCGTCGTTTGGGCGGCGCTCGCGACCTCGATGCGCGCCGCTGCCGGAACGACCACGCGGATCTCTCGCCAATAGCTGCCGATGACGGCGTGCCTGACGTCTTCGCCCGACGTGGCGATACGCACGCCGTCTGCTGTTTGCTGCGCGCTCATCGCCGAACTTTCACCGGCGACCCAACCGGTGCTGCGGCGTGTCTCCGAGATCTGAACGCTCGGGACGTTCGCGGCTTCGACCATGAGCGGGACGTCGTGGACGTCGATCACCACATGCGGCTCGGCCCCGGTGACGAAGGTGCGCGCGAAGAACGGCGCCGAGACGACGTTGTCGCCGGGGAGGTTCCAACCTGCGACCGGCGGGGAGGGCGGGCCGGCGTCGCCGGCGATCGCGCGGGCGGCGGCGCCGACGATCACGAGCTCGACGACGACCAAGGCGCCGATGAGGGTCGAGCGGGAAATCATGCCCCATGTACGACCGGCCGCGCGCGGTGTTTCGGGGCCGTCCTCCCGCTCGGCGGGCGAGCGCACGAAACCGGGGCTCCCCTCGCGCGTACATGGGGGCACCATGGGAGCTGCCCTCGCGGTGGAACCGCCGCTAGCGGCGCCGGTCGTCGACGACCAGGCGCTGATCGCGGCTACCCTCGCGGGACGCGGCGAAGCGTTCGGGGAGCTCGTCACGCGCTACGAGCGTGCGGTGTACCATCTGGCCGTCCGCACGCTGCACGACCGCACCGAGGCGGAGGACGCCACCCAGGAGGCGTTTCTCAAGGCCTACCGCGCGCTGGCCTCGTTCCGGCCCGGCGCGAAGTTCTCGACCTGGATCTTCACCATCTGCTACCGCGGCTGCTGCGACCGCCTCGCCAGGCGCAAGCGCTTCAGCGGCGACGAGCTCCCCGACCGCGCCGACCCGGCGGCCGGCCCCGAGCTCCTCGCCGAGCGCAGCGACGAGGCGGCCCGGCTGCGGGCCGCGATCGACGCCCTCCCGGAGAAATACCGGGCGGTCATCACGCTGTACCACCTCCAAGGGAAGCAGTACGAGGAAATTGCAACCGTGTTAAATCTTCCGCTCGGAACGGTGAAAACGCACCTGTTTAGGGCGAAAGAACAGCTCCGGAAGGTTCTGAGCGTATGAGCTACCACGACGACGATCTCGACCGCGCACTGGCCGCGCTTCCGCTGGAAGAGCCGCCCGCGGGGCTCCACGCCCGGATCATGGCCGCCACGGTCCACCGGCCGGCGCCGCTCGTGCGGAGCTGGGAGGTCTGGCTGGTCGGGACGCTGGTCGCCGTCGCCGCCTGGCTGGTCTGGACGTTCCTCACCACGCCGCATGCCGTCGAGCGCGTGCTCGCCACGCTCTCGTCGGCGACCGATGCCGTCGGTGCCGGCTCGGAGTGGACGATGCTGTGGCTCGCCGTCGGCATCAGCGCGGCCTGGTGGCTTTCGCAGCTCAGCGTCCCGCGCACCGCGCGCCGCGACATTCGGGTGAGGTGAGCGCGAACCCGAGCCCGGCGCTCCCCGAGGAGCGCCGCAAGTACAAGATCCTGCTGGTCGAGGACGACCCGCAGATCATCCGCGTGCTCAAGCTCGAGCTCGAGCACGAAGGCTACGAGGTCGACACCGCCTCGGACGGGCTCTCGGGGCTCGAGAAGGCACTCAAGGAGCCAGACCTCGTCGTCCTCGACTTGATGCTGCCGAAGCTCGACGGGCTCGAGCTGGCCTCGCGCGTCCGCGCGAAGTCGCGCGTCCCGATCATCATGCTCACGGCGAAGGACCGCATCCCCGACCGCGTCGCCGGCCTCGACCGCGGCGCCGACGACTACGTCGTCAAGCCGTTCTCGATCGAGGAGCTGCTGGCGCGGATCCGCGCGCGGCTGCGCGACCGCGACCCGCACGAGAACGTGCTGACCGCGAAGGATCTCCTGATGGACCGCGACCGCCACGAGGTGACGCGCGGCGGCAAGCAGATCCACCTGACGGCCAAAGAGTACGCGCTGCTCGAGTACCTCTTGCTGCACCGCAACAAGGTGCACTCGCGCGACGAGCTCTTCAACGGTGTGTGGGGGAGCGATTTCCTCGGCGACTCGAACCTGATCGACGTCTACATCCGCTACCTGCGCGGCAAGATCGACGACGACTTCGAAGCGAAGCTGATCCAGACCGTGCGCGGCGTGGGATACGCCCTCAAAGATTAACAGCCTTCGCACGCGGATCGCGGCGCTCTACGCCGCGCTGATCGTCATCGTGATCGCGCTGGGCGCGGTCGCGATCGACTTCGCGCTCAAGCAGGTGCTGATCGACCAGACGAAGCTCGCGCTCGCGCAGACCGCCGAGGATTTCAAGAACAACGCGGTCGAGGCGACGTCGTTCGCGTTCGGCGACGCCGCGCCGATCGCGCTGGTCCTCTCGAACCGCGCGACGCTCGACCACTGGGCCGCCGGGCACCAGTACATCCAGATCGACACGCCGCGCGGCCAGATCCTCGGGAAGAGCTCGAACTTGGGCGGCTTCGCGTTCCCGCCGTTCCAGCCGCACGGCAGCGATCGTTCGGTCGAGGAGATCCGCACCGGCGGCGATCGGCCCGCGGCCATGCTGGTGCTGGACCGCGTCTTGTTCGACGCGGAGCAGCGGCCGATCGCGGTGATCCACGTCGGCGAGCGGCTCGACATCGTCGACCAATTGCTCGGCCGCGCGCGGAACATCCTGATCGGGATCACGATCGTCGCGATGATCGCGATCGTGATCGCGTCGTACTGGATCGCGCGCTCGGCGATCGACCCGATCGAGCGGCTGACGAGCGCGGTCGCGGAGATCGGCTCCGAACGGCTCGACCGGCGGCTGCACTGGCACCGTGACGACGAGGTCGGGCGGCTGGCGGACGCGTTCGACGCGATGCTCGACCGCCTGCAGTCGGCGTTCGCGCGCGAGCGCCAGTTCATCAGCGACGCCTCGCACGAATTGCGCACGCCGCTCACGGTGATCAACGCGAACGCCCAGATGCTGCAGCGCTGGGGCGACCGCGATCCCGAGATCACGCGCGCGTCGCTGCAGGCGATCAGCGAGGAGAGCGGGCGGCTCGCCGGGATGGTCTCGGGGATGCTGACGCTCGCGAAGGCCGAGGCCGGCGACGCGATCCCGAAGGAGCCGCTCGTCCTGGAGCGGCTCGTCGACGACGTCGTCGCGCACGCGCACGATCGCGCCGCGGCGAAAGGGCTCGAGCTCGCAGCGCACCATCCGGAGAACGCGAGCACCATCGTCGTCGGCGACGCCGGGCTGCTGCGGCAGCTGCTGAACAACCTGCTCGACAACGCGCTGAAGTTCACCGAGCACGGCGCGGTCGACGTGACCGTCCGCCGCGAGAACGGCCGCGCGCTCGTCGACGTCGCCGACACCGGGCCGGGGATCGGCGAGGGCTCGCCGGACCGGTTGTTCGACCGCTTCTTCCGCGGCGACCCCTCGCACGCGCGCGCGGTCGAGGGGACGGGGCTCGGCCTGGCGATCGTCCGGAGCATCGCGCGCATCCACGGCGGTACGGTGCAGGCGGGCACGCGTCCCGAGGGCGGCTCGGTCTTTCGGGTTGCCTTGCCGGCCGAACCGGAATCCCTCACCGGCGGCCAATGACGGGCGCCGGGCGCCCGGCGTACGATGGCGCCGTGGACGTGTTCCGATACCGAGCCTTGCGGTGGATCACCGCGGGGCTGGGTGTGCTGGTCCTGTGCATCGCGGCGGTCGTCGGGCCGGCCCGCGCGGGATCCAACGCGCTCGACGTCGGCGACCAAGCGGTCGTCAACCTGGTCGTGCGCGGGCGCGGCAACGAGATCACGATCCGCACGTGGGACCGCGGCAGCGTCCAGATCGAGTACGCCGACGAGAACGCGCCGGTCGTCGGCCGCAATGTCGCAAACTTCGGAATGCGCGGGCTCGTGCAGCAGATCCCGCCGCAGCTCTACGCGCTGCACGATCGCGAGGGGCTGCCCAGCGCTGCCGGTGCGCTCGCGCCCGAGGAATTTCCGTACGCCGGGTTCCGCGGCGGCTCGCACGACGTCGTGCGGATCGACGCGCCCGAGAACTCGCGTCTCATCGTGACGGTCCCGGCGAGCACCGGGATCCTCGCGCTGCGCGCCGGCGGTTCGCAGACGACCGTCGAGGGCTACCGCGGCGCGAACTTGTTCGTGATGCAGAACCAGGGGCGCGTGCAGGTCATGAACGCCGCGACGACGGCGTTCGTGCAGGTCAACCACGGCGTGGTCTACGCGGCCGACAGCACCTTCGACCGGCTGCGCGTCCGCGGCATCACCGCGCACGACGTCTTCGAGCGCTGCCGCAGCAAGCAGATCGAAGCGACCAGCGTCTTCGGATCGATCGTGTACGACGGCGGCTCGTTCGATCCGGGGCTCGCGCGCTTCGAGTCGCAGACCGGCAGCATCGCGCTGGGCGTCACCTCGGCGGCGCAGCTGAACGGGCGTTCCGGCGAAGGACACGTCTACACGATGTTCGACCGCCGCGCCGGCGCGAACGTCGAGCAGCACGCCGACGGCGAGGCGGTCGCGACGGTGGGCGGCGGCGGGCCGCTGGTGAGCGCGATCAGCACGCGCGGAAACGTCTACTTCTACGACGGCTCGCTGCTGAGCCGGCGCAGCGTCGCCGGTGAATGGCGCACGGTGAACCAGCTGTTCAACACGCACCGCCGCGCTGCAAGCGCGCCGGCGCCCGCGAAAGTACGGCGCCCGGGCGCGTTCGGCGCCGGCGGACGCCTGCGGCACTAAAGCAAGAATTTCCGCAGCAGCGCGACGTCGAGCTTGAACGTGTGCTGCGGGATCACCGCTTCGAGGACGTAGCCGCAGGCGGTGAAGAACCGCTGCGCCGCATTGTCGTGGAACACCGCGACGGTCATCTTGTGGCAGTTGTAGTAGTTCGAGAGCTCCTCCGCGCGCGCGAGCAAGAGCCGTCCGGCGCCGCGCCGCCGCTGCGCCGGAACGACGTAGAGCGCTTCGACGTGGCCGAGCGAGGCGGCGATTCGCAGCCGCAGCGCGCCGGCGATCTCGTCGCCGTCGCGCACGATCACGTCGTGCGTCTGCTCGTGCCAGACGACGCGGAAGTTCCACAGCTCGGTGCGCCAGTCGCGGTCGTGCGATTTCCAGAACGCGTCGGTCGCGCCGGGCTGCGCGACCTCGATCTCAAGCGGCATCGTAGACCCAGCCGTCGTACGCGGCGAACGTCTTGACGCCGGTCGCGTCCTCGAGCTCGTAGGCGAGCCGCTTCGGATCGCGCTCGAGCATGCGCGTGCCGAAGTGCGTCATGATGGCGGCGCCGGGCCGAATCCCTTCGATCAGCGCGCGCGCATCGTCGTAGGTCAGGTGGTCGACGTCCATCGAGTCGCGGTAGCGCAGCACGTTCATCACCAGCACGTCGGGCGACTGCGCGCGATAGTCTTCGACGATCGCGTCGAAGTAGCGCGTGCACGGCAGGTACGAGACCGTCGTCTCGGCGGCGCGGAAGTGCAGGCCGTACGCCTCGACCGGATGCTGCAGGCGCAGCGAGGCGCGCAGCTGGACGGTGCCGACCTCGAACGGCCCGCCGTGCGCTTCGACGACCCACTCGCGCGGGACGAACCGGCGCGCGTACGGGAAGACGACCGGCTGCATCGACTCCTCGAGCGCGTCGCGCGGTGCGCAGAGCGCGCCGCGCGGCCGCCAGCCGCCTTGGCACATCGCCTCGATCATCGCGTTGACGTCGCCGCTGTGGTCCAAGTGCTTGTGCGAGACGACGATCGCGTCGAGGGTCGCGGGGTCGCACGGCGGGAGCTGGCTCAGCGCGCGGACGAGCGCGCCCGGCCCCGGGTCGACCTGGATGTTCGTCCCGTCGGCCTGCAGCCAGAACCCGCCGGACGAGCGGATCTGTTTGGCGACGACCCAGCGCGCGCCGCCGGTACCGAGGAATCGCAGCGAGACCACTCGCGCGGGTTCGCAAAGCGGCAGCGTCCGTCCCGCGATTCGGGTGCCCCGTCCGCGTCGGCGCCGGCGGAGGCGGCTGATCGCACGATGCGCCTCGGCCGGCAAAGGACCGCTTCGCACGGCCATGCAAGCAAGTCAGGCGATCAGCGTGGAGGCGCAACCATGGCACATGACGTGTTCATCTGCCATTCCGACAGCGACGCGGCCCTGGCGGCCACGGTCTGCGACGCGCTCGAACATGCCGGCATCACGTGCTGGGTCGCTCCGCGCGACGTCGCCCCCGGCGCGCGCTATGCGGGCCAATTGACCGCGGCAATCGAGACCAGCCGGCTGGTGCTGCTGATCCTGTCCGCGAAAGCGATCGCGTCGCACTGGGTGCTCAGCGAGATCGAGATCGCGACGAACCGCCGCATCCCGATCCTTCCGTTCCGGATCGAAGACGTCGCGCCCACCGGCGACATGGAGATCTACATTCGCGCGCTGCAGTGGTTCGACGCCATCACGCCGCCGATCGAGGCCCGCGTCGGCGCGCTGGTCGACTGCGTCAA
>Ga0213878_10000702_pt1 | contig 12198 bp, 9 predicted proteins | sample VelepicoBEBS_R02_FD_161053 | JGI IMG/M metagenome (GOLD analysis project Ga0213878, IMG submission 161053) | Vellozia epidendroides bulk soil microbial communities from rupestrian grasslands, the National Park of Serra do Cipo, Brazil - BS_R02 | ecosystem: Environmental > Terrestrial > Soil >... | reverse complement strand
AGCGTGCCGCCGGTGATCGTCAGCGTCCCCATAGAGTTATGGGGCGATGGTGTTCTCCGCCAGCGTCTCCAGCTCCCGCAAGCTCGCGATGCGCAGCGTCGGGGGCGGGGCGTCCTGTGGATAACTCTGGTTCTCCCAGTCGAACCACACCGCGCGCAGCCCGGCCGCGAGCGCGCCGGCGACGTCGCCGCGCGGGTTGTCGCCGACGTACCAGAGGCGTTCGCGCGGCGTGCGGAGCGCGTCGGCGAGCGCGGCGAATGCGGCTGGGTCGGGCTTGTATGCGTGCAGCGCGTCGCTGACGAGGATCGGCATCGTTTGCGCGATGTCGGGGCCGAGCGCGCGGGCGATCTTCTTCTGCTGCAGCGGGGTCCAGCCGTTGGTGAGGACGGCTGTCGGGATGGCGCGTGCGCGGAGTTTGTCGAGCAGCTCGCGCGCGTGGTCGATCGGACGGACGAGCGGGTCGACGAGTGAGTAGCAGATCTCGCGCCAGCGTTCGGCGCGTGCGGGTTGTGGCGCGGCGAGCGCTTCCGTGAAGTGGGCGAGCATGTCGTCCATCGTGATGGTGCCGGCGCGGAAGATCGCCAGCAGGTCTTCGATACGTTTGCGCCAGGCGGCGTCGGTGGGGTCCAGCGGTTGGCCGAGCTCGGCGGCGTAGGCGTACATCGCCTTGCGCTCGAGGCCGTTGTCGACGCCGAGCGTGTGGTCGAAGTCGAAGCCGATCGCGATCATTCGGTGGCGTTTACCCGGCTACGCGGTGATCAGCATCGCGCGGGCGGACGCGCTTTCGTCGAGCAGCGCGAGGAGCGGGCGGTGCTCGGGGGCGCTGAGGTCCGGGTCGCTCGCGACGATCGCGTCGGCGGCTTCTTTCGCGCGCATGTAGAGCGCGAAGTCGTCGACGATGTTGCCGATCGTGTCGGCGCCGCCGGCTTGCGCGGTACCGGCGAGCTCGCCGGCGCGGCGCAGGCGCAGGTCGGCTTCGGCGATCTCGAAGCCGTCGGTGGTTTCCTCGAGGACGTGGAGGCGTTCCACTTCCGCCGCGTCGTCGGGCGGGACCAGGATGCAGTACGACTCGGCGACGCCGCGGCCGACGCGCCCGCGCAGTTGGTGCAACTGCGCGAGGCCGTAGCGGTGCGCGTCGAGGACGACCATCACCGAGGCGTTCGGGACGTCCACGCCGACCTCGACGACGGTCGTCGAGACGAGCACGTCTGTCTCGCCGCGCTTGAAGCGGTCCATCACCGCGTCCTTCTCGCGCGGCGGCATCTTGCCGTGCAGCACGTCGACACGCAGGTCGGGGAAGATCTTCTTGCGCAGGTGTTCCGCCTCCGCGAGCGCGCCGGTGAGCGCGGTCTCCGAGGCGTCGATGGCCGGCGCGACGACGTACGCCTGTTGTCCGGTCGCGACTGCTTTGCGCACCAGCTCGTAGACGCGCGATTTGCGGCTCTCGCGGACGACGAAGGTGCGGATCGGCGTGCGGCCCGGCGGCAGCTCGTCGATGATCGAGACGTCCATGTCGGCGTATTTCGTCTGCGCGAGCGTGCGCGGGATCGGCGTCGCCGTCATCGCCAGCGTGTGCGGCGCGGCGCTCTTCTCGCGCAGCGTCTTGCGCTGGTTCACGCCGAAGCGGTGCTGTTCGTCGATCACCACCAGGCCGAGCTCGCGGAACGCGACCGACTCGGTGAGCAGCGCGTGCGTGCCGACTGCGAGCGCCGCTTCGCCGGATGCGATACGTTCTTCGGCGCGGCGGCGTTCGCGTGCGCCTTGCGAGCCGAAGACCGCCTCCACCGTGACGCCGAACGGGAGCAGCAGCGGCGCCAGTTTGGCGGCGTGCTGCGCGGCGAGGATCTCGGTCGGCGCCATCAGCGCGGATTGCACGCCGCCTTTGTGCGCGAGGACGATGGCGGCCGCGGCGACCAGCGTCTTGCCGCTGCCGACGTCGCCTTGCAGCAGGCGGTTCATCGGCGCGGTGCGCGCCATGTCGGACCAGATGCGGTCGATCACGCGCCGTTGCGCGCCGGTCGGCGCGAACGGGAGCTCGGCGGCGAAGGCGTCCCAGAAGCCGTCGGGGTGCGTGAGCGCGTGCGCGCCGCCTTCGGCTTCGCGGCGCGCGCGCTTCACCGCGGCGGCGAGCGCGATCGCGAAGAACTCGTCGAAGACGATCCGCTCCTTCGCGCGCGCGGCGTCGTCGAGGTCGCGCGGAGCGTGGACGTCGCGCCACGCTTTCGCGAGCGGCGGGAAGCCGAAGCGGCGGACGAGCGGCGGCGGCAGCGCATCGGTGTGCTGCGCGATCAGGCGGTCGAGGTTCTTCGCGATCGTGCTGCGGATCGTGCGCGACGGGAGATCTTTGCTCGCAGCGTAGACCGGGATGATCTCGCCCTCGAAGCGCTCGTTCTCGCGCAGCAGGCGGTGTGCGGTGACGTTGATCTCGCGCAGGAAGCCGGCGCCCGCGACGCGGCCGGCGACGAAGATGCGGTCGCCCGGCGCGAGCTTGCCGCTCATGTAGCGCTGGCCGAACCATTTCGCCTGGATCGCGCCGGTGTCGTCCTGCAGCGTCGCGGTGACGAGCTGGAAGCGGCCGCGACCTTTGCGTTCCTTCACGTGCATGACGCGGCCGACGACGATCGCCTCGCCTTCGCGCACGCTCGCGATCGGCATCGGCTCGCGCCAGTCGCGGTACGCGCGCGGGATGTACGCGAGCAGCTGGTCCGGCGTCTCGACGCCGAGCTCGGCGAACTTCGCGGCGGTCTCGGGACCGATCCCCGGGAGTGACGTCAGCCCGTGGGCTTGGCGCGTCGCGATAGCTCCGCTCCCACTTCGTCGAGCGAGACGCCGCGCTCCGCGAGGAGCACGAGCGCGTGATACAGCAGGTCCGCCGTCTCCCACACCAGTTCGCCGCGGTCGGCGTTCTTCGCCGCGATCACCACCTCGGTGGCTTCTTCGCCGATCTTCTTCCCGATGCGGTCGACGCCGCCCGCGAACAGTTTCGCGGTGTACGAGCCTTCGACCGGGTGCGATTTGCGCGCGAGAATCGTGCGCGCCAGCGAGGAGATCGCGCTCGCGAACTGCGCGCCTTCCGGCGGCGCGGCGGCGCCGTCGAGCGGGATCGTGCTCGCGAAGCATGACGCCGCGCCGGTGTGGCAGGCGGGACCGTTCGGGACGACGCGGTAGAGCAGCGCATCGGCGTCGCAGTCGACGGAGACCGAGACGACGCGCTGGGTGTTTCCGGACGTCGCGCCCTTGTTCCAGAGCGCGTTGCGGGAGCGGCTCCAGAGCCAGGTCGAGCGGGTTTGCAGCGTGCGGTCGAGGGCTTCGCGGTTGGCGTATGCGAGCGTCAGCACGGCGCCGGTCGTCGCGTCGGCGATCACGACCGGCGCGAGGCCGTCGGCGTCCCAGCGGATTTCGGGGGGCACGTTCATACGGCGACCGGATCGCGCCGCACGACGATTCCTTCGGCGGCGAGCGCGTCCTTGAGATCGGCGATGGCGAGCTCGCCGTAGTGGAACAGCGACGCCGCGAGCGCGGCGTCCGCGTCAGCTTCGCGGAACACGTCGGTGAAGTGCGCGATCGCGCCGGCGCCGCCCGATGCGATCACCGGAAGGTCGCATGCGTCGCGGATCGCGCGCGTCAGCGCGAGGTCGTAGCCGTCGCGGGTGCCGTCGCGGTCGATCGAGGTGACGAGCAGCTCGCCCCCGCCGCGGCGTTCGCATTCCGCGGCCCATGCGATCGCGTCGCGGCCCGTCGGCGTGCGGCCGCCGTCGACGACCACCTCGAAACCTGACGGCGCGGCGGGCGCGCGGCGCGCGTCGATCGCGATGATGATGCACTGCGCGCCGAAGCGGCGCGACGCCGCGTCGATGAGCGACGGGTCGCGCACCGCGGCGGAGTTCATGCTGACCTTGTCGCAGCCCGCGCGCAGGAGATCGTTGACGTCGTCGACGCCGCGCACGCCGCCGCCGACCGCGAACGGAATGGTCAGCTCGTGCGCGACGTCGCGCACGACGGCGAGCGTCGCGCGGCGGCCTTCGACCGTCGCGGTGATGTCGAGGAAGACCAGCTCGTCGGCGCCTTCCGCCTCGTAGCGGCGCGCCAACGCGACCGGATCGCCGGCGTCGCTCAAGTCCACGAAGCGCACGCCTTTCACGACCCGGCCGTCCTTGATGTCCAGACAAGGGACGATCCGACGAGCCAGCACGACCCGCCGCCCTTCTCTCAGGCGCTCGCGCTCTCCCCGATCGGGCTGAACTCGGCCGAGGCGCTCTCCTCCTCCTGGACGACGCGCAGCGCGATGATCGCCAAGTCGTCCTGGACCCCGCCGCTGTACGCGTCGGCGGCGGCGACCAGCAGGTCGCAGAGCGCTTGCGGGTCGGACGGCGCGTCGCGCAGCAGCGCGGCGACCCGCTCTTCGCCGAGCATCTCGCCTTCGGTGCTGCGCGCCTCGCCGAGTCCGTCGGTCGCGAGCAGCACGATATCGCCGACGGCGAGCGGGACCGTTTCGGTGGCGTAGTCTTCGCCGGGGCCGAGGCCGACGATCGGGCCGGTCGGAGGCAGGCGTTCGGTGAGCGTCCCGCGGCGGACGTACGCGGTCCCGTGACCGGCGCTCGCGTAGCGCAGCGTCTGCGTGCGCGCGTCGAACACGCCGAGAAACAGCACGACGAAGACCGTCGGATCGTCGCTCTCGAACGTGTCGATGAAGAGCGTGTTGAAGCGCGTGACCACGTCGGCCGGATCGTCGGCGCCCGCGGCGAGCGCGCGGATCGCGTACTGCGCGAACGCGGCGTGGCGCGCCGCTTCGACGCCTTTCCCGCTCGCGTCGGCGATCAGGAACCAGCCGCGCTCGGGGTTCGGCCGCCAGGCGTCGAGCACGTCGCCGCCGATCAGCGCCTCGCGCGTCGCCGAGGCGTACGCGTAGCCCATCTGCGTGCGAGGCGGCCGCTGTCCGTTCACGCGCAGCGTGCGCTGCAGCGCATCGACGAGGATCTGCCCTTGGACGAGCCGCGCCATTGCCGTCGCACGGCCGATCGCATACCACAGGGCGGCGATCGCGAAGACGGTGATGATCCCGGCGCTGATCGCGACCGTCGCGTTGATGCGCCGGCGCAGCGTCTGCTCGACACGCCGGCTTTCGTTCGTGAGCTGGTCGCGCAGCGTTCGCGCGTCGCGGCTCATCTGGTCGGTGATGAACTTTCCTTCGGCCTGCTCCTGCGCGGCGTTCGGCGAGCTCGGGTCGGCGAGCAGCGGGCGCTTAACCTCGCGTTCCCACTGCGCGTGGTACCGGCGCATCTCTTCGACCGTGCCGTTCGCGCCGGGGATCGCGGCCGGCCGCAGCCGGTCCTCCAACGCGCGTGCCCGCTCGTCGAAGGCGGTCGGGAGATCCTGCGTGTCGAGAAACAGTGGGTTCTTCGTCGAGACGTAGCCGCGCAGCGCGGTCTCCTCGTCGAGCTGGATCCGCAAAAGCTCGTCGAGGTCAGAGCGGGCGTTCGTCAGGCGGATTTGGGCGCCGGAGGCGGCGTCGAGCTGCCCGACGCCGATGAGCGGGCCGGCCAGCGCAGTCGCCAGGAATGCCGCAACCAGCGCGATGATTGGAGGCGACGCCCAGAATCGAACTGGGGGTGGAGCTTTTGCAGAGCTCTGCCTTACCACTTGGCTACGTCGCCCGGAGCGTGCTTGGAGCGGGTGGCGGGAATCGAACCCGCGCATCAACCTTGGGAAGGTCGCAGGCTACCATTACATCACACCCGCGCCGGGACGGGTCGCACCGTTCCGCGCCCTCCGGCGTGAACCCTGGCGTCGTGGAGTACGTTTCTCCTGGGTACGAATGATCGCCGCCGAGACGGCCGCGATCCCGGAGGACCCATGAAACGCCTGCTCGCCCTTGCCATGACCGCCGCGCTGACCGCGGCCGCCGGCGCCGCGCCCGCGTCGGCACAGTCCGACGCACAGATCGAGATGCAGATCGGTCAGCAAGAGTACCAAGCGCTACAGCAAAAAGGCGAGATCATTCAGAATTCGCCGTACTACGCGGTTCTGAATCCGATCGCCCAGCAGATCAAGCGCGTCGCGGACCCGCAGTACCCCGTCCATCCGTTTCAGTTCATCCTCGTGCACGAGTCGGCGCCCAACGCGTTCGCGGTACCGGGCGGAAACGTCTACGTCACCGACGCCCTGATGCGCTTCGCGCAGAACCGCGAAGAGCTCGCCGGCGTGCTGTGTCACGAGACCTCGCATACGATCCACCACGACGTGCTGAACCTCTACAAGAAGCAGCAGCGGGTCGCCACGACGTACACGGTCGCCGACATCCTCGCCAACGTGCTGACCGGCGGCCGCGCCTCGAACACGATCGGCAACGCGGCGAACATCCTCTTCACGCTCCAGACGCAAGGGTTCTCGCGCGAGGTCGAGAGCGCGGCCGACCACAAGGGGGCGCAAACGTGCGCCGAGGCGGGCAGCAACCCGTGGGGCCTCGTGTGGCTCTTCCAGCAGTTCGAGAAGGCCGACACCGGCGGCCAGATGGAGATGCTCTCCGACCACCCGACCGACCAGCACCGGATCGACGATCTCCGGCGCGAGTTCGCGAGCGACCCGGCGCTGTTCGGGCGGTACTCGCCGAACATCGCGAGCGCGACCCCGCTCGGCCAGAATCCGCGCTCGGCGACGAGCATGCGGAGCGGAACGCACACCGCGGCGTACCGCCCAGTGACCAAGAAGCCGAAAGGCATGTTCCCGCCGGGATCCGGCTACAAGTTCTGAGCGCCTGCGCCGGTAGGCCCTGCCTGGGCCGGAAGGCGCGAGTCCCGCCTGCGTGAAAGCCCGGAGACCCCGGGCTTTCCTAATTCTTACGGAGACTCTCGTTGCATCCGATCCGCTTTACGGTTCGCGCGCTGGGTGCTGTCGCACTGAGCGCGCTCGTCGCGACCTCGCTTCCCACGCTCGCCGCGCGCGCGGCCGGCGCGCCCGCTTCCGCGGACGCACCGGCGTTCGACCCAGGCAACATCGACCCGACCTGCAAGCCGTGCGACGACTTCTACCAGTTCGCGACCGGCGGATGGCGCAAGAAGACGACGATCCCCGCCGGTCATCCGAGCTGGGGGAACTTCGACGAGCTGGCGGAGCGGAACCGCAACGCGCTCCACACGATCCTCGAGGACGCCGCGAAAACCTCGAACGCGCCGGCCGGGAGCGACACCCAAAAGATGGGTGCGTTCTACCGCGCGTGCATGGATGAAGCGGCGATCGAGAAGACGGGAACCGCGCCGATCGATCCGCTCTTGCGCGAGGCTGCGGCCGTCTCCGACACCGCCTCGCTGGCGAGCGCGATCGCGAAGCTGCAGGTCGCGGGCGTCAACGACGGCCTGGACTTCTCGTCGGAGCCGGACACGAAGGACTCTTCGAAGACGATCGCCGGGCTCGGGCTCGGCGGGCTCGGCCTCCCCGACCGCGACTACTACCTCAAGACGGACGAGCGGACCGCGAAGATCCGCTCGGCATACCATGACTACGTCGCGGCGCAGCTGGCGAATCTCGGCGACGCGTCGGCGACCGCCGCGACCGAAGCCGATCAGATCCTCGCGCTGGAGACCGCGCTCGCGAAGTCGATGCCGACGCGCGTCGAGCTCCGCGACCCGAAGGCGACGTACCACCCGACCGCGCTCTCCGCGCTGCCGGCGATGGGCCCGCACATCCCGTGGAAGACGTTCTTCGCGCAGTTCGGCGCGCCGGCGTTCAGCTCGGTCGACGTCGGCGTCCCGGCGTTCGTGACCGCGTACGACGCGCAGCTCACCGCGACACCGCTCGCCACTTGGAAGACCTACCTGCGCTTCCACGTCGTCGACTCGTACGCGAACGCGCTGCCGAAGCGTTTCGCCGACACGAGCTTCAACTTTCGCAGCGGCGTGCTGTACGGCGTGAAGGAGCAGCTCCCGCGCTGGCAGCGCTGCACCTCGGCGGCCGACGCGTCGCTGCGCACACCGCTCGGCAAGGCCTTCGTCGCGCAGAACTTCCCGCCCGCGGCGAAGACGCGCGCCAAGGAGCTCGTCGACAATCTGCAGTCGGTCCTCCACGACGACATCGGCACGCTGGACTGGATGGGCCCGCAGACGAAAAAGCGCGCCGCCGAGAAGCTCGCCGCGTTCACGAAGAAGATCGGCTATCCCGACAAGTGGGTCGACTACTCGACGCTCACGATCGCCGACGGCACGCCGTACGCCTCGGTCGTGGAGCATGTTCGCGAATGGAACCACGCGCGCTCGATGGAACGCATCGGAAAGCCGACGGACCGCACGCTGTGGGGGATGACGCCGCCGACCGTCAACGCGTACTACAACCCGACCAACAACGAGATCGTCTTCCCGGCCGGGATCCTCGAGCCGCCGTTCTTCAACGCGAACGCCGACGACGCGGTGAACTACGGTGCGATCGGTGCGGTGATCGGGCACGAGATGACGCACGGGTTCGACGACCAGGGCCGGCAGTTCGACGAGCACGGGAACCTCGCCGACTGGTGGACGCCGCAGGACGCGACGAACTTCAGCAAGCGCGCGCAGTGCATCGTCGACGAGTACAACGGCCTGGAGTCGCTGCCGGGCGTGCACATGAACGGTAAGCTGGTGCAGGGTGAGGCGATCGCGGACCTCGGCGGGACGACGATCGCGTTCAAAGCATTCCAGCGGACGCCCGAATACAAGGCCCACAAGCTCATCGACGGGTACACGCCGGAGCAGCGCTTCTTCCTCTCCTACGCACAGGTGTGGCGCTCGCTGCAGAACGAGGCGTACACCCGTCAGCTGGCGACGCTCGACCCGCATCCGAACGACCGGCTGCGCGTGATCGGCACGCTCTCGAACATGCCCGAATTCCAGGCCGCATTCAAGTGCGCGGCGACCGACGCCATGGTGCGAAAGGACCGGTGCCAGATCTGGTGATGCATCCCGCAAGACTCGTCGTCCGCGCGCTCGGCGTCGCGGCGCTGACCGCGCTCATCGCGACCTCGCTGCCGAGCCTCACCAACGCCGCGCGCGCCGCGGGTACGCCGAGTGCGAACGTTCCTGCGCTCGACAAGGCGAACTTCGATCCGACCTGCAAGCCGTGCGACGACTTCTACCAATTTGCGACCGGCGGCTGGACGAAGTCGCACACGCTGCCGCCAGGCCGCGCGCGCTGGGGCGGCTTCGACGAGCTCGCGCAGCACAACCGCGACGTGCTTCACACGATCCTCGAGGACGACGCCAAGATCGCGAACGCACCGGCGGGCAGCGACGCGCAGAAGCTGGGCTCCTACTACCGCGCCTGCATGGACACGGACGCGATCGAGAAGGCCGGCACGACGCCCGTCGCGCCGCTGCTCGACGCGGTCGCCGCGGCGCACGACGTTCCGTCGCTGACGACGACGATCGCGACGCTCGAGCGCAGCGGCGTCGACGCCGGCTTGCGGCTCGGCTCGCGCGCCGACACGAAGAACTCCTCGAAGCAGATCGCCGCAATCGGGCTCGGCGGCCTCGGGCTGCCGGACCGCGACTACTACTTCAACGAGGGCGAGCGCTTCGGGACGATCCGCACCGCGTATCACGACTACGTCGCGACCCAGCTGCGCAACCTCGGCGACGACGAGGCGAAGGCGAACGCCGAGGCGACCGCCGTGATAGCGCTCGAGACCGCGATCGCGAAGGCGACGCCGAAGCGCGCCGACCTGCGCGACCCGTACAAGCTCTACAACCCGACGCCGGTCGCGCAGCTCGCGACGATCGCACCGCACGTTCCGTGGAAGAGCTTCTTCAGCTCGTTCGGCGCGCCGGCGTTCGACACGGTGAATCTCACGGTCCCCTCCTTTGTCACCTCGTACGACGAGCTGCTGGCGACCACGCCGATCGACACCTGGAAGGCGTACCTGCGCTTCCACGTCGCCGACGACTACAGCGGCAGCCTTCCGAAGCGCTTCGAGGACGCCGGCTTCGGCTTCCGCAGCGGCGTCCTGCTCGGCGTGAAGGAACAGCTCCCACCCTGGCAGCGCTGCACCGCGGCAACCGACGCCGCGCTGCGCGATGTACTCGGCAAGGCGTACGTGAGCACCGCGTTCCCCGCGTCAGCGAAAGCGCGCGCGCAAGAGCTGGTGAACAACCTGCAAGCGACGCTGCATGACGACATCGGGACGCTCTCGTGGATGAGCCCGCAGACGAAGCAGCAGGCCGTCGTGAAGCTCGCCGCGTTCACGAAGAAGATCGGCTACCCCGACAGGTGGGAAGACTACTCCACGCTGCAGATCCCGAACGGCGCGCCGTACGCGTCCGACGTGATCGCCGTGCGCCGTTGGAACGACGCCCGCAACATCGCGCGCATCGGCACGGCGACCGACCGCGGCCGCTGGGGGATGACCCCGCCGACCGTGAATGCGTACTACAACCCCTCGAACAACGAGATCGTCTTCCCGGCCGGGATCCTCGAGCCGCCGTTCTTCAACGCGACGGCCGACGACGCGGTGAACTACGGCGCGATCGGCGCGGTGATCGGCCACGAGATGACGCATGGCTTCGACGACCAGGGCCGCCAGTTCGACGCGCAGGGCAATCTGCGCGACTGGTGGACGCCTAGCGACGCGGCGGCGTTCAAGACGCGCGCGCAGTGCATCGTCGATGAGTTCGACGCGTTCGAGCCGGTGGCGGGAACGCACGAGAACGGCCGCCTGGTGCAGGGCGAGGCGATCGCCGACCTCGGCGGTCTCACGATCGCGTACAAGGCGTTCGAGCGCACCGCCGAGGCGAAGTCGCACAAGTCGATCGACGGCTACACGCCGGAGCAGCGCTTCTTCCTCGCGTACGCGCAGGTGTGGCGCTCGATCGGGACCGAGGGCATGATCCGCCAGATCGCGCTGACCAACGAGCACCCGTGGGACAAGTACCGCGTCCTCGGCACGCTCTCCAACATGCCGGAGTTCCAAGCGGCCTTCCACTGCGCCGCAGGCGACAAGATGGTCCGCGCCGCGCGTTGCCAGATCTGGTAGCTACGGCGCGTCTGAACGAACGTCTTCAGGCGCGGGCGACCCGGCCTGAGGACGGTCGTGCGGCGCGTTCGCGGCGGCCGCGGTCCCCGGACCGCCGCCCGCGCCGGTGAACTCGCCGGTGTTGCTCAAGCCGCCGCCGTCGTAGCCGCTCGCGCCGCCGGCGCCGGCCGGTTTTGTGTCCGTGCGGTCCGCACGGTCATTACCAGCAGCCGCGGTGTCCCGTTCGTCGTTGCTCATGGATGCGATGTACCCGCACATAGGTCCCGCGTGCGCGGGACGACGCCGCCGTCTCGCGAACTCCGCACCATATGCTTCGCCGTACGACTCTTTTCGGACTGATCGCACTCGTCGCCGCGACACCGCTCGCCGCATCGGCCGGACCTGCGACGACGGACGTCGCGATCCGCACGTCGCTCGGCACGATCGTCGTTCGCGTCGAGGCGCGCCGCGCCCCGGTCACCGTGGCGAACTTCCTGCACTACGTCGACAGTCATACGTACGACAACGCGACGTTCTACCGCACGGTGCGTCGCGCGACTGAGCCGCGAGCCAGCATCGAAGTCATCCAAGGCGGCTTGAACCCGCAGGCTCCGAACCCGATGATCCATCCGATTCCCCTTGAGCCCACGTCGAGGACCGGCTTGCACAACGTGGACGGTACGATCGCGATGGCGCGCACCGCCGACCCGAACTCCGCGACGACCGAGTTCTTCATCGATATCGGCGACGATCGGTTCCTCGACGCCGGCGGCCCGCTCGGCCCCGGCTACGCCGCGTTCGGCAAGGTCATTCGCGGGATGGACGTCGTTCACAAGATCCATACCGCGCCCTCGGCCGGCGAATCACTCACGCCGCCAATCAAAATCATCTCGATAACGCGAGTGAGGTAACCCGACGATCCGCATTCCGGTCTCGAGCACGTGATTCACGGCTGATGCCCGAGCTGCCGGATATCGCCGCCTACATCTCCGCGCTGGAGCCGCGCATCGTCGGCCGGCCGCTTCTGCGCCTCCGGCTCGCGAACCCGTTTCTGCTCCGCACCGCCGAACCGCCGATCGCCGATGCCGAAGGTAAGACCGTGCGCGAGCTGCGACGGATTGGCAAACGGATCGCGATCGGGCTCGACGACGATCTCTGGCTGGTGCTGCATCTGATGATCGCGGGCCGCCTCCACTGGCGACTGCCGGACGCGAAGCTCGCCGGAC
>Ga0213878_10000701_pt1 | contig 12201 bp, 10 predicted proteins | sample VelepicoBEBS_R02_FD_161053 | JGI IMG/M metagenome (GOLD analysis project Ga0213878, IMG submission 161053) | Vellozia epidendroides bulk soil microbial communities from rupestrian grasslands, the National Park of Serra do Cipo, Brazil - BS_R02 | ecosystem: Environmental > Terrestrial > Soil >... | reverse complement strand
AGGCGTGCGCCGCGTCGCCGTAGTCGAACCGCCAGCGCGCGTCGTCGGATAGCCGCTCGGCGAGTCCCTCGAACTCGCCGCGCCGGATCTCGGCGAGGTGCTCGCGGTGCGGCGCGCTCGCCGCGGCGCCGTAGAGATACGACGGAACGCCGACTTCCCGCCAGATTCGCGCCGCGGCGCGGTGGGCGAGGTCGACCGCGTCGGCGAGCGTCGCCTCGCCGAGCGGGACGAACGGCAGCACGTCGAGCGCGCCGATCCGCGGGTGCGCGCCGCGGTGGACGCGCAGGTCGATCCGGCGGTGCGCGACGCGCGCGAGCGCGACCGACGCCGCGACGACCTGCGAGCCGGACCCGACCGCCGTGATCACGCTGCGGTGGTGGACCGGATCGCTGGTGCGGTGCACGACGCGCGCGCCCTCCGCCTCCATCGCGGCGACGCAGTCGTCGATCACGCCGGCATCGCGCCCTTCGCTGACGTTCGGGACGATCTCGAACTCGTTCGCGCTCATCGCAGGTAGGGTTCGATCGCCTCGTCGGGGGCGGGCGGTTGAACGCGGCCGCCGAGGTGCTCGGCCAAGAACGCTTCGACCGCCGCGTTGAAGCGCTTGTTGTTCTCCGGCCGCGCGAAGCCGTGCCCTTCGTCGTCGAAGACCACATACGTCACCGGCTGACCGTTGCGGCGCATCGCCGCGACGATCTGGTCCGACTCGGCGATCTTCACGCGCGGGTCGTTCGCGCCTTGACCGATCAGCAGCGGCGCGCGAATCGCGTCGGCCTTGAAGAGCGGCGACTGCGCGGTGAGGATCTCCTCGGTGTCGCCCATGCGCTGCGTGAACGTCGCGCGCAGCGTCTCCCAGTACGGCGGAATCGAGGCGAGCAGCGTGTTGAGGTTCGAGGGGCCGACGATGTCGACGCCGCACGCGAACGCGCCCGGTGCGAACGCGAGCGCGGCGAGCGTCGCGTAGCCGCCGTACGAGGCGCCCATGATCGCGACGCGGTTGGGGTCGGCGATCTTCTCGGCGACGAGCCAGTCCTTCGCGTCGAGCAGGTCGTGGTGCATCGCGGTCGCCCACTGCCGGTCGCCGGCGTTCAGATGCTTTTTCCCGTAGCCGGGCGAGCCGCGGAAGTTCGGCTGCAGCACCGCGTAGCCGCGGTTCGCGAGCCATTGGACGTAGCCGTTGTAGCCCCAGTAGTCGCGCACCCACGGGCCGCCGTGCACGAAGAGAACCGTCGGGAGATCGCGCGCCGGGACGCCGGCCGGCGTGGTCAGATAGCCGTGGATCGTGAAGCCGTCGCGGGCGGGGTAGCGGATCGGGCGCATCGGCGCGAGCGTGCAGCGGTCGATCGCCGGGCGCATCGAGAAGATCTTGCTCGCTGTCCGCGTCGCGCGGTCGTAGTGCCAGAACGAGCGCGATCCGACGTCGATCTGCGACGAGACGAGCCATGCGGTGTCGTCGCGGTCGGTCGACTCGACGTCGAGATCGCCGGGGATCTGCGCCGCGAGCGCGGCGAAGTCGGCGGCGTAAGCGGGATCGAGCACCGTCCAGGTCGTGCGGTCGCGGACGATCGACGCGGCGACCGGGGCTTTCGTGCGCGGGGAGAAGAGCACGTGCGCGACGTCATACTCCGGATCGCCCGCGACGTCGGTCGGCTCGCCGGTCGCGACGTCGTAGCGCACCAGCCGTTCGGCGTTCGCGTCGGCGCTGGTGGTGACGAACAGCGCGCGCCCGTCCGGGGTGAAGCCTTGCAGGTTCGGCGTCCCGTCCGCGGGATCGAAGCGCACCAGCGTCCGCCACGGCGCGTCCGCCGCGTCGCGGACGAGGATCTCGTGCGAAGCGTCCGCGTTCTGCACGACCCCGGCGCGGATCACCATCTCCGCGTCGTCCGCGAACGCCGAGACGTTCCCCGGGTTCTCGGTGTCGAGGCTCGCCTCGCCGCTCCGCGGGTCGAGGCGGTAGACGTCGAAGAGCTGCGGATCGCGCTTGTTCATCGCGATCAGCATCGCGTCCGGCCGCGTGAGGTCGAGCGACTGCAAATGCACGACGACGCCTTCGTACGGCGTCAGGTCGACCGACGGCGAACCGCCTTCCGGATCGGCGGCGAAGAGGTGGAAGTTCTCATCGCCGCCGGCGTCTTGGAAATACAGGACGCGCGCGCCGTCCGGCGACCAGAGAGCGGTGCGGATCGGCCGCTTCGGGTCCGACGCGACGACGCGGTCGTCCGCGGTCCCGATCGTCCGCACCCATACGGAGAGGACGCCCGCATGCGGCGCGAGGTATGCGATTTGCGTTCCGTCGGGCGAGAGCCAAGGTGCCGCTTTCTCGGGATTTCCGAAGAGGACGTCGCGGGGGATCAGCGGGGGTAGCGGCACCCGCGGTTCATGCCGCGCCGCGCGTCCGCGCTCCTCGCACACCCGGCCGCGCCGCGAAAAAGAGTACCGTCAATCGAATGCCAGCGCGATCGCGGCGGCGACGTCGCGCGCGCCGGCCGGCGTCACGAGCCGCGTGAACCCCAGCTTCGTCGCCTCGGCGGCACGCCGTGCCGGCTGCGAGACGTTGCGGAGCTCGCCCGACAATCCGAGCTCGCCGAACGCGACCGCGCCCGTCGCGAGGGGCATGTCGCGGAACGCCGATGCGATCGCGAGCGCGATCCCGAGGTCGGCGCCGGTCTCGTTCACCCGCAGGCCGCCTGCGACGGAGCAGTAGACGTCGTGCCCGCCGAGGTGCAAGCCGGCCCGCCGCTCGAGGATCGCGATGATCATCGCCATGCGCGCGGCGTCGACGTTCGCGGCCAGCCGGCGCGGCGTACCGTATGCGGCCTCGCCGACCAGCGCCTGGATCTCGACCAGCACCGGGCGCGTGCCGACCAGCGTCGGGACGACGCACGAGCCGCTCGGCCTCGGCCCGCGCCCGTGCAAGAAAAGCGCCGACGGGTCGGCGATCTCGTGCAGCCCGCGGTCGTCCATCGCGAAGACGCAGATCTCGTCGATCCCGCCGAAGCGGTTCTTGTAGGCGCGCACGATGCGGTACTCGCCGGACTGGTCGCCCTCGAAGTACAGCACCGTGTCGACGAGGTGCTCGAGCAGCCGCGGCCCGGCGATCGCGCCGTCCTTGGTGACGTGCCCGACGACGAACGTCGCGCAGCCCGTGCGCTTCGCGAACTCCATGAGCACCTGGGTGCAGTCGCGGACTTGCGAAACGCTGCCGGCGAACGACTCGACGTCGGGGAGCCACATCGTCTGGATCGAGTCGACGACGAGGATCTCCGGGAGATCCCGCTCGAGCGCGTCGAGCACCGCGCGCAGGTTCGTCTCGGGGAACACGAGCAGCGTTTCCGCCGCGCCGACGCGCTGCGCGCGCAGCTTCGTCTGCGCGGCCGACTCCTCGCCGCACACGTACACCGCGCGCGCGCCGTCGCGCGCGAGCGCCGTCGCGAGTTGCAGCAGCAGCGTCGACTTTCCCGCGCCGGGCGGGCCGCCGAGCAGCACGAGACTCCCCGGCACGATCCCGCCGCCGAGCAGCGCGTCGAACTCCGCCATCCCGGTGCGCCGCCGCGCGACGCGCGTCTCCTCGATCGTGGCGAGCGGGACCGGCCCGTTCGCGCGCAGCGGCGCGACCGCGCGTCCTTGTGCGGACTTCGCCGGCTTCACGACCGGCGCGTCCTCGAACGTGTTCCACGCCTCGCACGACGGACACCGCCCGAGCCACCGCGCCGACTCGAACCCGCACCCGGTACAGAAAAAGACCGCCTTCGCCTTCGCCACAACGGCCATCTTCGCGATTCAGAGTGACATAGGCCTGGCATTCGCGTTAGTATGATGAAGACACCATGACGGAACGAATCGAAGCACCGACGCAAGAACAGCTCGCCGCGATAGCCGCCTATCGCGAGCGCGTCCACGCGCTCTATCATGAGGTGAGGTCCTGGCTGGGCGGAGACAAGCGGTTTCGGTTCGAACAGTGCTCTTCGACGGTCGCCGATGGACTCGGCGAATACGAAGTCGAGCGCCTGCGCATCTTTGCCGCCGAAGATTGCGTCGCGGACTTCAGACCCGTTGCGGCGACCGTCGTCCTGGCCGCCGGCGCGGTCGACGTCATCGGATTGGTCGACTACGCATGGCTGAACTATCATGAACGGAGACCGATGGCGGTCACGACGCTGACGCGTCGCGACGGCACATCAGCTCGGCACTCCAAACCGATCATCCCCGGGATTCATAGGCCCGGCTGGTACTGGACCGACTTGCGCCACGACTGCGCTCGCTTTCTGGACCGCCGTGTCCTATTCGAAGTTCTCGAGGAGATCTCCGACCTTGAACCTGAGTGCCATCGCTCGCTGCCGGGCGGTTCATGCCTCGTACCGAACAACCCGTGAAGCGCTCAAGATTGCCCATCGCTTCCTTCGGACCGATCGACGAGCTCGCCGCCGCACGCACTTCAGCGCGATCCCGGCTTGCGAGTTCGACGAGGAGTTCCTCGGCATGCAGCGCCGTCTCGACGACGCGACCGTCGTCAACCTTTGGGCGCTCTTCGAACGCTCCTTGATCGAACATGTCACCGCGAGCTGGCCAGACGGAATCGACCGGCCGGAGACATTCGTCGTTCGGCTCCAGGAGAAAGCGGCACGTGAGATCGAGCGCTGGCGTGTTGAAGAGCTGCTGGACTTGTACAAAGGATGGGTCGGTTCGGAGACGCTGGGTGCCGTGAAGCAGGTGAAGTCATATCGCGATTGGGTGGCTCATCGAAACCCGCGGAAGGTGCCGTCGGCCGTGATCCGACCGGAGCCCGCGTTTGGTGCGGTCGTCGCGATGATGCAAACCGTCGTGGGCGACGAACCAGGGGGCTCGCAGCCGGCATCGTAACCTCTTCCAGCGGTATGCCGAACGAGCATGTCGCGATCGACGGATGGGGCCGCTTCCGGTAAGACCACGATTTCGCAGCTGCTCGCCGCGCAGACCGGGCATCTCTACCTCGATACAGGTGCGATGTACCGCGCGGTCGCCTCGAAAGAGGTGGTCGCGAAGATGCGCGCCGCGGTGGACGCCGCGCGCGCGTGATGTTCTACGCCTTCGCGACGGCGCTCACATCGAGGGGATGCAGCAATTCTGAATCGATGAACCTGTTTTCCATGTCAGGCGAAGCCGAACGCAAGCCGGCTTGTCCCGATGATGCATACGATAGACATCTCGCCATAGCGACCCGTATTGCAGGTTTCCGGCATACATTTCGCGCGATATGGCCAAAGTTGCCGTCCTCCCGGAAATGTCGCGAACCAGAAGCGGTGCCGACAGCGGGTGGTCCGGATCTCCATCTTTCTGGTACAGCTCACGCGCGCCGTCAAGGAGTTCTTGGGCCTCGACTGTTCTGACCGAGGTTGAGTCGCCGTGTGGCAAGATGGCGATGCACGAGTTGGCATCGAGATACAACACCACCGCGACGATGGCCGCTATGGCGGTACCGCCTCCAACAAACCAAGCGACATTCCGGTGCGTCAGTGGAACAGATCCTGGATCTGCGGGCCGTTGAGATAACCGAAGACGTTGAGGTTCTCTTGAATATGGAGTGCCTGCAGCATTTGGCTGATCTCTGATTGAGGAACGTTAGCGCCCAGGAGCAGCCCGTCTACCTAAGTATTGCTGTCATGGACAGAGGATCATAGGTCGGAGCCCGAGCCCCGTTCCGATCATAGGCTGTGACGTCTCTAGCGAGGACGCCTGCCAGGGCGGATCTCGACATCTTGACGACCGGCGCGTCCTCGAACGTGTTCCGCGCCTCACACGACGGACAGCGCCCGAGCCACCGCGCCGACTCGAACCTGCACCTCGACACTCGGGTTGAGATCCCGACGCCGTCGCGCAGCGGTGGACGCCTTGCCCAGCTTCGCGAAGCGGCAAATCGTGTCGGCCTTGCGCTACTGGACCAGGAATATCGTGGAGTCGACCATCGGTACGCTTGGCGTTGCGCGTTCTGTTCCGAGTCATTTCTCGGCAACGGATATTATCGACTTGCCGGGCGAGGATGTCCGCGATGCTGGCGCCAGCGCCGAGCCGAGGGAACTTGGTGGGCGGACCGAAAGACCAGGCTGGTTAATGCGTCGGAATAGGAACGTCGCGATAGACGGCTGGACAGCGAGCGGTAAAACGACGGTGGCTCAGATGCTGGCTGCGAGACTTTCCTTCCTGTATCTGGACACGGGTGCGATGTATCGCGGGGTTGCGTATCTAGCGCTCAAGAACGGCGTCGACCTCGACAACGAAGCGGGGCTCCTGGCGATGCTCGCGCATCATGCGATCTCGATCGTGCCGGACGCGCGTGTCCATGCCGGCTATCGCGTGCTGATCGACGACCGCGACACCGGCGAACGGCTCTTCGATCCGGACGTTGCGGCTGCGGTCTCGACGGTCGCCGCGCTGCCCGGGATTCGCGCCGAGCTCGTCGAGCGGCAGCGCGCGATCGCCGCACAAGGACCCGTCGTCATGGCCGGGCGCGACATCGGCACCGTCGTGCTCCCCGATGCGCGGTACAAGTTCTTCCTGACCGCCTCGGTCGACGAGCGCGCGCGGCGTCGGCAGGCGGAGTTCCGCGAGCGCGGGCTCGACGTGCCGTTCGAGGAAGTTCGCGCGCAGATCGTCGAGCGCGACCGGCTCGACTCGACGCGCGCGGTCTCGCCGCTCCGCGCCGCGCCCGACGCGATCACGATCGACTCGACCGAGATGCAGCCGGAAGAAGTCGTCGCGAAGATGCGCGCCGCGATGGACGCCGCGCGCGCGTGACGTTCTACGACTTCGCGAAGGTCGTCGTAACCGCGATCGTGCGCACGACGTTCCGGTTCCGCGTCGTCGGCGCCGACAAGGTTCCGCGGGACGGCGGGCTGGTCGTCGCCGCGAACCACCTCTCGAACTTCGACCCGCCGATCCTCGGCGTCGCGCTGCCGCGGCCCGTCTCGTACATGGCGAAGAAAGAGCTCTTCGCGATGCCGGTCCTCGGCCAGCTCATCCCCCGCCTGAACGCGTTCCCGGTCGACCGGCAAGCCGGAGGAACCGCCGCGCTGCGGGCCGCGTTGCGGATGCTGAAGGAAGGCCGCTGCGTCGGCATCTTCCCGGAGGGCGGCCGCAACGTGACGGGGACCAACGAAGAGAAAGCCGGCGCGGCGTTCCTGGCCGCGGCCTCGGGCGCGCCGGTGGTCCCGGCGGCGATCGTCGGAACGCGCAAGCTCCGCCCCTTCGCCCGGGTGACCGTCGCGTTCGGCGACCCGATGACGGTCACGCGCGACCGGCAGTCGGAAGGAACCGGCGTGGAGAAGAGTGCGGCCGAGATCATGCAGCGGATCCGCACGCTCGAGGAGAGCATTCGGTGATCATCAAGCGGGCGAAGACCCAAGGGTTCTGCTTCGGCGTCGCGATCACGGTCAAGAAGGCCGAGGAGGCGGTCGAGCGGCTGGGCGGCGGCGTCACGACGCTGGGCCACGTCGTCCACAACCCGCAGATGGTCGCCGAGCTCGAGGGCAAGGGGCTCAAGAACGCGACCAGCGTCGAAGACGTCGACACAGAGACGATGTTCGTTCGCGCCCACGGCCTGCCGGTCGAGGTGCTCGACCGCGCCAAGGAGCGCGGGCTCACCGTGATCGACGCGACCTGCCCGATGGTGACGAAGATCCACGTCCAGGCCGAGAAGCTCCGCGACGAAGGCTACAAGATCGTCGTCGTCGGCGACCCGAACCACCCCGAGGTTAAGGGGACGCTCTCGCACGTCCCGGGCGCTTGGTCCGTCACCAGGGCCGATGACGTCGCGAAGCTTCCGCGCGCGAGCCGGGTCGGCGTGGTCGTGCAGTCGACCTGGAACGGCGTCGAGTTCACCGAGATCGTCCGCAAGCTGAGCGAGAAGTACTACGAAGTCCGCGCCATCAACACGATCTGCACCGACACGAAGAACCGGCAGAGCGAGGTCGAGGCGCTCTCGCGCGAGGTCGATGTAATGGTCGTCGTCGGCGGGAAGACCTCGGCGAACACCAAGCACCTCGCCGAGCTCGCCGCGATGAACGGCGCGCGCTCGTACCACATCGAAGGACCGGACGAGCTGCGCGCCGAGTGGTTCGCTGGCGCCGCCACCGTGGGGCTGATGTCGGGCGCTTCGACGCCGGGCTGGCTGGTCGACCGGGTCGCGGACCGGATGGATGAGCTCGCCGGCACTCCTCGATAGCCTGGAGGCCGCGCTCGAGCGGGCCGTGGCCCGGTTCGACGACGGCTCCGCGATCGGCCGGCAGATCCGGTATCATTTCGGCTTCGGCGAGGCGGGACGCCGCGGCAAGCGGATGCGCTCGCGGCTCGTCCTGGCAGTCGCGGAAGAAGAGGGCGGGCGGGCGGACGACGCCCTCGCGGCGGCGTGCGCGGTCGAGATCGTCCACGAGTTCTCGCTCATCCACGACGACATTCAGGACGGCGATCAGATGCGCCGCGGCCGCGAGACGCTCTGGTCGCGCTATGGGCTGGCGCACGGAATCAACGCCGGCGATGCGCTGTGCTCGGTCGCGTATCTCACGCTGCTCGAGGGCGATGATGCGCCCGCGGAACGAAAGCTCGCGATGAACGGCGTGCTGCTGAAAGCGCACCTCGCAATGTGCGACGGACAGAGCCGCGACATCGCGTTCGCTACCGCGCCGGCCGTGACGATGGACGAGTACCGCGCGATGATCGCCGGAAAGACCGCCGCGCTGTTCGGCGCGGCCTGCGAGCTCGGCGCGCTCGCCGCGGGCGCGGAACCGCGGCGAGCCTCGGCGTACGCGCGGCTCGGCCACGCCTACGGGCTGGCGTTCCAGATCGAGGACGACGTGCTCGGTACGTGGGGCGACGCTGCGACGACGGGCAAGCCGTGCACCGACCTCGCGAACCGCAAGTGGGCGTTTCCCGTCGTCTGGGCATTGTCCGGCCCGCCGTCCGAGGCACGCGACACGATCGCCGCGGCCTACGCGCGGGGCGCCGCGCTGACGCGCGCCGACATCGCGAAGACGGTCGAGGCGCTCGACCGGCTCGGCGCGCGCGAAGCCGCGCATCGCGCCGCGCGAGAGGAGCTCGTCGGTGCGGGTGCGCTCGCCGCCGCGGCCGGGATCGACCGCAGCGGAAACGTACGCGCGTTTTTCGAACGCGCCGCGCGCCGGGTGGCGTGAGCGCCGGCGCCCGCACCTCGTCCGCGGCGATCGTCTCCAGGGCGCGCGACTGGTTCGACCCGGCCGAAGGGACGGTCGGGCTGACGCGCACCGACTGGATCGTGCTGTCGGCGCTGGCGCTCGCGGGTTTCGCGATCGCGCTGGTGCATCTCGGACGGCCGAACCAGATGTACTTCGACGAAGTGTACTTCCCGCTCTCGGCTCAGCAGTATCTGCACGGCTTGCCGCAGCGCGAATGGACGCATCCACCGTTCGTCAAGCTGGTCATCGCGTTCTCCATCATGCTGACCGGGGACCATCCGTTCGGGTGGCGCTTCCTGAACGTCGTGATCGGGTCGCTGGAGATCGGCGTCATCTACGCCTTCGCGAAGCGGCTCACCGCATCGACCCCGCTCGCGGCCGTGGCCGGCCTGATGCTCGCCTTCGACGGTTTCCACCTGAGCGAGGAACGCATCGCGACCGGCGAGATCACGATCGCGACGCTGATCCTGATCGCGCTCTACGCGACGTACCGGGTGTGGCTCGCTTCGCAGGTCCGCGTCGTCGAAGTCCGCCGGCTCTTCGGGGGCCCGTTCTGGATCACGATGGCGGCGGGGATCCCGTTCTCGTGCGCGGTCTCGTGGCTGATGAACCTGCAGCCGCCCGACCACCCGCTCACGGGGTTCATCGCGCGCGACATCAACAACACGGCCGGCCCGGACGCGAACTCGTACGCCGTCGCGTTCGTCTACGCGATGCTCGGCGTCTATCTCATCGCCCGGCTGGTCGTGGCACCGCGCTTCGCGCGGATCATCGGGACCCGCGTCACCCACGCCGACGGCAGCGTCGCGGCGCTCCGCGGCGGCAAGGCCGTGTGGACCGCCCCGGCGAGCGAGGGAACCACCTCACGGGTCTCGCGCAAGCCGGACGGATCGATGACGTACGCCGTGCCCACCGGGCGATTTCTGTTCGACGCGCGCGGTATCTCGGCCGGTGAGACGCAGCTGATCCGCGCGCGCGACGCCACGCGTTGGTTCGTCGTCCTGTGCTGCTGCCTCGGACTGCTGATCGCCAGCAAATGGAACGGCTTCTTCGACCTCGCGGTCGTCATCGCTGTGCTCGTCGGCGTGACCGCACAGCGCTGGCTTCGTGGGCCCGTGCTGTTCGGGAACCCGCGCGGCTTCGACCTGGCCGTCATGCTGCCCGCGATCGCATTCGCCTGCGCGACGATCTACGGCATGACGTACATCCCGACGCTGCTGCGGGGCCACGGACACACGCTCGCCGACATTCTCGCGCTCCAGCAGCAGATGTTCTACTACCACAGCCACGTCACGGGAACGCACCCGTACATGTCGGTCTGGTGGCAGTGGCCGATCATGCAGATTCCGATCGTCTACTTCTACAACGACGCCCGCACCAGCGCCGAACTGATGAGCGGGACCGGCTGCTGCGTCGCCGAGATCATCGCGCTGCCGAACCCGCTGGTGTTCCTGCTCGGTCTGATCTCGGTCCCGTTCACGGGCTGGCTCGCATGGCGCGAGCGCAGCAAGGCGTACACGCTCCTCGTCATGACGTACCTCTTCCAGTGGGTGCCGTGGATGCGCTCGCCGCGAATGCTGTTCGAGTACCATTTCTTCCCGAACCTCGCGATCATCGTGCTCTGCAACGTCGTGCTGTTCTCGCGCGTGCTGCGGCGGTTCGCGCATCCCAACCGCATGCTCGCCGTCTATTCGGCGCTCGTCGTCGCCGTGTTCGCGTACTTCTATCCCGTCGTCACCGGCACGCCGATCGGCTACCAGCAGTGGTATGCGCGGATGATCCCCGACAAGTTCGGCATCCCGTACACGAGCTGGATCGCGCCCCACCGGGGGACGCCCTGAGGGCCGTCGAGCCAGCGCGCGGGGCGGCGGCTGCCCGGTGCTGCCCGGCGGGAGAAGCGCGCCCGCGCCAGGGCGGCGGTCGGGCCGACGACGAACGGAGAGGCACATGAGCGCATCCGCCCGCGCTTCGTTCGCGCCAGCGGTGAGCGCGGCGCGCAGCAGCCTCGCCCCGCTCGGGGTCCTCCTCGGGATCGGCCTGATCCTGCGGCTGCTGTTCATCATGAGCACCGGGTTCGACAACGACGTCAAGGCGTTCGAGTCTTGGACGCTCACGCTGCGCGACAACGCGCCCTGGCTGTTCTACACGAAGGCCGGCTTCGCGGACTACCCGCCGGGCTATTTCGTCGTGCTGTGGGTGGTGGCGCGGATCTACGCGCTGATCCCGGGCGCGGCGGCCGACCCGATGCACGGCTACGCCATCTTGCGCGTGCTCATCAAGCTGCCCGCGATCGCGATGGATCTGGTGAACGCGTACGTCGTCTACCGCATCGCGCGCCGCTACGCGTCGGAGAAGATCTCGCTGGCGGCGGCGGCGCTGCTCGCGCTGAACCCCGCCGCGATCTACGTCTCCTCGTACTGGGGGCAAGTCGACTCGGTCTCGTGGGGACTGATGCTGCTTGCGCTATGGCTGGTGCTGCGGGCGGGCGACGAGCCGGCGAAGACGGTGCAGCGGCTGGTGATCGCGTGGCTGGTGCTCGGGTTCTCGGTGCTGATCAAGCCGCAGGGCGCGACGCTGGCGCTGCTGTTCCTGGCCTACCCGTTCGCCACGAGCGACGCCGGGGTGCGCGCGCGCCGGCTGATCGGAACGTTGTACGGCGCCGCTGCGTCGATCGTGCTGGCCGCGGCCGTCGGGCTGCTGTTCCACCCGGCCGCGGACGTGTTCGGCTGGCTCTTCGACCGCTACGCGTTCGGCAGCGCGGTCTACAAGTACACCTCGGTGAACGCGTTCAACCTGTACGCGCTGAAGATGGCGTTCTGGCGCGAGGACAACCAGGTCATCTCGCTCTTCGGCTTCCCGGTCGGGACGTTCGCGATCTGGGGCGTCGCGCTGGTGCTCGCCGCGACGGCGCTGATCGTGGGGCGGTACCTGCAGCGCCGGGACGATCGTGCGCTGTTGGAAGGGGCGATGCTCTGCGCGCTGGCGTTCTTCGTGCTGGCCACGCGGATGCACGAGCGGT
>Ga0213878_10000700_pt1 | contig 12217 bp, 6 predicted proteins | sample VelepicoBEBS_R02_FD_161053 | JGI IMG/M metagenome (GOLD analysis project Ga0213878, IMG submission 161053) | Vellozia epidendroides bulk soil microbial communities from rupestrian grasslands, the National Park of Serra do Cipo, Brazil - BS_R02 | ecosystem: Environmental > Terrestrial > Soil >... | reverse complement strand
ATCTCGGGATATGTCCAACCGCAGTCCGGTCTGGCATCTGTCGGGTCCCCGGTTCCTCTGTCGCTGATATCTGCAGCCAGCCATTTCAAATCCCTGTCGCCAAAAGCTACGGATTGCCGGTCCCTGAGCTCTTCAATGACACTTGCCGGAGCGAGGGCAATTGCCGGTTGTGCATCTTTGACAATGGCCTGAACACGAGTATCAAAGCGGTTGCGCTTCGGCGGATAGCAGGGGACCGCAATCACACCTGCATAGAGCGATGCAAAGAAAGCTGCGATGAATTCCAGGCCGGGAGGGAACAAAAGCAATGCGCGGTCCCCGGGGCTGACGCTCTCGCGCAACTGTAGCGCAATCCGTCGAGCGTGCATCCTCAGCTGAGAAGCCTTCAGCGGAGCCGACGCTGTTTCCCCGTGCTGGAGAAAATAAAAGGCAGTTCTATCCGATGCCGCGCCTGCACGAAATTCCAGGAGATCAACCAGCGTTCTGGCTTCTCCGAGTTCATTTTCGGGGCTGCTCATTTGCGCTTCTCCTTGCGGTTTTTTGCCCAGTAATGCTGCGCTAAGCTTCTATGATCGACCCAAAAAATAGCTGGAAGGCCCAGTCCTTTTCGCGGACTGAACCCGTGGCTTAGATACTGTTGCGTCAAAGACAGACATCATCGGTGCGCGACAGTTAAATCACGAAACTGGTTATCATCGCGCGATCGCAAAATGGCGAGATAATTATTCCTGAAAACCCAATTTTTCTTGTTTTTAGGACAGTCCTGAAAATCGTGGCCCCGACCTAACTCCTTCAGCCCCTTACGGGAACAGCGGGCACATGTTCAATTCGGGCGCTGAACTTGGAAGAGCACCCCGAATAGAGATTTTGTTTCTTTGTACTCCGGATGTTCCTGCAGAACCTTCGACGGCACCATCGGAGCCGCCCCGTGCGCGTACATCCTTTCACCTTGGTCACTTAGGACGGGCACTAGCCTCACGGTAGTCAAATCCTGCGGACGGATGTACGATGCGCCGTTTCGAACTGCGCGGTCCACGAAACCAGCAGCCGCGCTTTCTGTGCTAGCGTATTTGGAGTAGTTGACCATTTTCGCCGCGTTTTGAGGTCTGAGCAGGTAATTGAGAAACGCGCGGCACGCACCAATGTTCCGCTTCTCTGCGGAACGGCTGTAATTCAGTATGACGAAGCATTCGGCTGTGCCAAAAACACCTTCTCCGGGCAGGACAAACCCGATGTTTGCATTCTTCAGCGCCGCTCGGGCCGCGTCGGGACCCGTCGCCTGTGCGAGAATCACTTTGCCAGACTCCAGCGCCTGCACCGTATCCGAATCCGTGAGAAAATAAGCGACATAGGAACTCCGTTTTTGAAGATAAGACAATGCTTCGTTGATCTCGCTCTGGGCCTCTGGATTTTCCAGCGCGGCCTCGCCGTTATCCTGCTTCGCTAGTAGCGACACACTGTTTGTCGTCTTCTCGACATCGGTCGTTTGCGGCCCTCGGAAGAGCAAATCGATCGCGATCTCCAATTTGCCTTCGGGATTGAAGCCGTTTCGGCTATCAAGCAGTGCATCCGCCCGCCGCTGCGCCGAAGACAACCCTGCCGCAATCTCGTCCGGTCGCTGGGTTCGCTCGGAATTCAAGCCCTTTTTAAGCGTTTGAAGCGCAGCTTGAATGATTCTGATCTCGCGGTTGTAATCGCTTCGGGGCCATTTGCTCTCGCCGACAAATTGCGAAGTATCGGGCCACTCAGATGCGTAGCCCTGCGGAACTGCCGAAAGGAGGTAAGCATTTGGTTGGGGAGGGGGGTCGGTGTTCGCTTGTGGGTTCCCTGCGAGAAGTAGATTCATCCGGTGCTCAATGTCCGCGAGTCGCTTAAGGAATGACACGGCCAAACGCAGGTCATCGTCTGTGATCAGCGTTAGCTGTCTCATCGAATCTACCACTGGGCTCGGGAGTGCGGTTGCATAAGGCATTCGGACCCGGGCGAGCGGCGAGACCGATTGTTCTTTTGGTTCCGGCCCCGTGGAAGGAGGTTTTTGTACAGGCACCGACGATTGCACGGAATCCAATTTGAGGAGAAGCCAGACAATCTCGTCCTGAATCTGACTGAGCGCTCTCGCCATTTCCTCCACATCACGTCCCAGCGGCTCCTGGAGGCTGTTCAAGAACTGGTTCAAATCAACAGTGAGAGACTTGCTCTCCGGATCCTGAATAAGGTCTGGCAATCCCTTGGAAATGGTCGCTGAGTCGGTCAATAACCTTTCGGCACTCTCGATTGTTCTGAGGTCCGGCAGTTCAGCGGGCATGTCCGCGAGGTAAAGGAGTGCGGTCTCAATGGCCCGCTGGGGATTGAGCAGCATAGATGTTCTGTGGGATAGCTTTCGCACCGAATCTGTGCGGAAACCGACCGGGTTAAGAAGGGCGGCCCAACTGAATGGAAGCTCGTCAATGAGCGCTGAGTTGTAAGCAATCCCGGTAAGCGACCAGCAGTAAGGGATACAGTACGTGTTGAGGTTGATATTAATCGACGAACCTTGACGCGAGATCCAGTTCCGAAAGTCGCTGTCGACGAGAGTCATGTTCCTTTGGAACTCTTCATCCCCACCCGGGGGATTATCGGCAATGGGCGCAAGCAAGTCCTTTGCGGCAAGGGCCGCTGCTGCGGAGTCGGATGGCATGGCAATGTCGAATGCATGAGGCGATGAAGAAACATTGAACTTTCTCTGAAGGTCCGCTTCAGCCTGAAGCAGTTGGAGCATCTGATCACTGGTATCCGAACAGTAAATGCGGACGCTCGTCCGCGGATTCTCGCGTTCGAAGTCATCGAGGACGGCAGGGTTAAAGTAGCCGCTCTGGGTCAGAACGTTAATCGTGACTGCGCCGTCCGCCGGACGAAGTCTCGCGTCTGCACGTAACTTCCTCTTCAGCTTCTGGATGTCGGCAGCCGACTCTGGGTAAGAGTGCGTCTCACGGTCCAGCCACCAGACGAGTGCCAGAGCGTCCCTGTCTTTGCGCTCGAGATCCTCGATCTTATGGAACAGATCCTTTTGAATGGCAGGAGCCTGCTGGGCTGCCATCATATATAGCTGCAGCAATTCGTCGTCGACTTTCAGTTGTTTGAGCGAACCAACCGGCTTAGGAGCGATGTCCCTCTCAATTACGACTCCGTCGATTAACTCGCCAATGCCGCTAAAATTGCGATGAATGTTAAGGTCGCCCTGCTGTTCACGCGCTTTCGCAAATGTTTCTTCGGAAGTTTTGGTCTGGTCCTCATCGACTCTGAATATCTGACCGCATCCCTGCAAAACTACGCCCAGCAGAGCGATGACCGCACATTGACTTCCAAAAGTGAAAAGTTTGGTAGTGCGACCCGAAATGCACGCGCTGCCTATCACGCTATACTCGCGCTTTTTGCCGTTCAAACCGTGCAAAACAGAAGGACAGCCATGATCTGAAGATCTCATCAGAAATTGTGGGCAAATCGAAACTCGAAGTTACGTTGATCGAGGCGAGAAAATAATATGGAAAGAAGATGCGGAAAGCTGCCGACTCCTGGGATATATTGTTTGACGGATTACCTCAAATTGATATAACGGCTACAACCTTTAGAAAGCAATTTTATGCCTGAAGAAGCAACCTACGAGGAGAAGGTCCAACAGTTAGCTCAACTGAAGCTTAAGGCTGCGCAAGCAGAACAGGAAGTGAAAAATGAACTCAAAAAGCGGAAAGCAGCTGGAATCGACCCAACGAACCAGGGCATTGTTGACAGGTTTTCAGCCTGGGCCGCTGCAGCGGGATTGCTGATGGGTGTGCCGGTCGTTAGCGGTGCTGCGCTTACGGCCATCCAGATAAGGATGCTTGACCAACTCGCAGAACGGTTCGGACAGAACTATACGGAAAATGAAGCGAGGAATACCTTGTATGCCATAACCGGTGGTTTAATCACTCCGCTCTTTGCAGGAGCACCGGTTACCGCAATTGCGTCGGCCATTCCCGTAATCGGGCCGCTGGCGGGTCTTCTTGCCGGCCCGGCGCTTGCGGCCGGTTCGACCAGAATGGTTGGCCGCCTTTTTTTGGAGCATTTCGAGAAGGGAGGAAACGTCTCGGATTTAGATGTCGCGAAAGCCAAGAAGGATTACGAAGCCGGCCTGAAAACGGAGGCCGAGAAACATGCCGCTAGTGCGAACCACGGCACAACGTAATCGTCCGACACGAGTTCTGCCTGCAAAAGAGGACCATTCGCGGGTTCAGATTGTCGACTTTGGGTCGATCGAGCCTGCGAGTGGCCTTGTGTGATTTATGTTGCTGTTCTTATTTTATTTAGCGTTCTGCGTCCTTGTTGGATGGTTTGGTTCAACGCGCCGTTTCGGGTTTTGGGGACATTTCTTTGTATCGCTTCTCTTCAGTCCAATCGTCGGGCTGCTGCTCGTAATAGCGTCTGATCCATCCAAGCAGCCGTCCCAGACGAACAAAATTGTAGGGCATCTAGACGAACTGAAGTGGTATGTTGTTAAATTCCAGTCGGTCGGATTGACTGCACAGGAAACGAAAGAATTAGTTGATCGAATCAATACCCTCCAGAAGGCGATTATCTACAATACGATTTGAGTTAAGCCGCGGCGACTTGACTCGAGGGTTGCCTCTGCTCTCTTTGAGGCGTCATTTTGTTTTTAGCGATCCCGGCCCTGAAATAGACATGCCTTTCGGCCTGGCGGGTAGGGACGAGCTCCCGCGCGATCCGGCGTCGCACTTCAACAGACATTAACACGGGCTATATCTGCCCAAAGCGCTGGAACAGTTTCGTAGGAAGCAGAAAAAGATGCTTCGAGATGCACATACCCGGATCTCGCGGGAGCGCATCCCTATCCGCCATTTCATCGCAATCAAAAGCATGTTATTTCGGGGCCGGCAGACTAAGGAAGCTTGACGGTTCGTTCAGAAAACCGGACAAGAAAAACGCATTCGATGCCTTACCCACATCAACTTTACGCTGTCATTGATAGAAGCTAGCAATCCGATCGGTTATGGAGTTCTTACGCCTTCTCCGCAGCGAGTCCGATCGTGATACGACGAATCTGCTCATCCTCGCCGTTTTTTCCGGGTTGTTAAGCACTTTGCTCATCGCCCTGATTATTGGGTCTGCTAGCTCTATATCCCCGGGACGCCTCGATCTACTGAATCTGGCGAAGTTCTCGCTCTGTCTGGCGGCTTATGTCTTTTCCCGCCGCTACATTCAGATGCACACCACCGCTCTGGCGGAACGGATCGTGATGAAGACGCGGCTCCGAGTTCTGGACAAAATACGGCATTCTAATCTGCTTCAATACGAGCACGTGGGCCGCGCCCAAATTACCACCGTGCTCAACGAATGTGCGCTCACGCTCTCTACTTCGGCCGGCTTCCTCGCCACTGGCTTCTCTTCGGCCGTCATGCTGGCATTCGCCACCTGCTACGTTGCCTACCTGTCGATACGTGCATTTCTGCTGACCTTGGGCTTAGTCGTGTTGGGTTGCATTTGGTACACCAGCACCCGCAAGAAACTCGATTCGCAGTTAAGAAAATCGACCGAGAAGGAATCCGAATTTTTCGGCGTAGCCAACCACATTCTTGATGGGTTCAAGGAAGCGAAGATGAATCGAAACCGGAGCGACGATCTTTACGAAAACCATATCGCTAAGATCGCCGCAGACGCTCAGCAATTGAAGCTTGAAACCAGCCAGTACTTCGTTTGGATGTCCGTGATCGGCCAGAATTTTCTTTATCTTCTGCTCGCCTTTCTGATCTTTGTATTTCCCGCGTTCGGCGACAAAGACGTGCAAAATGTCGCGCAAGTTGCAACTGCAGTCATCTTCATCATGGGGCCGCTGGGTGAGGTCGTCGGATCTGTACCGCTTCTAATGCGGAGTAACTCCGCAATTATAACTATAAAGGAACTAGAGGCGACGCTAGACAGCGGTGAATTTGACCGTGACGGCGTGGATCCATCAAGGCTGGCGAGATTCCGCTCGTTTGGTGAAATTTCGTTTCACGACGTCTCTTTTGCCTATGAGCACAGGCCCACGAACGGAGCCTTTCGCCTCGGACCGCTCGATCTGAGCGTCAAGGCGAATGAACTATTGTTCATCATCGGTGGCAACGGGACCGGCAAGTCTACACTTTTGAAACTGATCGCAGGTCTCTATAAGAGCCAGGGAGGGAGCATCACCGTGGACGGCGAAACAATTTACGACGAAGACCTGCCTGCGTATCGCGGTCTTTTTTCGATCATATTCACAGACTTCCATCTTTTTGACAGACTTTATGGCCTGGAGGACGTCGATAGAGAAGCCGTCGATAAACTGCTGGTCGAAATGCACCTCCAAGACGTAACCGGTGTCGAAGATAGCCGATTCAAGCGCATCGACCTCTCGACGGGTCAGAAAAAGCGACTGGCGTTGATTGTCGCTTTGTTGGAGCAACGACCGATCCTGGTCTTTGACGAAGTCGCCGCCGACCAGGATCCCCAATTTCGCAAATATTTTTATGAGGTGCTACTCCATCGTTTACAAAGCGAAGGCAAGACCATCGTGGCAGTGACACACGACGATCACTATTTTCACGTTGCAGATCGGACACTAAAGATGGAGGACGGGAGATTCGTGGAGTATACGCCGTGAACATCGCAATATTTCGAATCGGATGAACTCGCAAACCGGAACTGGTTCCGAGTCTGACCTCCGGAACCTCTTGGCCCATGCGACCCTATGGGTGGTGACTTTTCTGCTATGCGTGTTGCCGCTTTTTGTGATCCCAAAGGTCCATGGGACCTACTTGCTCAGGCTTTGGGAGGTTCATGGGATCTGGTGGGTTATCGCCCTGTCGGTCGCGTCCAATCTGGTTATTAAGCTAACCATTCGCAGGCTTGGCACGCCGGAGTGGGAACGTATGAGCGTTCTGCTATGGGCGATATCATCCGTGTTGCATTATGCTCCCTTTCTTCTTGCCCTCGTTGCTTTGGCCACCGGTATTTCGGAGCGTCTTGGTATCCCGCCATCTTATCTCCTGAAGATCGGATGGTTACTGTACTCGCCTCTTGCCTTGTTCATAACGGCAGCCCTTACGACTCCCTCGCGCTTGACGATCGTTCTAAATCAGCAGCGACTTCTCTGGCCGTTCTCACTCGCCTTTCTTGTATTGGTCATGGTCGTTGCACCGGTCTGGATTTCGCCCCGCAGCTCGGTAGCGAGCCTGCACAGCTATTTCCTTTGGTGGGCGCGGTATCGACGTTGGTGGGAAGCGCTTGCATTATTGAGCCTGTTCGTCTACGCCAGGCGATCGATCCCCTATCCTGTCAGGACCTGGTTGGCGGAGCATCGCGTTCCTGTCGGGATCGCAACATTTTTTGGGGGCTTCTTTCTCCTTTGCCTCGTCCCTTACATCCTGGTGATCATTCATTCCGGTGAGGCGGGTGTCCTGTATAGCACGCTGCTCGGCGGCACCCAGACAGACCGGGTCTACGGCGAAGGTACCCACCTGAAATGGCCCTGGGACATCATGTACATTTACAATGTTCGCATTAACCAAGTGCAAACACATTACGACATCCTCAGTTCCAATGGCCTAACCGTCGGCGTCATGACTTCAATCCGTTATCATCCGAGGTTGAACTTGTTGGGGCTCCTTCAGAAAGAGATCGGACCGGATTATGCCGCTAAAATCGTAATTCCGCAGGTGCAGTCTTTGGTCCGCCGAGTGTTTGGCCAATATACGCCCGAGGAAATCTACACGACGAAGCGCTCGTTAATCGAGACCACGCTGGAGGCCGCGGTCCAGGAGGTCGGAGAAAGATACGTGACGCTCGATGCTCTCTTGATCTTGTCCATAGACCTGCCACCAACCGTTCAGAACGCGATTCAGTCCAAGCTGGTCCAGCAACAACTTTCAGAGGAGATGAAGTTTAGGATCTCCAGAGAAGCGCAGGAAAAGGAGAGGAAACTGATCGAGGCTGAGGGGATCCAGAGGTATAACCAGATTGTCCGGGAGTCGCTCCAGTCAACGGACGGAAACGATGTTGGTAGCCTTTTGAGATATAGGGGCATTGATGCAACTCTCGAACTCGCAAAGTCCGCCAACACGAAGGTGATCGTTGTCGGCGCAAGTGATCGGATGCCGTTGATCATGGATACCTCAACAACACCTACCTCAAGTCTCTTTCCATCCTCTTCGCCGTCTCCCAGCCCTACTCCCGAGATTCAGCGGCCGATTCCAGACAGTACTCCAGGACCGACGCCGACTAAGGGCGGGGGCTGAAGTACGTATGAGCATACGCAGGCTCAGGCAGCAGAATCCTCCGGCTAAGCCGGAGCATTCTGCTGCTTTTCGAAGAGAAGAGTTTAAAAACAGCTTGTTTCGAATCCTTAATTGTAAAACAGGGCTCTTGAACAGACGCGCAGCGTCTGTTTAAGAGCTTTCTAGCCCGCAATCAGCTCGTCGATTCTCCCAGCCCGTGATTTTTGCGGGCTAGGTCTGCGCCATCGATGCAAGTTATGCCAACAGGCGCGCGATTTCCGAGACGAGTTCTTGCCGATGATGGTTGAGGAAGAAATGATCGCCATCGAAAAGCATAACGTGGAAGCGCTCCGGGTGCGCCGTGAGGTCGCCCCAATATTGTAATTCAGCCGGCGCCACCGAACTGTCGGACCGACCGCCGAACGCCGCGATCTTGACCGGCAATGCTCTTCCGGGTTCATAGCGGTAGCGCTCGATCAATGCGAAATCTGACTGCAGAATCGGAGCCACGAGATCCAACAGCTCTTGATTGGCCAGAACCTCACGAGGCAACCCGCTGTAACGTTGTGCCACTGCATTAATGAACTCAGCGCGTGGTAGCGCATGCAGCGATTCGACCCGCCTTCGATGCGGTGCCACGGTTCCAGACATGAGCAACCATTCCGGTAAAGTGCGTTTGCGCCGCGCCAGTTCGCGAGCCACTTCAAAGGCGATTAGGGTTCCCATGCTGTGCCCGAAGAAAGAGAACGGCAAGTCCAAATACGGTTCAATGCCGTCGCAAATTTTAGCCGTTAACTCATGCATAACGGTGACTGGCACTTCGCCAAAGCGCATCTCACGACCAGGAAGTTGGATTGGACATGCATTCACTCCCTTTGGGCGTAGGAGCGAAGGCCAGGCAAAATACGCGGCCGCTCCGCCTCCAGCATACGGAAAACAGAATAACCGCACCCGCGATCCAGAGTCGGCCAAGGAACCGCGAATCCACTGATTCAGGGGAGGCATGACCGGTTCAGGCTCCGCGCGCCGCATCCAACTGCATGCGCAAGCTTAGTGGTCGCATGTCCGTCCAAACGATCTGATCTTGCTCGCTGTCGTTCATAGAAAATCATAGTTGCAAAAAAACTGCTCAAGCCAAATCAGTTTTTTGGAAACCCCAGCTTGTCTCGCCGTTCGCAAATAACTTCGGCGGCTGCGTTGTGCGGTAGAGCGAGGCGGCAGGGTAGGGCGAGGCTCCCGACTCCGCCCCTGCTGGCCCGACGTAGCAAAGGGCAACAGGGGCGGAGTCGGGAGCCTCGCCCTACCCTGCCGCCTTACCCTACCGGCGCAGAAGCGCGTCCCAAACTACTAATTCTCCTATAGAGCTAACATTATGGAATACAAGTTAACAGATAGAGAAATACGGAATAACAAAGGCTTGCTTACCGGTATTGTTGTATACAGTCCCAGCTTCTGTGTAGCCTGTGCGCTCTAGAGTTTGGCCATTTCAGCGCCGAAGGGTTGACCGCTCGCGAGTTCGTTATCTGTGCCAATGTTGATTGTGACCCTAACCCTCCTGTCCCGAGTTTCCGTTTAGAAATTTATCGTAGTGCTCTTGGCAACGCCTTTGCGCCTCCTTAAAAGAGGCATCAATGGCCAAGCGATCTTCCGAACCCGCAGAGCCAACCGACGCTCTCCAGCCAAAAAGAGTTTTGCGTACCCAATATCGTAATCGATCCCCGTAAGCGACGTATCCATCGAATACATCTTTTCGCCAATGAAGGGGTTTATTAGGCATACGCCTTAGACGGAAAAGAGGCTCAACTTATTCGTGTTGCGGGCTCTCGCCTCTTCCGCTGTTGTGTTATTTTTGCGGTTTAGCAATGCTGGCGGACTCGACAGACGGACATGCTACCGCATATGATCCCTCAGAAACTCGGCTGCTCTCTCAGAGGGGCCTGAAATGAAAGGGACGCTTCTTACAACTTTGGCCGCTTTGCGTTATCTATGTTCTAACCGGGGTAGTGATAGAGGGCGCGCTTTAGTGCCGATGGTAGTGTCATTCTACCTGCTGGCTATGTTTGGATTGAATGGCTGCTCGAGTGGGTTGACAGCCTCCTTGAGCGCCGACAGTCGCCTGTTGGTGAAAGTGCCCGGCGACGAGCACACCATCGTCAAGTTCGCCTCGGCGGGCCAATGGCATTTCCGCCACATCATTGCAGCACCGCACGACCACGACCGCCATATGCGGTTCTTTGTCGGACAATGGTACGTCGCCTGGCGAGAGGGTTCATCTCCGCGGCAGCCCTTAGGATGGACGCAAGCGCGCGCGTTGGCGCCGGAATTGGCTGCCGCGACGCACCAGGCTTTCGGCGTTTATCCCCTGATTATCGAGCCCAGTTGGGTTTTCAAGCCTCAGGTGTTTCCACAGGGAGGTTCAGCCGCCGGCAATCACACTCTAAAATACAATGCTTTACCGTCGGCGGCTTGGTCGGTAGGGACCAAGACTGGCGATGGGCAAGGCAAGATCGACGCGTTCTGGTACCTCGATGACGCCCACTCACAACTCGCTAGTGCGCGCGAAAAGGTCAAAACACAGCACCACGTCATCTTGGGCATTCTGGATAATGGGTTTGCGGCCGGGTATGCCGGCGCACCGGAGAATCTCGATGACAGCCCCGATGGCAACGCCGTCGAGACCCTGGATCGCGATTGGCATGGTTCTGCGGTTAAGCCTGGCAGCACAAACGGATCGCACGGTACGGGTACGCTCGGTATTTTAGCCGGTGGCTATGTTGACATACCGGAGTCAAAGGTTAAGGGCCGGACTATTGCCGCTTATCATGGCTATCTTGGAGGTGCGCCACACACCAAGAAAGTCGTGTTGGTCCGGATAGCGCCGTGGGTTGTTTCGCTGACGACGGCGAACCTCGCATACGGTATTGACTACGCCAGCAGACTCAAGGGTTGCGACGTGCTCTCACTCAGCCACGGCGGTGCTCCCTCTCAAGCGTGGGCAGATGCAATTAATGCGGCTTACAACCGCGGTACGGCCATGTTTGCAGCCGAGTCGGATTTCTACTCACTCGCGTTTGATCCAATTCAGCCCCGTGGCTTTCTGATCCCCGCCTCCCCTGTCTATCCTGCTCAATTTCGCCGCGTGATCGGCGTCACAGGTGTGACCGCGGATGGCCAAAGCTATGCGAAGAACTCCCTGTCACGTTTGATTATGCACCCGCTCAGTTTTGCCGATTGGATCTTCCGCGGCAGTTACGGTCCGGACGGCAGTTGGCTCACGCCATTTGGCAGCAACGAGATGGCTGATCCGTCGGAGACGACCGGCAGAAGCGGTGTGGGCGTTTACCGCGCGTATCCAATCGCAGCTTACAGCCCGAATATCCCGTGGTCAGAGGCCCCGTCCTCAGACAATCAATTCGCTACGGACCGGATCGATCTCAACGGCGCCGGCACATCCGCTTCGACACCTCAAGTCGCGGCGGCTGCCGCGCTATGGCTCGAAAAGCACCACGCCGAATTTGACGAGAAGGCATGGCATTCGTGGAAAAAATCTGAAGCCGTGTACGATGCTTTGCTGGCTTCGGCCTATCGCGATCCGAAAATAAAGATTTGGCCTGATCGATACCTTGGGGTGGGTGCACTGAAGGCAGATGCAGCGCTTGGCTTCTCCCTGAAAGACATCCAGGGTTTCAAAGATAAGAAATTCATAGATTATCACGAGTCGCCGCGCGATTTCGCAGATGGTGCCAGAAGCATCGCTGCTCTTTTTGGACTGGTGCACCCTGTGCCCATCGCTGAGCGGGCCGATCTTCGGCAAATCTCGCGCAACAATGAGACCAAGGAAGAAGCTTTAGAACGCGTCTACTTTAACATGATGCTGCTCGAGAAATGGCAAAGTGGATGGCTCCCGCGCGCGGACCGCGACGAACCGGTCTTCGAAGCGCGCGCGGCCA
>Ga0213878_10000699_pt1 | contig 12240 bp, 13 predicted proteins | sample VelepicoBEBS_R02_FD_161053 | JGI IMG/M metagenome (GOLD analysis project Ga0213878, IMG submission 161053) | Vellozia epidendroides bulk soil microbial communities from rupestrian grasslands, the National Park of Serra do Cipo, Brazil - BS_R02 | ecosystem: Environmental > Terrestrial > Soil >... | reverse complement strand
CCAGCGCAAAGTTAGAGATGAGGCCGATGGAGCGGTTGAACTGCGGTTTATTATCATTATGAATTACATCATTTTTCTTGCCAGATGTCTGTTCCATATGTCTTTCTCGTTGTGGTTGCGTCGCAGGTGAAACTGAGAAATTTATAAAAGATAATATGTTATATGTATAGCATGAATGTCACATTTTTGTTAAAAATTAGATCTACCAAGAATGCGGACTCAGGTGTCGCAGAAGGGAAGAAAGTACAGGCACTGGCAAGGAGAAATCCGCTCCACCAGGGAGCGGATAATTAGATATTACGGCAAACTTAATCAGGGTAGTGATAAAGGTACAGACATTTCATGATGGAAAATATTATCCGGATCTACCTGCTGTTTTGTCGTCACCAGACCAGAGGCTTTGTCACCATAGTATAATGACAGCCATTGAGGGTCGATATCTGTATGTGCCATATCAGTATATTTCATATCAATATCTGGATAGTTTATATAGCATCCTTGATAGTGACCATTACCATCATCTATTGGTTTTCCGCCGGTTCTGGCAAAATATGCTGAGTACAAATCAATTATCCATGCCATACAAAAGCCATCATCTTCAGCATTATTCCAGTGAAGCTGAAACTGCGATTTCAGTAATGAACTTCGTTGATAAACAGCAGTAGGATTGGTGGTTTCATCATTGCTATTAATACAACCACCGTAGGAATCCATCTGAACCCATGCCTGATTCAGGCGAGCATCATCAGTTATATTTAAATAATTCCAAAGGGCACTAATTTCTATGTCCGTAAAGTCAGCAATATGATAAGCAGATTTATATTTATTACGCATGTTGCCACCAGAGCCATTTATGGTCTCCGTAAGCCACAACCAGTCCATAAGTTGAGAATCACTAACCGGGTCGCGTAAGGTATTCTTTGGATTTATTGTCCTCTGTACCGCACCATGCCACACCGGATGCTCTTCGAGGTTAGGAGCCACGCCTACAGATGCCGTCATAGCATTCACAAAATCAATAAATGGTTGATCCTGTGAGCCCCCAACAGTGCCATCCAATCCTGTGTACTGAATCGTCATTACAACATCGCCTGTTGAACGATGCTGCAATTTCAGTAACGTGAATAATCCGCCATTTGCCAGCGTTGGGTCGTCACTGTTCCAGTCCCCGCCATGGTCTGCAAACCACTGCCAGTAGGTATGTAATAAATTACCAAATACCGTTTTACCTACTTCCCCGGTACCGAAACTCGCCCAGGGCCAGGAAAGTGACAACAGATAAGCCTGCTGGGGTGCTGGCGGTAAATCCGCATAGTAATAATTCAGGATGATACCGTAGTTGCCACCGCCAGCTCCCCTGCATGCAATAAAGAGATCACGATCGCTACCAGTACTGTTCAAATGTACGTGTTTAACGACAAGACCGCTCCCCCCGGAAGTATCAGGTACAAGGATGTCGACACCTGAAAGCCAATCAACAGTGAGCCCATGTAAACGGGATAACAATCCATACCCACCGCCAGACACATGCCCACCGGAGCCAACCGAATAACAAGAACCACCAGGAACCGTTTTACCTGATAATTTATACAGACTGACGTAACCGTCCCAGTTTTGATTTCCTGTAGCGGCACTAAAGCGATAAGACACAGTGCTGTCCCATGGGGAAGGAATATCCCCCGCTTCGCTATATTGCATACCGGTCATTAATCCAAGATCAATAATGGCTAATGGCTGGCTTCCATCGCTGCTGAGCTTATTTGATACAAACCCCTCATAACAATGGCCGCCACTGCGTACTGTCAACCGATATCCATTCTGTAACGCATTATTGGCAGCATCTATCACTTCCTGCGCAGTTTTGCAGATATAAATGAAATCTGCTCCCTCTCCGTTGTCCGGAAACCGTAAATTAAAACCTTTTTGCAGAGTGTCATAACGAGGACTCTGATTATCAATCACGATAAAATCTGACATATTCATATCCTTTATGATTAATGGAAACATCAATATTTACACGTGCATACTCAGTTTTATCATCATCATTTCACTCTTAATCCGACCAGCCTCACATAATACCATTCATTCACCGCGTCATATAAAATATGACACACATCATTTTTATGAATATATAGCCTTCGTAATCAGTGAATTAACACCACAATAAATATCAAACGAGGAATTGTTTTGAAATACTGGAAAGCCAACTATCTCGGCGCAGAAAATAAAAACCCGGCATATTTCACCGGGCCTTATTGCACAGAGCATTTAACGGTTGATAAAGCCCAGCCTGCGTGAAATCAGCGAACAGGCCTGCTCCAGTTCGTCATTCACCTGCGCGATTTTACGCGCCATGCGATGGGTTGGCCCGGCGACGCTCAGCGCCCCAACCACCGCGCCGGTATAGTTAAAGACCGGGCGGGCCACGCAGGTTAACCCTTCCTCGTTTTCTTCGTTATCAAGGGAATAGCCCTTCAGGCGGATGTCCGCGAGCACTTCGTACAGGGCCACCCTGTCGACGATGGTCTTTTCCGTGAAGGGGATCAGCGGCTCGTTGAGCACCCGATCGATCTCTTCAAGGGGCTGGAAGGCCAGCAGCGCTTTACCGATCCCGGTGCAGTAGGCTGGTAGCCTTGCGCCAAGACGGGCGTTGGTCTGAATCGACAGCGTGCTCTCGCTTTTGTAGAGATAAACCACATAGCCGCTGTTGTAGACGCCGAGGAAACAGGTTTCTGACGTTTTTGCCGACAGCGTCTTCAGGTAGGGAATCGACGCTTCCACCAGGTTTACGTTCATCAGCCCTTTAATGCCCAGCTCAAGGCTTTTCAGATCCAGATGATAACGTTCGGTGGCGTTATCGAGCATCACATACTGCCTGTCCTTCAGCGTCTCAAGGGTACGGAACAGCGTTGTTTTTGCAATTCGAGTCCGTTTCACCAGCTCAGCCAGCGAGATCCCTTCGGAGTGGTCACTGATTTCCTCAAGGATGGTCAGCACCTTATCAACGCCGGAAGCGTTCGAATTTTCATCGTTCGACATCAAATCATTCCCGTCAGAAAAACTGCGAATAGTGTAACTGTAATGAACAAACCTGCAAAACGCATTTATTTTTAAATAGTTACATCACATTTACATCACCAGCATCGCCCTGGCTCTGCGGAGCAATACCTCTTATCTGCGATCTCTATCACGAATGCTTAAAGAACGGAATGACATTCCTTATTTTGACCTATAACTTCAAATAAACGGAATGTCATTCCATTTAAATCCACGAGCAGGGAATGAAACAGCATGCTTATCGTCACCATTGACTCAGGCACCACCAATACAAGGGTGCGGGTATGGCGGGGCAAGACGGCGATTGCCGATGCCAGCGAACCCGTTGGGGTACGCGATACCGCCATTACCGGCAGCCGCGCCGTACTGATCGGCGGGGTAAAGAAAGCGCTGGATCGCGCGCTGGCGCAGATCCAGGACGGCGACGCCGGGCACTATGTGCTGGTGGCTTCCGGCATGATCACTGCGAACGTCGGGCTGCACCCCGTTCCGCACCTGTGCGCCCCGGTCTCTCTGGACGATCTGGTGCGCGGCGCGGTTGCTCATACGATCCCGGAGATCGACGCCCGGCCTATCTGGTTTATCCCGGGGGTCAAAAACGCCATCGAGGAGCCTGACGCAGACCACATTGATGCCATCGACGTGATGCGCGGCGAGGAGGTGGAAACCTTTGGCCTGCTGATGCAACACAACCTACGCGGTCCTGCGCTGGTGGTGCTTCCAGGCTCGCATTCAAAATTCGTGCTGGTCGATGACCGTCAACGCATCGTCAGTAGCGCCACGACCATGGCCGGAGAACTGCTCGATGTCCTGACGCACCACACGATCCTGACGACCTCGCTTGACGGGCGGTTTGCCGCCGCGCTGGACACCGACTATCTGCTGAAGGGAGCCGAGTCCTGCCGCCGGGTCGGGCTGGCGCGCAGCTGCTTTGGCGTACGCCTGCTGGATCTCTTTACCACCGCCAGCCACGACCAGAAGGCCAGCTATCTGCTGGGCGCCACCTTCTCCTCCGACCTTCAGGCCATGAGGCACAGCCTGGCCCTGAATCTGGCGCCGGAGACGCCCATCGTTATCAGCGGTAAACCGGTGCTACGCCAGGCGCTGACGACGCTTATCGGCGCCGACCCTTTCTTCCGCGGATCCATTATGCAGGCCAATGAGGACTCAACATCGCCGCTGTCCGGTATCGGCGCCATCGCCGTGATGGAAAAGATCCTCCAGCAGCGTCAGGACTTCCGCGTTTCACATGACTGCTCCACACACCAGGGAATTCCCACATGATTCAGCATGCCACTGCGCCCCTTGTCGCCATCCTGCGCGGCATCCGGCCCGACGAGATTGACGCCCACATTCCCCTGCTGATTGACGCAGGTTTTCGCGCCATCGAAATCCCGCTGAACTCCCCCGACTGGCAGGAGAGCATCCCGCAGGCGGTCACGCGCTACGGTACGCAAGCCACCATCGGCGCAGGCACGGTGCTCAGCGTTGAAAACGTGGAACGCCTGGCGGCGGCGGGTTGTCGGCTGATCGTCTCGCCGGATACCAACCCGGAAGTGATTCAGTGTGCCCTCAAACACCAGATGCAAGTGCTGCCGGGCTGCGCGACGCCGACCGAAGCCTTCAAGGCCATTGCCGCAGGCGCCCGGCAGATCAAGCTGTTTCCGGCGGGCCTGTTCGGCCCCGGCTATGCGCGGGCGCTCAGGTCAGTCATTGCGCCGGACATCGCCCTTTACGCCGTCGGCGGCATCACGCCGCACACCCTGGCGGACTATCTGGCCGCGGGGTGTAACGGCGCAGGTCTCGGCGGTGAGCTGTACCGTGCCGGGCAGTCGCCTGAGCAAACCCGGAAAAACGCGCAGGCGTTTATCGCCGCTCACCGTCAGTTTCTTTTGTCATCCGCACAACCGAAGGAGCACGTATGAACATCGACTGGCTGTTCAAAAACGCCACCGTGATTGATGGCTCCGGCGGCAGCGAGTACGTCGCCGATGTCGCGGTCGAGGGGGATCGCATTGTGCGTATCGCTCCGGCCATTCACGACGACGCCGTCGCCACCGTCGATTGCCAGGGTCTCGTGCTGGCGCCGGGGTTTATCGATGTCCACACCCATGACGACCTCGTGGTGCTCAAGCGCCCCGATTACGTCGAGAAAACCTCGCAGGGCGTCACCAGCATTATCGTCGGCAACTGCGGCATCAGCGCCGCCTGCGCGGTACTGGGCGATGAGGTTCCCGACCCTATCAACCTGCTGGGCGAGCTGGAGGAGTTTCGTTATCCGGACGTCGCCCACTATCGCCAGCAGATAGACGCCATCACGCCGTCGGTCAACGTGGCAACGCTTATCGGCCACACCACTTTGCGTAACAACTGCGTCGAATCGCTGCTCAAACCGGCGGACAGCGCCAGTATCAGCACCATGCGCGACGTACTGCGCCAGGCGATGGAGCAAGGCGCGCTCGGGCTCAGCACCGGCCTCTCCTACGGCAACGCGGTGAATGCCTCAACCGAGGAGATCTGCGCGCTGGCGGAACTGCTTGCGGAGTATCAGGGACTTTACACCACCCACATGCGTACCGAGTACGACGGCATTCTCGACGCCATGCAGGAGGCGTTTCATGTCGGGCGCCACGGCCGCGTGCCGGTGCAAATCTCCCATCACAAATGCGCGGGCGCCAGAAACTGGGGCCGCACCGTCGAAACGCTGGCGCTGATTGAGAAATACCAGCAGCAACAGGAGATCAACTGCGACGTCTACCCCTACCGGGCGGGCTCCTCCAATCTCGACCTGGGCCAGGTCACCACGGATTACGACATTCTGATCACCTGGTCGACGCCGCACCCGGCGATGGCGGGTAAAACACTGCAGGCAATCGCCGCCGCGTGGGAATGCGATGTCCACCAGGCCGCCGAACGGCTGCTTCCGGCGGGCGCTATCTACTTCCAGATGCATGAAGACGATGTGCGGCGCGTGCTACAGCACCCCAGCTCGATGATCGGCTCCGACGGCCTGCCCTGCGACCCGAACCCACATCCGCGCCTGTGGGGCACCTTTCCCCGCGTGCTGGGGTACTACAGCCGTGATGAAAAACTGTTCCCGCTCACAACGGCGGTTCACAAGATGACGGGCATGTCCGCCCGCCGCTTCGGGCTGGAAAAACGTGGCGAGATCCGCGAGGGCAACTTCGCCGACCTGGTGGTTTTCCATCCGCAGCAGATCAACGAAACCGGCTCGTTCCAGAACCCCAAACAGGCTGCCGACGGTATTGCGTACGTCTTTGTCAACGGCGTGCTGACCTGGACGCAAAAGCAGATGACAGGACGCCGGGCGGGCAGATTCTTAGGCAAAAACCCTACACACACAGGAAAAACAAAATGATTAAACGATACGGAACGGAAGGCTCTGCGGGCACCGGCGGACAGGCGCTGCCCTTTGCAAAAGCGGTGGCGGCCGACGGCTGGCTGTACGTCTCCGGCCAGACGCCAATGGTCGACGGCGAGATTATCGACGGCGGGATTGTCGCCCAGTCCACCCAGGCTATCCAGAACTGCCTCGACATCATGACCGAGGCCGGGTTCGGCAAAGAAGACATTGTGCACATGAAGGTCTTTCTGACCGATGCCCGCTACTTCCAGTCGTTCAACAAGGTGTTCAAAAGCTTCTTCGCCGATCACCCGCCTGCGCGCGTGTGTTGCGTAGCGGACCTGGTTGTTGACTGCATGGTGGAGGTCGATATCACCTGCTTTAACCCAAAATTCAAATGTTAACTGACGAAAAATATCCTCAGTAACAAGGACATATTATGGAACACAACAATTTCCTGATGTGGTTTCTGATCTACGCCTTTGGAATGATGATTGTCGGCTGGTACGTCACCCGCCACCAGAAAACCGGCGAGGACTTTATTCTTGGCGGCAGAAAATTACCGATGCTGCTGACGCTCGGCTCCACCGTCGGTACGATGGTGGGCACCGGCTCCAGTATCGGCGCGGTCAGCTTCGGCTACAGCAACGGCTGGGCCGGGATGCTGTATGGCATCGGCGGCGCAACCGGCATCCTGCTCACCGCCTGGCTGTTCGGCCCGGTCAGAAACTACCGCTTTATGACCATGAGCGAGGAGATCTGCTACTACACGGGCGGCAGCCGCATCGTGAAAAACCTGGTGGCGCTACTGATTTTCCTCGCCTCTATCGGCTGGCTGGGCGCGCATATCCTCGGCGGCGGGCTGTACCTGGCCTGGGCGGCCAATATTGATATCACTACGGCCAAGATAATCATCGCCGTCGGGTTTATTTTTTACGTCGGCATCGGCGGCTACAAGGCCGTCTCCTGGATAGACACCCTGCAGTCTATCGTGCTGTTCGTCGGCTTTATCATGTTGGCGGTGATGTCGGTCAGCTATGTCGGCGGTTGGGATGTGGTGGTAGCAAAAACCGATCCGCAGGCCTTTACGCTTTTCGGTATTGGTAAGCTTGGCCTGCTGCCCGCCATCTCGCTGTCGATCGTCATCGGTATCGGCGTGCTGGCGACGCCGTCGTACCGCCAGCGTATCTATTCCGCAGCCTCGACCCGCGCTATCCGCCAGTCGTTTGTCATCACCGGTCTGTTGTATATGGGGTTCTCATTCCTGCCCGCCATCATCGGCATGGCGACCCATGTGATGAACCCAACGCTCGATAACCCGAGCTTCGCCTTCCTGTACGCCACCAACGCCCTGCCCTATATTCTGGCGATGGTGGTGCTGATTGCCGGGATGTCGGCCAACCTGTCATCCGGCAGCTCAGACGCCATTGCCGGGGTGTCGATTATCCTGCGGGATATCTACACCATGGTGACCGGGAGAATGCCGCCCCCGGACAAGGCGATTAACCTTTCGCGTATTTTTCTGCTCGGCGTCATCGCCCTGGCGCTGGTCTTTGCCCTGACCTCCAACGACATCATCGGCTACATCACCAAGATGATCTCGATGATCATGTCTGGTATGTGCGTTACCGTACTGCTGGGGAAATTCTGGCTGCGCTTCAACTGGCAGGGGTGTATTGCCGCGCTGCTGGGCGGTAGCCTGGCGTCGCTGGCGGTGATCCTTTCCCCCGAGTGGTCAAAAATGCTCGGCAATCCGGTGATCCCGGCGCTGGCCGTCAGCCTCGTCGCCGCCGTGGTGGTGACGCTGCTGACCCCGGAGAACCGCCTGTCCCGCGAAGAGGTTCTGAAGATGATCACCGACGAACGTGAAAACTCCAGCCATGCGCCACGCCCGAAAACAACGCCGGTAAGGAGTGCAGAATGACGACAGAGATGCGCCTCGCGGCGCATAAAGCGGCCCTGCGGTTTACCTCCAGTACTGGCCGGGCAAATGTACTCAACGAGGACGTTTGCCTGCCTGCGGCGGTGATTAAGGCGCAGGCGCTTAAGAACAACATCCAGTGGATGCAGCGTTACGCCGATAAGCGCGGCGTCTCGCTCGCTCCCCACGGTAAAACCAGCATGACGCCGTGGATCTTTCGCCAGCAGCAGGAGGCGGGGTGCTGGGCCATCGGCGTTGGCAGCGCCTGGCAGGCGCAAGCCGCGATGGTGGGTGGTATTCGCCGCGTGCTGATGGCCAACCAACTGGTCGGCAGGGCCAATATGCAGCTGGTCGCGACGCTCAAACACCACTATCCGGACGCGGAGTTTTTGTGCTGCTTGGACAGCCTGAGCAATGCGCAAACGCTGTCGGCCTTTTTCAGCGAGCAGCAGCACACGCTGGACGTGCTGGTCGAGCTTGGCGTACAGGACGGACGCTGCGGGTGTCGCAGTAGCGAAGAAGCATTGGCGCTGGCGGCGTCCATCGCGCAGCTGCCGGGGCTGCGGCTGCGCGGGCTGGAGTTGTATGAAGGCGTATTGCACGGCGAGGACCCGCGGCAGGAGGTTGAACGCTTCCTGCAAGAAGCCGCCGCGCTAGCCTGCCGTATGGAACCTTTCGTCGACGGTGAGTTTATACTCACCGGCGCGGGCAGCGTCTGGTATGACGTGGTCTGTAACGTGTGGCTCAGCGCGACAAAACCCGCGCAGTGCCGGATTGTGTTGCGCCCCGGCTGCTATATCACCCACGACAACGGCATCTATCAGCAGGCGCAGGATGTGCTGATGGCCCGCGATCCGACGGCCTGCGCGATCGGCGGCGATCTCAGCCCGGCCCTTGAGCTGGTGGCAATGGTGCAGTCAACGCCGCAGGCGGCCATGGCGGTGGTGAACTTCGGCAAGCGCGATGCCGCGTTTGACGCCGGTCTGCCACAGCCCGTCGCCCACTTCCGCGACGGTAAGGCGCTACCGTTCAGCCCAGGCGCCATCATCAGCGTCGGGATTATGGATCAACACTGCATGCTGCGACTGGCGTCGGACAGCGATGTGCAGGTGGGGGATATTCTGGTCTTCGGCATCTCTCACCCCTGCCTGACGTTTGATAAATGGAAAACGCTGCTGCTCGTTGATGACGACTATGCGGTGCTCGATACGCTGGATACGGCGTTCTGAGCCCCCGGGATGTGGGAGCGGGAGAGAAACATCTTTTCTCTTCATTGCTCCCCTGTTTTCAGGCAGCCGAACAAGCCGCCTTCTCTTATCGAAATACTCTTCAGCCGCTATTCATCGTGCAATATCAGAATATTGTCTGATTGATGAACCTTATCGATAAACGGACAATCTCGTCCGTCGGATGTCCCATACAGGGTTTCCTGGAGAGCCTGCAGTGGGCTTTGTTCCCCGCCGTCGTGACGTACGGCGGTTTTTTTGGGCACAACCTTATCATTCTACTACGACATTTTGAGGCATCATTTGAGTTACGCTGTAGGGCGTTCGTTCCACGCATCTGTATACTGAATATTGCCGTCTTTATACAGCCAGGTGATTTTTTCATAACGCAGCTGAACGCTTTCCATATGACCTGTACCCGTTACCGTTCGGGTGTCATGCACAATGGGGGTAACTGAAACGACTTTCACAGACTCAAGAAAAACGTTGAAGTACTCAACCTCTTGCCCGGCATAGTTAATATGATAAAACTTAAATTCTGCATTTTTCAGCGTTTGTCCCGTCGCAACCGCTTTATATAAGTAAGGGGAGGATGAGTCGATTTCTTTGTCGAACAAAAACGCAGCGTGCTGCCGGGTACCAGTGAGTTTTCCTGTAGCGCCATCAGTGGGAATGCTGAGGTTATGAGTAAGCCCCCGTAATTCAATACTTCCTTCTCGATCCCTCACATCCGAAGAGCCACGAATCAACGAACCACCATCGTCTTTCAACCATAAGTGAACAGGCACAGCCATTATTAAACTCCTTTTAATTAGTCATACAACCAACGCCCCGCTCTGGCCGACTCAGCGAACATTCGCACCGTCAACGGCAGCCGGGATTTATTTAATGCATCTTTGTCCGCTTTAAACCATCGAATCAAAAGCGGTAATGTTTCATACGGATAATAAAGCGTCATATTTAAAGAACTGAGGTCAATGTTAAATTGCTCACCAAATTTTTCTATTGCATCAGGTAACTCATCAGTTTCTGAATAATCCTGAAGAATTGTATCAAGCTCAATCGGTATGGGTTCACACTTCCATGTCGTCATCAGCGATAGCTCATCACGAAAAAAAGTTAAAACCTCCATGTCAGTTATCATACACGATCCTTTTCATGAGCAATTTTGTTATAGGTTGCCACCGTTTTATAAACTATTTGAACAAAATCACTTGCGATTAAAAACCAACCAATCAAAGGAATCGTTCGCCCAACGAAAGCTCCTAAATTATTAACCCACATTGGTTTTAAAACATTCAGGCTTGCATTTGTGAGAGTGGGGAGTTGGATAGGGAGATTGATGTTAATATATTCTCTTGCGTATATAGATGCTATGGATGTACCAGCCGTCGTTCCCCATGGCTTACCCCTTGTTTTTATTATCGGCAAACCAAGAATTATGCAACTCATCGCAACAATATCTTCAACCCCACCAAATTGCTCATCAATTTTATCGAGAAAAATCCAAAAAAACAGCTCACCTGATGAAATATTGCATATCCCCTTATAAAAATACGTTCCGTTTAGTTCTTCTACAGTATCCACTCAAAATCCCTTATCAACACATTGTAACAAGACAAGCGTAATGACTGCATTCTGAGTATTCTGTGATCTCGCCCACTTAATTAGCAATAACACTTCTCAACTCCCTCCTTGAGATATAGTCAATAATGTTTCACGTAATATCAGTTATTTATTCATCAAATAAATTAATAACCAAATTAAATTAATAATTCGATCAGACGCGGAACAACGCATTGTATGAACAAATTAACTAAAATAGCCATTATGAAATTATTTTTACTTAGTCATACAACCAGCGCCCCGCTCTGGCCGACTCAGCGAACATTCGCACCGTCAATGACTTCGATGTTTGTATTATTGGTTTTTTAGTAAACCATTTACGAAAAAACCATTCTATTTCCCATAGATAATAAGAATCAAAATTGATGACACTAACATCAACATTAAACGTTGCTGAATACTTATCTATTGCAATAGAGAGATCGTCAAATTCGGCGTATCGCTGTAGTTCATCGTCAATCTGTGATGGGAGCATCTTACCCGTCAACGTTCCCACTACCGGCAGCGAATCCTGAAAAAACTTTAATACTTCATTATCCGTTACCATATGCGATCTTTCTCATAAACAATGAAATTCCTTGAGCCTGCTCCACTGCGCTCATGTTGTGGGCCGTTCGTTCCATGCATCATGCACCAGTAAATCACCCTCCTTATACAGGTGTGTAATACCGTAGATCATTAATCCACCACCATTGGTAAGAAATAAATGAACGGGAACAGCCATGTCTGAACCTCCTTGCTTATGATCAATCGAACAACCATCTTCCGGCTTTTGCTGATTCGATTAGCATGCCAATAGTAAAATCAGGAACGGGTACCACAGGGAATTTTTTAAACGGATTCCATGAATAAGGTTCGTCGGGATAGTATGTCTCAATTCTGAAATTGCCTTTATCCACCTGGAATGCTTTAAAAAATTCATCCATTAAGTCTTCAGCTTCACCAGCATCTAACTGCATATCCGTGTCAAAGTCGGTTTCTGGTGTCAGCGCTTTCTGTTTTTCTTCATTATTGAACAGATAAACACCCTGATAGCGTCTTACCAG
>Ga0213878_10000698_pt1 | contig 12241 bp, 11 predicted proteins | sample VelepicoBEBS_R02_FD_161053 | JGI IMG/M metagenome (GOLD analysis project Ga0213878, IMG submission 161053) | Vellozia epidendroides bulk soil microbial communities from rupestrian grasslands, the National Park of Serra do Cipo, Brazil - BS_R02 | ecosystem: Environmental > Terrestrial > Soil >... | reverse complement strand
TACCTGCCTTCCGGAAAAAGCGCGCAACACGCGATGCGGGCCGGGAGCTTTTTGCGAACAAGTCAGCGTTCCAGCTTCGCGTCGAGCAGGAAAATCAGTTGACGAACCTGATCCTCCTTCTGCATGCGCTGCGACACAGTCTTGTATGCATGCAAAACCGTTCCGTGATCGCGGCCGCCAAAAGCGTCGCCGATCTCGTGCAGAGATGCCTTGGTGTGACGCCGTGCCAGGTACATCGCGATCTGGCGCGGAAAAGCGATGTTTGCGGGGCGGCGCTTGCTTGTCATATCTGCCAGACGAACATCGAAGTGTTCTGCGACCTTCTTCTGAATCTGGTCGATCGTGACAACTTTCTTCGCTTCTTCCTGGAGTATATCTCTCAGCAACTGCTCGACCGTTTCGCGTGAAATATCGCGACCGCTGAGCGACACAAATGAAGCCACTCGCATGAGCGCCCCTTCCAGCCGTCTCACATTTGTGCGGATGCGCTGCGCGAGAAATTCCAGGATTTCCTGAGCCAACTGGACGTGCAGGATCTGCGCCTTTTTGCGCAGAATCGCCATCCGCGTCTCAACGTCCGGCGGTTGGAGCTCTGCGGTGAGTCCCCATTCGAAGCGGGAGACGAGCCGCTGTTCCAGGTTCGCAATTTCGCTGGCAGGCCGGTCGCTCGAAAGCACGATTTGCTTACGACCATCAAATAACGTGTTGAATGTGTGAAAGAATTCTTCCTGTGAACGCTCCTTCCCGGCGAGAAAGTGTATATCGTCGATGAGTAAGACGTCAGATTGCCGATACCGCTTTCGGAATTTAACAAGGGTATTATGCTGGATCGCGTCGATAAATTCGTTGGTGAACTTTTCGCTCGACAGGTACATAACCTTAAAGTTTTTCTTCCGGTCCATTACTTGCTGGCCGATCGCCTGCATCAAATGCGTCTTTCCCAACCCTACCCCTCCATAGACGAATAGCGGGTTGTAGGTCTTCGCGGGGGATTGCGCGACGGCCAACGCGGCAGCGTGAGCAAATTGATTATTTGAGCCAACTACAAATGAGTCAAAGCTGTTCCGGGGATTCATCCCCTGAACGCATGCGGCCTCAGACTCTTGCTCGTGAATTACCGATTTCGGGTCGCCGGCTAATTCACCTTTGGAATTTGAAGGCGCCTCTGACTTTCCGTTTTGACCAATGCGAAACTTGATCTCTCTTGGGCTGCCGAGCACAGCGATTGTGGCAGCTTCTACGAGATTCAAATAATTACTTTCGATCCAAAGTTGGAAGATGGTATTCGGGACCTGAAATGTAAGAGCGACTTCGTCGGCGTGAACGAGCTCGATCGCCGCGAACCATCTCTGGAAGGCGTCCGCGCTGACGTGCGGCTGAACGCCGGAGGCGATTCTCTCCCAGATTTTGCGGTAGCTTTCTTCCATGGGTGATTTATCCACACCACCAGTTGCCTGACCGCGCCCGGTCTGGGTGTCGTCCTTGAAGGGGACACTCTGGGGAGCCACAATTACCGCGTTGTATGAATCCAAAGGTCACGTCGGGAAACGGGAACCTAACTCGTTCTAGTAGAGCTACTTGTGCTTCCAGGCGGTGCTCAGGACCACCCTGAACCGCTCAGATTTCGCTCTTGCCGTCCCTTGCTTGCTCTCTCCGTACGTTTGGACCATGCACCTGATTAACATACCTTATTCACAAGTTATTCACATGCAACACCTAACACCTGCCGGGCAAGCGGAGGACACATTAATTTCCGGGCCCAAACTCGGCAAGCAAAAAAGTCCTTAGCAACAAGGAATAATTCTGCCAACTAACGAAAGTTGTGCTTGACGAATCGACCCTTGGTTGCTCCGCGGCTATATTACCGCATTGTCGGGCTGCCTGCGCCTGCTTTCCGCCTTCAGGACTTGATCCGCGGGTGTGGGAAACAGTATGGCGGCGATGAAACAGACGGTGCAGCCCACTAGTATCCACCATGGAAACGAAACTGCCGGCCACCATTGCGGGAGCCACGCGCCAAATTCCCAATCCTGCGCCTCAAACCTGCCGGAAAACGCTAGCTCGAGCACATTAAACGCCGGCAGCTTTATCTTGCAGAAAACTAGTACTGAGGCAATGCCTAATATCATCGCGATAATATTGGCACCATCACGTCCGCGCTGTTTTGTGAGCATCCCGAGCAAGAACACTGCCAATAATGAACCGTACGCGTATCCGAAACTCTGCAATGCCAGGGGAATAATGGTGAGCTTTGAATCCTGCAACACCGCATGCGCAGCAATCGTAGCGACGGTTAGCATCAGAATGCCGAATACGACTGTGGCAACCCGAGCCGCACGGACAGACGATCCATTGGCATGGGCATGCTTGAAATAGGGTAGATAAAAATCTTTTGTAAAGCTCGTCGCCAATGCGTTCAATGCAGCGGACGTCGACCCCATCATTGTGGCGAAAACACCCGCAATAATGAGCCCTCGTATGCCCATCGGCATTTGGGTCACGATGTAATATGCGAAAATCTCGTTATCCGCAGGGGGTAAATGCTGATCCGGTACGACTATGTAGAATACCGAAAGCAATATCCCGACTAACAGAAATCCGAATGCAACCGGCAGATCGGCCAACCCACTTAATATGAGCGAAAGTCGCGATTTGTTAAAATCCTTAGCAGTTAACATTCGCTGAACGTTGTCCTGGTCGGTGCCGTGGGTCGCCATCGTGTAAAATGTCTGAGCGATAAAGGCGGCGAAGAGGGTGTAAGGCTCTTCGAACATCGCCTTCAAACCAGGGAAGAACCCTGCCTTCAAGTCGAGTCCAGTCTGAAAAAATGCCGGCAAACCGCCTAGCTTTTCTTCGACAGTGGGTAACCCTCCAGGGATGTGATCAATTAACAGCCAGATGGCGAACACCATCGATCCGATCATCATAGAAGCCTGGATGAAGTCGGTCCAGACCACTGCCTTTATTCCACCAATCGCCGTATAGAGCGTAGTCAAGAGGGTAACGAACAAAATTCCCCAGAAGTAAATCCAGATATCTACCTTGATTCCCGGGAACAGGTACTGCCAGATCACCTTGATAATTACTCCCCCGAGATAAAGTCGGACACCGATTCCTAGAACGCGGGTGAAAAGAAATATGGCGCTCGCCAGGTTTTTCGTCCATGGCCCGAACCTGATCTCAAGGAACTCGTAGATGCTCTGAACGCCGTATCGGTAGTACGGACGAATAAAAGTAAACGCGATCACAATCCTGGCGAGAATTACGCCGATTGTCAGTTGCGCATAAACAAAGCTGCGTGTCTTGAATCCCTCTGCTGGAGTTCCAAGAAATGTGGCAGCACTCGTTTCCGCGGCGATAATCGATGCGAGCACTGCCCACCATGGAATAGATCGTCCGCCTAGCGCAAAATCGGTCAGATTTCGATTTTTGCGGCCTGCGCGCAGTCCAATCCCGACAATTGCAGCGAAATAGACTACAAGGACAATCGCATCGAGCCAGAGTTGTGCCGGGCGAATGGATGGATTCAGCATTGACACTCGTTAGTGGGTCAATGCAGGCACAGGTGATGTAGCCCGCGCCAAATCTTTAACCAGAATTCGCGAGTTCCGGCCGCTTGCATCATATCTCGCGCGGCGCGCCGGCGGCAGGATTTCCGGCCCCGCTTCGACAAAGCCGCCTTTCTGCTGAAAGTACATAAACGCCTGAGTCGACAGTGCAATCAACTTCACAAATCCGCGCTGCCTCGCCAGATTTTCGACGAACGACATCAGCTTGCGACCAAGACCCTGGTTTTCATTTGCTCGGCTGACGTATAGGCAAGCCAACTCAGCAATCTTATTTTCCGGATACGTATACATCGCTACACAGCCAACGATATGGCGATCTATCTCGAGCACCCAGTAATCGTCGATCCCCGAGAGAATCTCGGTTCGGGTCCTGCGAATCAGCTCTTCGTTCCGGACCGATTGCTGGATAAGCGATATTACGGCCCGAATATCTTTTTTGTACAGGTGCCGAACCTGCTCATACTCGTTCGAGTAGACCATCGTTCCAACCCCGCCGTTGCTAAAGATTTCGGCAAGCAGCGCTTCATTGATATTCCCGTTCAGCAAATGAACCCGAGGCACTCCATATCGGCACGCCTGCACCGCATGTTCCAATTTTGAGAGCAGGCCTTTAGGGAGATTGGCGGCAATTTTTTTGAGCAGTTCCTCGAGTTCGGGGGCCACCATGTGCCCAATTCGCTGCCCGTTTACAATCAGCCCGTCGTTTGCGGAAAGAAATATTAACTTTGCGGCATGCAACGCTTCGGCGACTTCGAGCGCCACGAGATCGGAGTTAACTCGAAACGTTCTGCCTTCGCCGTCGAATCCCAAAGGCGGGATTACCGGCACAATCTCCTGGTTGAGGAAGAGCTCGAGAATCTTGGAATCGACCCGCTCGACTTTGCCGGCGTATTGAAAATCGACCCCCCGCACAATGCCGACCGGGTGCGCAATGATGCAATTGGCGTACGCAGCCCGAAGATCGACCTGGGTAAGGCCTTCCATGATCTGATTAGTCAGCCCGATTGCGACATTGATAGAGATTTGCAGAGTCGCTTCGTCAATTAATCCCGTCCCGTCAGAATTGCTGACCCGAATTCGCTGCTCCAGGGCGGCTTGCTCGATCTGATAACCGGCGCCATGCACAAGGACAACCTTGATGTTCAGCGATCGGAGTACCGCGATGTCCAGAAGAATATTCGAAAAGTTCTCGGAACCAAGAATCTCACCATCTATCGCAACGACAAAGATCTTGTCTCGAAATCGCGTCACATACTGCAGGATTCCGCGGAGTTCAGGTAGTTTCATGAGCTCACGTGTGATACATCCGGTAATTGCTTTGGGAGTCTAACCTGAATATTTCACAAGTCTGCAAGCTTGGGAAAGCGACATTCGGATCGATTTGTGTAACCGCTGCCCCGCCTCCGGCATTGCGGTAGACGGCCCGAAACGGCGAGCGCCAAAGCTCACGGCACTCGGGAATTCTGGGCGAGATCCAGCAACCGACCAATGTTGAGCTCAGTCGCACTTTTAACGACAAGGTCTGCGATACTCAGATTCTGAAGCGCGCTGAACTGGTTGGGAATTGCAATCGCCTTTAATCCTGCCTGCTTGGCGGCCCTGCATCCTGGTTCCGAATCTTCGAGCGCTATCGCGTTACACGGTTCGACAAAAAGTGTCTGCACCACCTTGAGATAAATGTCCGGAGCAGGTTTCGGGTTCAGGACCATGTCCCGTGTGACGACAACTTCGACGTAATCCCGCAGTCCGAGACGTCGCAACCCGCCTTCAACCCAGCCGATCTCGGAGTTGCTCGCCACGCCGATTCGCAGCTGGTGCTCCCGCGCATTGCGCATCAGTTCTTCGATGCCCGGCAAAACGCGTGCTTGAAGTGTTAATGCCCAGTTTCGCGCGTCTCGCTTTGGAGCGATTTGAGCCCAGTCGAGACGGCGACCGAGAATCTTTTCCAGGTGAACGCCGGGATCAAAGCCACCGACATACCCTGTCGCGTGTCTCCAATCGTCGATAGTGAGTGTCGCCCCGAATTCGCCGTAAATCTCCTGCCAGCTGATAAAACCCGGATTTTCCGTGTCAACAATCAGCCCATCGAAATCAAAAACGAGCGCCGCCAGTGTCATCGTATTGCAGCAGGTTTTCGAGGATTCCGCGACTCGAGATCCCGGGATTTCGATTCGTCCCGGTTGGACTATCGCTTCCCGGCAAATTCGTAAAGCTCGCTCTCCTGGAAAAAGCGCTTGAGCTCTACAGCGGCGTTTTCAGGAGTATCAGAGCCATGCACGACATTGAACATCGCGTCTCGACCGAAATCACCGCGAATAGTTCCCTTCGCCGCCTTCCGGGAATCGGTAGGCCCCATCAATTCGCGAACATATGCAACGGCATTTTCGCCCGAGAGCGCCAGAGCGATTACTGGGCTCCTTTGCATAAAGGCCTTAAGTTCAGGATAAAAGGGCCGTTCCCGGACGTGGGCGTAGTGTTCTGCTAGAAGGTCATCCGGAAGGAACACCATTTTACATCCGTCAATTTCTAAGCCGGACGCCTCGAATCGACTGATCACTTCACCGCAATGGCGGTCCGCGAGGCAGTCAGGCTTAAGCAGTACAAGTGTCGTCTCGATCATATTAGACCTTCTCGTTTCGCACGAAGCCGAAGATTTTCAAGGAGCAACACCGCCAAAGCATTTGGAGTGATGTCGGTTCTTTTCTCCCCGGTCGAGCGCGAGCACGAGAATGAGTACGAGGTATGCTAATGTTTCACGGCCGCGATGAAACGAATCCAATCCGACATCGAACCACGCCGTTCGATCACTGTTTCAATTCATGACGTGGCGTTTGGGGGGCAAGGGGTCGGTCGCGCCGAAGGCAAGATCGTTTTCGTGCCGTTCACAATCGACGGCGAAGAAGTCGAGGCGACAGTCATGGAGCGACGGAAACGCTTCGATAGCGCCCGGCTCGACGCCGTCATTCTACCTGCACCGGAGCGGGTCGTACCGCGGTGTGTCTACTATGCGCATTGCGGCGGATGCGATTATCAACACATCGCCTACCATCACCAACTCGAGCTCAAGCAACGCCAAGTGCAGCATCTCCTACAGCGGATCGGGGGAATCGGCGATATCAAAGTCTTGCCCGTTGTACCCTCTCCCAGGCCTTACGGTTTTCGAAACCGAATCACCGTCCACTCAGCGGAAGGCAATATTGGCTTCTTCGCAAAGAACAGCCGGAGCGTCGTAGATATAGAAAGCTGTGCAATCGCCCTTCCTGAGGTGAACAGCGAACTTCGAAAAATCCGGGCCGCTGGTCTCGCGGCAGGCAGGCACAAAACCCTTCGAGCCCCGGGCGTCCCGCACACGTTCACCCAGACGAACGAATACATGGCGCGCCGACTTCTTGAATATGTCGCGAACGAGGTCACCGGCGAGGTGCTGATCGATGCGTACTGCGGTTCCGGATTTTTTGCGCACGGGCTGGCCGGCCGCCTGCAAAAGGTCATCGGCGTTGATTGGAACGCGGCTGCGATTAAGTCCGCTCGAGAATCGGCGGAATGTAACGAGGAGTACGTCGCCGCTGACGTCGCAGACGTCATCGAGTCTCTTCTTTTTCAGTATCGGCCTGAAACCATCATCCTCGATCCTTCATCGGATGGTCTCGATGATCGGGTCTCCTGTGCGCTGTTAGCGGCGCCACCTGACAGCATCATTTATGTCTCCTGCAATCCGGCGACGCTTGCCCGGGACATGGCGCGACTGCGAGATGGGTTTGAGATCAACGTAGTTCAACCGTTCGATATGTTCCCCCAAACTGCGGAGATCGAAACGGTCACCGTTCTAGCTCGCATGAATTCGGCGTCTAAAGGAGCATAGGCAGCCTGCCTACAGTCCGAGCTTTGCCGCAAGTTCATTCACTCTGGCGCGCACCTTTTCGTCCATCCGAACCAGTTCTGGCCAGCCGCGGTGGTATCCTTCGGAGGGCAGCTTGCGGGTCGCGTCAATTCCCATATGTGAACCGACGTTCGGTCTATCCGGCGCATGATCCAGACTGTCGCTCGGATTTTTAATGAACGTCGTGTCGCGCTGCGGATCCGTATTCGCACAGAGTCGAAACAGCACTTCACTGGTATTATGGACATCACAGTCCTCGTCCAGCACGACTATGTACTTGGAGAACATCATTTGACCCATTCCCCACAGCCCGTGCATCACCTTGTACGCCTGATACGGGTATTGCTTCCGGATACTGACAAAGACGAGATTGTGAAATACGCCTTCCGCCGGTAATGCCATGTCCACAATCTCGGGGAAATTCATTTTGAAAACCGGCAGGAAAATCCGGACACTAGCGCTTCCCATGTAGAAATCTTCCATGGGCGGAATTCCAACGATCGTCGCTGGGTAAATGGCCTGTCTGCGCCGGGTGATCGCAGTGAGGTGAAATACCGGGTATTGGTCAACAGGCGTGTAGAAACCGGTGTGATCGCCAAAAGGGCCCTCCGGGCGAAGCTCGGCGGGCTGCACGTAGCCTTCGAGAACAAAGTCAACGTCCGCTGGCACTTCGAGTTCGCAGGTTTCACACCGGATCAGCTCGACAGATTTCTTCCGGATGAATCCGGCAAAAAGGATCTCGTCCAACCCGTCTGGCAACGGGGCCGTTGCCGCGAACGTATAGGCCGGGTCGCCCCCGAGGCAGACTGCCACCGGCATCCGCTCATTTCTTTCGTAAAACCGCTTGCCGTGCCTTGCTCCGACCTTGTGAATCTGCCAATGCATCCCGGTGGTACGATCATCGTAAACCTGCATTCTATACATCCCGACATTTCGTTCGCCGGTGTCTGGATCTTGCGTGTAAACGGTCGGAAGCGTGAGGAAGCGCCCGCCATCTTTTGGCCAGCAATGCAAGACCGGCAGATCCTTCAGCGATAAACCGGCGCAGATGTCGAAGCGATCGATCAGCTCTTTGCATGGTCCATCAGAAACATGCTGTGGCCGGGCCTGGAGCAGATCGATCCCTTGCTTCAGCAGCGACCAACCTTGCTTCAATGTTGTTGGCGGTTTCGCTTTCAGGATCAGCTGCATCTGATGAGCGATTTCGTCGATCGATGACACCCCAAGTGCGCGCGCCATTCTGCGTTCTGAGCCCATCGTATTGATCGCGACCGGAAACGACGAAACCTTCCCCTCGATAGTTGGGTTTTCGAAGAGGAGAGCCTTCCCGCCTTCGGACGCTTTCATCTGCCGATCGGCCAACTCCGTGATCTCGAGCTCGGTCGCAACCGGCTCCTGAATTCGGACAAGCTCCGACATCCGGTCAAGTTCATCCAGGAAATGAGCGAAAGAGCGGTAAGCCATATTTCAGCAAAGTCCAGGTGAAGTGCGTAAGTCGCGCCTGAGGTTATAAGTCCTCAACCTTAAGCCCGTTGTAGACCAGTCAAGTTTTATTGCGCCGCCCCGCACGCTCACAACGTTGGCGGCTCTGCTTTTCAAGGACGCGGGCCGTCCAGCGGTTGCATAACAGATCGGTGACGCGTAATTTCGTAAAAATGGAGGATCGATTTGGTCATCGGATCAATTACCTTCGAGTATCGGTCACTGACCGCTGCAACGAACGATGTCTGTACTGCATGCCGCAAGAATTGCAGGAATGGTTGCCGCGATCGGAAATTCTCAACTTCGACGAGATCACGAGACTTGTCAGGATCGCTTCCGACTTAGGGATCACTAAGATCCGAATCACTGGCGGCGAACCGCTTGTCCGCCAAAACGTGCTCCAGATTTTTCGCCAGATCTCCGAGTTGCCAAAAATAACCGACATCGGGGTCTCGACGAACGGATCTCTTCTCGCAAAACGTCTTGAGGACGGTAAAACGGTCGCACAGACACTTGTCGACCTCCGAGTACGGAGCGCCAATATCTCGCTCGATACCTTGGACCCTGAAGTTTACCGGTCCATTACAGGCCGTGACTTTTTGCCTCAAGTACTCAGAGGGATCGCCGCCGCCAAAGAAGCTGGATTCGAGAAAATCAAACTGAACACTGTCCTCATGCGCGGACGCAATGAAGCAGAACTTCCAAATCTGGTCCGATTTGCGCGGACGGAAGGTCTCCTGCTCCGGTTCATTGAGTTAATGCCCGTTTCGACCACCGACGTACTCACGGAAAAGAATTTTCTGTCAATTGGAGAATCAAGACGTCAGCTGGCGTCAGTCTTTGGTCCGCTGATTCCGGAGCCCGAATTCAGGACGAACGGACCTGCCGTGTATTACAGATTCAGTGACTCGTCGCAGCGGGTCGGTTTTATAGGCGCGATGACCAATCTGCATTTCTGCGAAAGTTGCAACAAGCTGCGGCTCACTTCTGAGGGAAAATTGCGGCCCTGCCTGGGAAGCCATCTCGAATTCGACATCAAAACTCCGCTGCGCCAAGGTGCAACCGATGATCAACTTCGCCAGTTTTTCTGCGAGGTTGTCGAGCGCAAACCCGAACAACACGATTTCCGCTACAACTATCAACCGGGCCGCCGGATGGTTGCAATTGGGGGATAGACGCTTGACGGATCAGTTTTCTCACATTGCTGCCGACGGGACTATCCGGATGGTGGATGTCTCTGCGAAGCCGGTCCAACACCGTGTCGCCACGGCTGAGGCGTCGATCGCGCTCGCCAACACAACGATCAGGAAAATCGAGTCAAACGAGGTCGCGAAAGGAAACGTTCTGGCAACCGCGCGGATCGCGGCGATTCAGGCGGCAAAACAAACCGGCCAGTTAATCCCTCTTTGCCACCCTCTTCCGATACAGCACGCTCAAGTCGATTTCGAAATGCAGCCCGCAGGGATCCGGATCGAGTGCCGGGTCACGACTTCCGCGCAGACAGGCGTGGAAATGGAAGCCCTGACCGGCGCCAGCATCGCGGCTCTGACCATCTACGATATGTGCAAGGCGATCGACAAAGATATGATAATTTCCGGCGTTCGACTTCTGGCAAAATCGAAAGAACCTTTATGACAAACAAAATTGTGGTCGGCGTGATCACAGTCTCAGATCGGGCTTCTCAAGGAATTTATGATGATTTGGGCGGTCCGGCCGTTAAAAAGAGGGCTGCGGAGTACGGATGGGAAGTTCTCGCAGAAGCGATTGTTCCGGACGATGGCGTCAAAATCCAGGAGACGATCCGGGCTCTTTCCGCGCAAGGGTGTGGACTCATTCTGACGACCGGAGGCACCGGAGCCGCCCGGCGCGACGTCACTCCCGAAGCAATCCGAGCAATAATGCGGATTGAACTGCCCGGGTTCGGCGAAGTCATGCGTGCGGCTTCGCTGAAATTGACGCCGAACGCCATCATTTCTCGATGTATGGCGGCCATAGTCGACCGGTCGCTCGTAGTCGCCCTTCCCGGCAAACCGCAGGGCGCAGTCGATTGCCTGGGATTCGTCGCGGCGTCCATTCCCCACGGTGTTGCGAACGCCTTGGAACTGCCGGCTTTCTGCTGAGCTAGCCCGCAAAAATCACCTGCTAGGAGAAGCGATCCGGCAGCCGCCGGACGGGCTCTCCAGGGACTTGGGGTGGAAGTGCTTAACGTGAAAAGAGTTAGAACTTAAGGAAAGGTAGGGCCGGATCTCCGAGCCGGCCGTTCTTGCGGGGCGAACCCATGAGCAGAGAGAAAAAAGCCGCATGATTGGCTCGTCTCGGCGGGCGGCTCGGAGATCCGCCCCTACCGCGGGTTCCGCACCCGCATGGGCGGATCCCAAGTTCCTGGCACAAGTCACAGAGCCGCAGGCTCTTGTGAGCGCTACCTATTCGGTGGGGCGTCCCTTTGCTTGCTAGAAACCCTCGAAGCTCGACGTATGAGGCATGCAGGCCGGGAAGTAATCAGACTCCTTGCAAGCGATGTCCCGAGGACCATCGAACCGCCGAAGATCGTCCAGATCGTGGGACGTTCGCTCGTTACGATCATGACCCAGATCGGATTAAGAATCGGTTCTATCATGCCGATAATTGCTGCGTCGAGTGCACGAACATGCCGGATCGCCACTGAGTAAAGCAGGTACGGCACCGCTAACTGTGCGACTCCCAACACCAGCAGCCAGGGAGCGTTTGTTGGCAGAGCGGGGATCGGAAACATCCAGGGCTGAGCGATCAGAACGGCTAATCCGTTGCCGAGCAGAACCACAGCCTCCGGAGACCCGGTTCGCTCACGACGCATTAAAATCGTCATCCAGGCAAAGGATAAACCGCTACCCAATGCCACAATTATGCCGGTGAGACCTTGCAGACTCAAACGATCGCAAAAGAAAAGCGCAATGCCGCCAAGTGCGATTGCGACGAGTATCCAATCGTGCCATTTCGTTTGCTCCCGCAGGTACCAGGGGCTGATCAGCGCGATGTAGACGGGCGCCGTGTACTGCAGAAAGATAGCGTTTGCCGCCGTCGTGAGCTTTGTCGCTATCACAAACAGGAGGACTGTAAGGGCATAGGCGATCGCGCCAGGCACAGTCTGCCATGACGTTTTTCGGACGGCTTCGGGCTTTACGAAAGCAATCACGATCGCTGCGATCAAACAACGTGACCCTGCTATCGTAACGGGGGCCAGGTCGATCAATTTGATCAGAACGCCGCCCAGTGACCAAAGAACAGCCGTTGCCAGGAGAAGCAGAACGTATCGAGCCTGCATCGCTCATAA
>Ga0213878_10000697_pt1 | contig 12256 bp, 10 predicted proteins | sample VelepicoBEBS_R02_FD_161053 | JGI IMG/M metagenome (GOLD analysis project Ga0213878, IMG submission 161053) | Vellozia epidendroides bulk soil microbial communities from rupestrian grasslands, the National Park of Serra do Cipo, Brazil - BS_R02 | ecosystem: Environmental > Terrestrial > Soil >... | reverse complement strand
GAACAAAAGAGATGACTTCAGGATATTATGACCAAGAAAAAAACCCACAAACCTGGATCAGCCACCATTGCGCTGAATAAACGCGCCCGTCACGAATACTTTATCGAAGACGAATTCGAAGCCGGCCTCGCGCTGCAGGGCTGGGAAGTGAAGTCCCTGCGTGCCGGCAAGGCCAACATCGGCGACAGCTACGTTATTCTGAAAGACGGCGAAGCGTACCTGTTTGGCGCCAACTTTACCCCGCTGGCAGTGGCATCCTCGCACTACGTCTGTGACCCGACGCGCACCCGCAAGCTGCTGCTGAACCAGCGCGAGCTCGACAACCTGTACGGGCGCGTGAACCGCGAAGGTTATACCGTCGTCGCGCTGTCGCTGTACTGGAAAAACGCCTGGTGCAAGGTGAAAATCGGCGTGGCGAAGGGTAAGAAACAGCATGACAAACGCTCCGATGTGAAAGAGCGTGAATGGCAAGTGGATAAAGCCCGCATCATGAAGAACGCGGGTCGCTAAAACCCGCACGGCTCTTTCAGCAGGTTAATCCGATAATTATCGGGCATCCTACCCTTGCAGGGACTGGTATCGCGGGTCACAAAAGTGTTATACTTCCACTAACACTAAGGGGCTGATTCTGGATTCGACGGGATTTGCGAAACCCAAGGTGCATGCCGAGGGGCGGTTGGCCTCGTAAAAAGCCGCAAAAAATAGTCGCAAACGACGAAAACTACGCTTTAGCAGCTTAATAACCTGCTCTGAGCCCTCTCTCCCTAGCTTCCGCTCTTAAGACGGGGATCAAAGAGAGGTCAAACCCAAAAGAGATCGCGTGGAGGCCCTGCCTGGGGTTGAAGCGTTAAAACTAATCAGGCTAGTCTGGTAGTGGCGTGTCTGTCCGCAGGTGCCAGGCGAATGTAAAGACTGACTAAGCATGTAGTACCAAGGATGTAGGAATTTCGGACGCGGGTTCAACTCCCGCCAGCTCCACCAAATATTGATACACTGACGTTCAGTGAAGTTCACTAAGCCCGCACAGCACAAGCTCTGCGGGCTTTTTTACGTTCACTACCGTTCGGTGGGAATTGCTGAGAACCACAACTTATGGCACCCTTTTTGGGACCCAACGGAAAGGGTCCAAAACTTGAGGGTCCCAAATGGCAAAGCTCGCGAAAAAACTCACTGATACTGAAATCAAAAATACCAAACCCGGTGATAAGGAGATCAACCTCTTTGACGGGGATGGGTTACTACTACGCATAGCGCCAGACACAAAAGGTGGGAAGAAAAACTGGTATTTCAGGTATTCAGTGCCAGTGACCAAAAAACGTACAAAGATGAGTCTTGGAACCTACCCTCATCTTACCTTGGCTAAAGCACGAGCTTTGCGTGATGAGTATCTATCCTTACTTGCCAACGGTATCGATCCTCAAGTCCATAACAACGAAAAAGCCAATGCGCTAAAAGATGCGACTGAAAATACGCTACAGGCCATAGCAAGAAAGTGGTTGGATGAAAAGATTAAGACTTCCGGTATATCCCAAGATCATGCGGAAGACATCTGGCGCAGCCTCGAAAAAAACATCTTTCCAACGCTGGGTGATGTCCCCATTAAAGAGATCCGCCCCAAAATGCTCAAGCAGCATCTTGACCCAATTGAGCAGCGGGGTGTACTTGAAACTCTACGTCGCATCATTTCCCGCCTGAATGAAATTTTTCGCTATGCAGCCACAGAAGAACTCATTGAGTTCAACCCTGCCGACAACCTTGGTCAGCGTTTCAGTAAGCCAAAAAAACAAAATATGCCAGCATTACCACCAAGCGAACTTCCCCGGTTTATGATTGCATTGTCTAACGCATCAATCCGTCTGGAAACCCGTATGCTGATTGAATGGCAACTGCTGACATGGGTTCGTCCCGGTGAGGCTGTTCGTGCACGTTGGGCTGACATCGATATAGAGAATAAAATCTGGAACATACCACCAGAATTTATGAAGATGAAACGCCCTCATAAAGTGCCATTAAGTAAAGAGGCACTTCGTATACTCGAAAACATGCAGCCTGTCAGCGGTCATCGTGAATGGGTATTTCCCGGCATAAAAACACCATTGACCCACATGCACGAGCAAACAGCTAATGCGGCGCTGATTCGTATGGGATTAGGTGGTGAGTTGGTGGCTCATGGTATGCGTTCAATTGCCAGAACCGCAGCTGAAGAGAGTGGCAAGTTCAGAACAGAAGTTCTTGAAGCAGCATTGGCCCATACCAAGAGCACTGAAATCATAGCAGCCTACAATCGGGCTGAATATTTAGTGGAACGAGAAGTGCTTATGCAATGGTGGGGGGATTACGTTCAGGCACAGAAGTATAGGGCTATGGCAGCCTGATGTGGGTATATTTCACATCACACATGTTATCAAGAATAATTTTTTGACTTACATCACAAAAAAATGTTTTTGTGTAAAACTTGTTGCATTCTACGTATCTTTTTTAGAACCTGTTGTATATAAAGGGGTTTGTTAATTTATTAACGTTAAATAGTTTGACGATTGCGGACTTAAGGAAAAAAAATGATAGACATCAGTTCTGCTGAAGTTGAAAAAATCATAGTACATTATGTTGGTAATAAAATAAGAGAGGAAGGATTCAAATTTTCATCCAATGAAGCACATACAAATGAAAGTTTGAACGATCTATTATTAAAACATTATTTATTACCTCTTTCGAAAACAAATAACTGCTATAGATTTCACCATGAGTCTGACATCAACTTAAATGAATTACACCAATTTTCATCCCGAATATTTGATGATTCAAAAAATTTTAAAGAACAATCTATAAATATAGCAAAACATCTATATAGTTCATCAACCCACCCCAATATTTCAGGCGGTGATTTCATCATTATTCTTTTCTCAAATATAAAAGCAGATGACATATCTTGTCATGGCATTGCCGCATTACGAATAGAGAGCAAAGATGACTACTTGGATATAAAAAATAGCGATGGTGTATTCGAACTACATGAAAAAACAGGAATATCATTAAGTAAAATCCAAAAAGGGGCATTAATAATTTCCAATATAAATACAGTGTATGCCATTGATAACATGGGACAAAAAACCAAATATTGGTTAGATTCATTTTTGAAAGTAATTCCCATGAAAACATATTCTTCATGTATAAAAGCCAGTGGTGAAATATTGAACTCAATATGTTCAAAAATAAAAGACACAACTTCACCATTATTGCTAAACAATGATATCGGTCATAAAATAAATTCATCAGAAACAATTTCAATAAAAGAAATAAAAGAAATAGCGAGCAATCACTTATCTCTTGAAGAGATTGACTCTGTTTTATCTAACGTTAGTGAAAAATATGGTTTTAATTTGTCTGATGATATTGAAGTTGAATCAAAAGCATTACTTCCATATGCAAAAAAAATAGCCAACAAAGCAAGAATCACTGATGGTGTAAGCTTGATAATAACTAATAAAACATATCACATTGAAAACATTTCAATAACCCAAAAAGATAACAAACTACAAGCATTAATCGAAATGAATATAAAGGAATAATATCATGGGCGAACCATCAAAAAGATCTGGTGAAATTGGAGAAAAGCTCACTGAGCAAATATTATCCAGTATAGGATGGATCATTTCATTGCATAATGTACCAATAAAATGCAATACAGCAGAGCATGTATCAAAATCAGGAAAACAAAGAACAACACATGGTGAAGATCAAATATACATCTATCATAGCCCCTTTCACGATGAAACAACAAATATAGTTCATGTTTCTGTAAAAAACAATTTAGCAAAATACCCTGCTGAGGGAACATTAAAGTCAAAGTTTAAAGAGCATATAAAGGAATTACAGCAAACTATAGATTGCGCTAAAAATAGTCCAGAGTTAAAAGCACTAAATACAGCTAATAGGTCCAGAAAAAATAAAATAAATACAGGCCTCCTTATTTGGCTACATAATGATGAATCAAATATTGAATGCGATATCATATCAACTTTGGCTACAACACGCATTGACCAAACTGTAAAATATCCAGTATATGTTATTGATAATGCCAGAGCATCCTTTTTGCTAAAAACAATAGACGATGTTAAACGGCGATATGCTGATAAAAAAATCAATTTTTTCTACCCAAGAATAGGCTCATCGATTTTAGTAGAAGAAAATAGAGTTGGTAATAGCTTACCATTAGAATTAATAGCGTCAGAAATAATACCTTTTACAATAGACACAGAGACTGGTATCAGTTTGGTTTTCTACGCAAATCAGAGTTTTAGTAATGATTCCTACAAAAAACTAATATCCTATGCACTTCAGTTTTCAAATGGGCTAGTTCGTGAAATAAAAATTGGTATGCCTGACTATAATCCAACAAAACATGAACAAGAAGCCCAAATAGCAAGAATGAGTTTTTCAAATAGAGATGAAAGTATATCCCCCTCTCTTTCAATCGGTCAATCCTTAGTTTACTGGAGTAACATTCATCATGGAAAATAAATTTGATATAAATTCCAATATATTATCTGGTGGCGACCTGAGAGTTCTCCTTAATAGTGAACACATTTCCTATGGTGAAATTCACAATACCTTAAAGAAGAAAGGTATATTTATTGGTGATGCAGATAAATCTATTACAGTTCCTTTACTATCATCAACTCTTCTTACACCAGATCAGTTTTCGCAACTAATTGAAACAAGTGTAAATAGAGAATCAACACCGAAAAATAAAACTTTATCACACGATTTGACTTCGGATGGTGTCGATTGGATTACACCACTTCGGGACTTATTCGAAGATCCATCAAATGGAACAAATTTAATTTTTGATATAGAAAATATTGAATTCATCGAATATCCTGATATAGTAATTGATGGAAATAAAATAATAGTTAACTATAAAATAAATAGAAAAGATTATAGCAAAGATTGGATCGAGCGAGAACTTAACTTCTCAGGAGAAGTCACTATCGAACGTATAGGAAACAAATTAAAACTTGATTTCTTAACAACTCACTCATCTAAAGAAACAGAAAAAATAAACAAAAAAATAACAGCAAAAATATCAAAATCATTGCATGATTTGAACATAGTAAAATCAGAGATACCTAATATTATAACATTTGGTTCATTTGATAATGAAGAAAGAGTTCGCTTCTTTAAGAGACTAACTGGAGGTTTGCCCAAGAAGATATCAACAGGGACTGTTGACAATATAGAAATTAATCTAGACCCTCAAGGTCCATCGATACCAAACGATCCACAGATATCTTGGATGAAGCAAACAGTTAAAAAAATAAAGATCGATGGGGAGAAGCTTAACGATATTTTCCTTATCTCTGATGAAAAATACTATGTGTATTTCCATATTCAAAAAATGGAGATTGAATATCGATTTTCATTCGGACAAAACGCTGGTAAATGCAAAGTATCTTTTTTATTCAGTTCCACTAGCAGGAAAAATGAATCATCAGAAGATAGTGAGTTCACTTTCTATTGTACGAAAATAACTTCAGACAATAATATGAATTTGGAATCGAAAAAAGCCATTTCTAAAAAGATTGAATACTCTTTGAAGGAATTAGTGGAGCTGAAATATGATGAAATCATATCAGAGCGTCTGTCTTGTGATAATGCAATAAAAAAGGCAACTTAAGAAAAATAAAATGTATCATTTTAAATAGAAAAAGAGTCATTATGACTCTTTTTCTTTCACCTCAATAGATTACCTAAACACAAGCATAAAAATATTGTGTCGATGTTCTACAGTGATCATTTTTACCACCACTACATGACGTTTCTGAGTCAGTATTTATCAGAATACTGTTTAGCCCTGATGAGCACGAGCAGCCACCTGTTGCTCTGTTAGGGACAGTACAGGACCATTTCACACTATTATAATATCGAACATAAATACCTGACGCCGCCGCAGGTGTAAGTTCTGACCATTTACCGCTGACACAGGATAAAACCTTACCAACACTGTCTCGGCCCACCAGACCATTAGGCGTACATTTCGCATTCAGTGTTGCCTGACCATTCAGGTGAAGATATTCACCCACTTTGATCCTGCCTACTGATTCAATGGTGCCATTGGATTTTATCGTTCCAGCAGTTAAATTTCCTGACGCATAAATATTACCTGCGCTGTTCATATAAGCTTTAACCGTTTTTCCTGTTCCAGCGCCAACAGTTCCAGACGCATATAAATCATAAGTGCGAACACCTCCGGCCCAGCCCGCAGGTAGATCGTTGGGATTGAGTCCGTTGGTCGCTATACGTCCACCAAACTTCGCCAGCCCTGTTGTAGAGAGCGTGTTGAGATAGGTATCAGATTTTGTAAGCATCCCTGCAATCCGGGCCATTCACTTTTTGAGATCCCGGCAACCAGCACTTTTGCCAGGACTGCAATCAGACAACTGCAATAAAAACAGATAATGACCAGGCCCGAGAAAAAAATAAAATACACGTGAAATACACGCACACGCTGAAAACATGGTAACAATAAAAGCCCACCATACTTCTAATGCAGAAAAAGTATCAATGCATGTAAATAATTCACAAAATCTATGGCACAAATTGCCAGGGATAACCCTTTTAAAACAATGTCTATTAGTTAAGACTTTCACTTCTTTAACGAATAAAATGAGGTTTTAAAATGGCTATTCCTGCTTACTTATGGCTTAAAGATGATGGAGGGGCTGATATAAAAGGCTCTGTGGATGTGCACAATCGCGAAGGCAGCATTGAGGTTTTATCATTCGGGCATGGGTTACACATCCCCACTGACGGCAACACAGGTAAACTAACCGGCACCCGAATCCATTCCCCTTTGATAATAGAAAAAGAATTCGACTCGTCGTCGCCATACCTTTATCGGGCCGTTGCGACAGGACAGACGTTAAAATCTGCTGAAATAAAGTGGTACCGAATCAGCGATGCAGGGCAAGAGGTTGAATACTTCAACATGTTCCTCGAGAACGTGAAGATCGTCGGCGTAACGCCAGTGATGCACAACGTAAAAAATGCAGATATGGAGAAGCATAACCACAACGAAGCCGTCGAGTTACGCTATGAAAAAATCACCTGGAAACATTGTGACGGTAACATCCAGTTTACTGACGGGTGGAACATGCGAGTAACAGTATGATTATTGCCAGATATGCGTTAAACGGCTTACCAACCTCTATCCTCAGCGTTCCCGGTGTCGGCAATTTCCCTGCGTTCTCCGGCCAACTTTATGGGCGTAATAATGTAACGATGGCAAGCAGGGAAGACATCGGTCCGATCCCGCCAGGCCGTTACTTTATTGTGGGCCGCAAAAGTGGCGGGCGTCTCGGTGGGCTCAGAAATTTTTTCCTCAAAAATTTCTATGGCACGGATCGAGAATCATGGTTTGCGCTGTATAAAGAGGATTGGCAGATTGACGATTCGGTTTTTGTTGAAGGGGTAAAGCGTGGAAATTTTCGACTTCATCCCATTGGCCAATGGGGTTAAGTGAAGGATGCATTACGTTATCTTTCCAAAGCGATTTCGACTACCTCAGTAAAGCTCTGTCCAAAACCACAAATGATGCAGGTACCCTGTAGTAGTTTTAAGGCATACGGAACAATCACGGTGACTTGATGATCGCTAAATCCCTTACGTTGATAACACTGCTGGTCGTTTGGTTTATCGTTGTTGCCGCTGTATGGTCGCTGGTGTTTCCCCTTGAATGGGTTTTGTATCTTGATGGTTTCCTGGTATCCCACAGCATACATATCTATGGAGAACACGAATTCGGTGACGAACGGATCTATGACTTTATGGCAGATCTCACCCTGGTCAGTTCAGCGTTACTATCCATCATACTGACCCTCCTCACTTACCGACTGATCCGCCGTAAGTAATATATGTGCAGGCCGTAACATCCTGCCCAGTGATCGGCGTAACCCTGCTTGCTAAATACCACCATGCAAGGACTATTTGCCTGGCGGATCTCCGAATGTACACCCGTTATCTGCAACCCGTTTCACCCCTGCCGCCCTTTCTCTGAAGCCCCCTCGCATTTTTTACTTTTCCAGGCTCATTAATGGCTGTGTTTATATTCAGCTTATTCGTTTCGCAGTAGGTTGGTCGGGTCGTTTAATACGTTTAATCGCGGCCTGACGGTGTTTGCCCACCGCCAGGCCGCTAACCACCACCAACTAAATCGGAGTTGATTATGGCTGAGTCGGAGTTTAAACCAGCAGGTACGTTTTCCCAAACCGTGGCGGAAGATGGGAAAAATACAGCCACGTTTCACGAGCTGTTTCGCAAAAAAAACGTTTATCGTTTGCATGACGCCACGCCGGTGAGCGCGACGTTCCATACGCGAACAACCGCTAAAGGAGAAACAGCGGTGTGCGGCGAGCTGTATTCGCGTATCCGCTACCATCATATTGAGCTGCGCGGCGAGTGGCTGGTCGCGGCAGGTTTTATCGAGGGAATGCCGGTCAAAATTCGGGTGATGCCGGATTGCATCGTGATCACGCCCCAGCATACCCGCGAGCTGTGGGGATGCATTGAGGGGATGAGCGTCACCTTTATCAACCAACGCAATGTCAACCTGTGGATGGAGAAGTTCCCTGGCGCGTTACATAACACTGGCGACATACCGGTACACCGCCGTAAACCATAGACCAACGGGAACGGGGTCCGTGATGCAAAGAGACGCGCCCGGCGCGTCTGTTATTTTAGTGACCAGAAGTAGGGAGTTACCGGCATATCACCCGACACGCAGGTGATATGCCTGCTGCTTAGAAGGAATAACGCATTCCTAATGTGCCCTGGGTGTCGTTGTAACCCTGACCGCCCAGTTGTTCAGCGACGTTCCCCCAGAATGACAACTGCCGGTTGATTTTCCCTTCCACACCGACTTTGATTTCACCGATGTTGTGGGTGCCATCCACCTGCGTGTTAACGCCATCCATCGTCGCGCCGTAAGCGCTGGTGTTATGGATCCAGTTTACTTCTGCGAACGGCTCAAACTCGCGCTGAGTCATGGTATCAAGCTGGCTTTTCCCTTTCAGGAACGCCCGGAATCCCAGGCGGGTTTGTACATTATTGTCCCCGGAGCTACTTACCTGCGTACCGTTCTGCTCGGTGTGATTATCCGCGGTGACGCGCATCCAAATGACCTGCGCTTTAGGCTGAATAAAGACGTCATTGGCGGATCCGGCAAACGTCTCATATTCCCCTGTTTTATAGGTATACCCCGTTTCCAGAGAGGCCGTCATGCCTTTTGACGTATAGCGCTCGGCCGCCAGTCCTTCGCCCTCAACGCGGTTATCAAACCAGTTGTACAGTGCCCAGGAATCCACATAGCCTCCCTGGTTCTCTTCTCCATTCGCATACCAGGTACCGTACACACCCACACTGTAGCCGTTGACGCTGCCTTTTGAGGTTAACCCGGAGCCCTGAGAGACACTGTTGCTGCGCTCATTGGCATAACCACCCATCACCCCAGCGAGAAAGCGGTTTCTACCGTCGGTAGAACCATTGACAATATCGCCGCCCATTTGCAGGACATAGCGGTTAGCCTGAGTGGAAATGGCGCCCGCGCCAGCGTCGGCATTATTATGCCCGCCGACGTTGCGTATCCAGAATGAAGACGCACCTTCCCCCTGTGACGGCAAGAAGTTCTGCGCATTCCCCAGGCGGTCGTACAGCGTCATCGCAAACAGCGTATTCGCGGCACGAATATTATCAATGTAGGAGCCAATCTCCGGTCGCAGTGAAGGTCTGGCAGATTGCGACTGACTGTCCGGGTCGCCACTGCGGTTCACATTAAGCGAAGTCAGATACCAGGAGTCGGCATTCCCGCCATTCCCGCCACGCACCAGCGAGTAGTCATAGGCGCCGGAAGCAATAGTACCGATGCTCTTACGGTAACCATCCGATTTAGCCGAGAGGAAAAAGGCATTTGGATCGGTAGTACTCCCGTTGCGCGCATCCACCAGCAGAATCCCCGTCTGCGTTTGCGCACCATTACCGCCCGCATGTTTAATCACTACCGCAGTATTCCCCGTCGCCTTTGCGTTATCCAGCACCAGGCGATCGCTGGCAGAGCTGTCATCCCCCATAAAGGTGTTCAGAATGAGCTGGCCCTGATTGCCGACATAGTCATTTTTGACCGTCAGCGTATTTCCGGCCTGCCCTTGTTGCCCCGCGAGGTTGATAGTCCCATTGTTGGTGAGCCCGTTTGCCAGCGTCAAATTGCTGACAGGCGTGCTTTGTTGCCCGGACAAAGCGTTAAGCGCGGCCACAGTACCGTTGTTGGTGACATGTCCCGCCACGACGCCGGTACCGGATAACGTTCCGCTGTCAGAAATGGTCACATCGCCCGCCCCCAGGCCTGCACCCTGATGGTTGATATCGCCCACCACCAGCGTACCGCCGTCCACCGCCGTGCCGCCGGTGTAGGTATTGGCGGCATTCAGAACCAGCGTACCCAAATCCGTTTTACGCAGTTGAACATCACCAAAAAGCGTGTTGTCGATAGTGGCAATATCAACTGCGCCATCGGTGGTGCCATTCCCCACCCGAATCACCGACGCCGGAGAATCCGCGCTGGTCTGTGCGAGCTGAATGGCATCGCCAGTCAGGTGATAACCGTTGGCATCAAACTGCATCCCGCCAGCGGTCACCTGCCCCAGGCTGTTATCCACGCGAACCGTACCCGGCGATGCGGTGAAAACCGCAAACGCAGCATCGCTGAACGGTGCGTTGACAGACCCGCTCCAGGTTGTCCAGTTCGAATTTCCGCGGGAGTTTTGCCAGAGGCCATCGCCGCCATCAATAATCCCGTCATTACGACCGCCGTTCGCCCCATCCCAGAAGCTCAGGGTCAGTCCGTTGGTGTTGATGAGGTTGACCTGCTTTTGCACGCTGGTCTGAACGTAGTAATTCGGTGAGGGGATAGTCCCTATCTGCAGACCATTATTGGTCAGGTTACCGTCATAAGTGAAAACCCGGTAAATACCTGGGTCAAAACTGCCACCTGGCGTGGTTTTCACATTAATGGTTCCATCCAGCGTCAGGTCACCGTGCACCTTAACCAGATCATTCAGCGCACCACCGGGTACCCCGGCCTGGCCAAAGTGATAATCCAGCAACGAGCCGTTGCTGAGCCGCAGGTTTTGTTGAATGGTCAACGTCCCGGGCACCGAACCCACATTCCCGGGCGCAAGCGTCGCGCCATCCGCCACCGCCACGCTGCCGCCCAGGGTGCCATTCCCGCCAAGCGTGGCCCCCGTGTTAACGGTCGTCAACCCGGTAGCCGCCGACTGATTACCATTGATAATCAATGTCCCGGCAGAAACCGCCGTGGCGCCGGTATAGCTGTTATCCGCCGTGAGGATCGTCGTACCGGTTCCGGCCTGGGTGAGGTTACCGCTCCCGGAAATCTGCCCGTCGACGTTCAACGTATCATTGCGATCAATAACCAGTGAACCGTTGTTCAACACATTGCCAGACAGAGAGCCGGTGCTGCCGCCGTCGCCCAATTGCAGGGTTCCCCCCGCGATGGTGGTTCCGCCAGAATACGTATTGGTGCCCGTCAGCAGCATTAGTCCATCGCCACTTTTTGTTAGCGCTCCCTGGCCAGAAATCACGCCCGAAAGCGCAAGCGTAGTCGAAGGCGCAACGTCAATGTTCCCACCGCCCTGCCCCAGCACAATATTGCGCAGCGTCGAAATGCTGGCCGTTGTCGCAAGCGTTGCGTTATTCAGCAGCGTCAGAACGCCGCTCACGTCTCCCAGAGCGCCATCGGAACTTACTGACAGCGTGCCGCCGCTAATTTTCCACGGGGTTAATTGCGTGGTGGTACCGGTTAACTGCCACGTGCTGGCGCCCGTTTTTTCGAAGGCGCTAAACCCCTGAAACTGACCATTACCGCCGGTTGGGACGAGTTGACTGACGTCAAACACCGTTGCCCCACCCCCTTGCGGCTGCGTCGTATCGCCCCCCAACGCCAGAGTATTCGTTGACCCGGCCATGCCCACCACGTTACCGACGAACGACCAGCCAGCCTGAAGTTCCAGTCGGTTCACACCGCCGGTAAACGCTACCGCATTCGCCTGTCTCTGCGTTCCGCCGCCAAACAGAGGGGCGCCACTCACGCCGCCCTTAATCGCGCCAGCGTTCACGACAGATAAATTGGCGCCTTTAATCCCCGCGCCTCCGTCACCAAGCCAGCCATTGGCGCGATTCCCTC
>Ga0213878_10000696_pt1 | contig 12281 bp, 15 predicted proteins | sample VelepicoBEBS_R02_FD_161053 | JGI IMG/M metagenome (GOLD analysis project Ga0213878, IMG submission 161053) | Vellozia epidendroides bulk soil microbial communities from rupestrian grasslands, the National Park of Serra do Cipo, Brazil - BS_R02 | ecosystem: Environmental > Terrestrial > Soil >... | reverse complement strand
TCGACCACGGGGTCTTCTTGAACGCCGCCGGCCGGAACACGCTGCGCTTCGTTCCGCCGCTGATCATCTCGGCGGACGAGGTCCGCGACGCCGCCCAGCGCCTCCGCTCGACGATCGCCGCGACGATCTAGCCCCAGCGAGATTTTCGTCGCGCGGGGTGTCGATTTCGGGGGGCACCGTTCGTCCTCGGGTCGGATGCGTATGGCGTCCGCACCGAAGGAGAGACCCACGTGAAATACATGCTGCTGATCTACAGCCAGCCGCGCGACCGCGAGCCGACCCCCGAAGAGTGGGCGGCGTCGATGCCGGCCTGGGAGGCGTTCGGGAACGAGCTGCGCAGCCGCGGCGCGTACGTCGACGCCGCTCCGCTCGCACCGACGTCGAGCGCGACGACGGTCCGCCAGCGCAACGGGAAGCCCGTCGTGACCGACGGCCCGTTCGCCGAGACGAAGGAGTGGCTGGGCGGCTACTACATCATCGAGGCGCCCTCGCTCGACGGCGCGATCGAGGCGGCGAAGATGTGCCCGGGTGCGAAGGACGGATCCGTGGAGGTCCGTCCGATTGTCGACGTCGGCGGCTGACGCCGCGGAACGCGTCGCGGCGTGCTTCCGCGCGGACGCCGGAAGGACGCTCGCGACGCTCTCGCGCGCGGTCGGCGACATCGGGCTCGCCGAGGACGCACTGCAAGACGCGTATCTCGCCGCGCTCCAGCGCTGGCCGCGCGACGGCTTCCCCGCGCGCCCGTCCGCGTGGATCCTCGCCACCGCGCGCAATCGCGCGATCGACCGCCTCCGCCGCGAGCGCGTCGGTCGCGAGAAGCTCCAGCGTCTGGCCGCGCTGGAGCCCGCACCGGACCCGGATGCGAACGACGGAGAGGCGCCGGACGCGGTGCCGGACGACCGCCTGAGCCTGATCTTCGCTTGCTGTCACCCGGCGCTGGGGCTCGAGGCGCGCATCGCGCTCACCCTCCGCACGCTCGCCGGGTTGACGGTCGAAGAGATCGCGGACGCGTTCCTCGTCCCGCACGCCACGATGGCACAGCGGCTCGTCCGCGTGAAGCGCAAGATCCGCGAGTCCGCGATCCCGTTCGACGTCCCGCCGGCGGAACGGCTTCCAGAGCGGCTCGCCGACGTCTGCGCCGTGCTGTATCTCATCTTCAACGAGGGCTATGCGGCATCGAGCGGTGACCGGCTCGTGCGGCGCGAGCTGTGCGACGAAGCGATCCGGCTCGCGCGCGTCCTGCTTTCGCTGATGCCACACGAGCCTGAAGTGATGGGACTGCTCGCGCTCATGGTCTACCACGACTCGCGGCGCGAGGCGCGCGTGCGCGCCGACGGCACGCTGGTCGCGCTCCCGGATCAGGACCGCTCGTCGTGGAACCGCGCGAAGATCGACGAAGCGAACGCGCTCCTCGCGCGCGCCAACCGGCTCGGACCGCCGGGATCGTACCAGATCCAGGCGATGATCGCGTTCGCGCACGCGTCGGCGCCTTCGGCGGACGCGGTCGACTGGCACGGTATCGCCGAGTTATACGGGCATCTCGAGCGCGTCGCGCCGTCACCCGTCGTAGCGCTGAACCACGCGGTCGCGATCGGCTTCGCGGACGGACCCGAAGCGGCGCTCACGGCCCTCGACGCGCTGCCGGGCGAGACGCTTGCGTCCTATCACCTCTATCACGTCGCACGCGCCGACGCGCTCGTGCGCCTGCACCGCACCGCGGAAGCGCACGCGGCGTATCGCGCCGCGCTGGCGCTCACCGAAAACGCCGCCGAGCAGGCGTACTTGCGGGCGAAGATGCGCGAGACGGTTTAGCGCTGGTTCGCCGGCACCGGTATTCCCGGCCTCGGGAGCAGCTTCGCGCGCCGTTCGAGCTCGCGCATGTATGCGGCGTCGGATTCCGGCGGCCCCTCGTTTTCGTGTCGTGCCGCGGCCGGGCCGAGATAGAGATACGCGTCGGCCAAATCTTCGACCCTCGAGCCCGGCCATGGCTTCACCGGCCTTCCGCGAAAGAGTGTGTCGCCCGCGAAGTCGTTCGCGTCCATCGCGCCGAGCCACGTATCGCGAAGGACGGCCGCGGACGGGTTCGGCCACGAGGCGAGACGCCGCTCCGGCTCGGCACCGGCGGTGTCGTTCGTCATGAACACGTACGTCGAATGCGGATGCGCTTGCTCGAGCCGCTCGGTCACCGTGGGCTGCGGCACGAACGCGCCGTGCCGGCGGAATACGTGCAATCCACCGAAGAACAGCAAGGCGTTCCGGTGCTTCGAGAAGACCTGTGTCTCGATGACGGAGGTGATGCTGTCGTCGCGGTGACTAGAGGACAAGTACTCCGCGGTGGTATGGACCTTGTCCCAATCGATCGGCGGATCGCCCGCCAGCACGCGAATCCGGTGATCCGCGGGGAGCGCGCGGTTCGCCTCGCGCACCGCGTCGAGCAACTCTTTGTGGTGCGGGTCGTTGCACGGACCGAACACCTGCGTCGTATTGCGCCAGACGAGCTGGAGCTGCGCGAGCGGCACGTCCTCGCCGGCGATGTAGCGGTCGAGGACCGGCTGGTACAGCGCGTTCCCGCATTCGATCACGACGTTTTGCACGGTCTTCGCGAAGCGCGGATCGCGCACGACCGCGACTGCGAAGTCGTTGTCTTCGTTGGTGTGCGCGACGCCAAGCGCGACGATCGGAACGCGGGCGAAGGCCGAGATCACCGCGTCCACGCCGTTGACGGGCTGCGGCGATGCACCCGGCGGCGCCGCACCGAGCGCGAAACAAAGCGCCGCCGACACGGCGATGCGGGCGACCGAACTGCTTTGGATAGCGCGCCGTCTCATGTGCGAGCCCTTGACCCTTCGGGACGGCGCGGCCTCTTGCTCCACTCGTCAATCAAACGCGGACCGGGGCGAATCGTCGCCCGACGGCGTACAGCGACGAGGTGACCGAGACGGATCTTCCCATGGCGTTCTACGAGCGGCTCGATGCCGGGACATTCGCCGCGACGACCGCGACGATGAGCCCGTGGGACCAGCGCCTGCAGCACGGCGGTCCGCCAAGCGCGCTCCTCGCCCGCGCCGTCGCCGAAGCGCATCCGCGCGACGACATGCGGATCGCGCGCGTGGCCTCGGAGTTCCTCGGGCCGATCCCCATCGCGACGCTGAGCGTCCGCACGCGAATGCTGCGCCCCGGCCGCCGCATCGAGCTGATCGAAGCGACGATGGAGAGCGGCGGCCGTGACATTGTCTCCACGCGCATTTGGCGCATCGCGATGCAGCCCGCCGGCAGCGTCCCGCCCGGCGTGACAGCGCCCGATCCGGTGCCCGCGATCCCCGCCGAACAGCCAGCTCCGGCGTGGCTGAAGCGCTTCGGCTACGGTCTTGCCGTCGAGTGGCGCAGCGTGCGCGGCGGCACGGGCGAGCCGGGACCTGCGGCGGTCTGGATGCGACCGCGCGTCCCGCTGATCGCGGGCGAGCCGCGCCGCACGATCGATGCGGCGCTGGTCGTCGCCGACGCTGCGAACGGCATCAGCGGCGAGCTTCCGATGCGCGAGTGGATGTTCGTGCCGCCGTCGCTCTCCGTGGCGCTCGAGCGCTATCCGCACGACGAATGGATCCTCCTCGACGCCCGCACGACGCTCACCGACGACGGCCTCGGTTTGACGAGCTCCCGCCTCGCCGACACGGCGGGCTGGTTCGCCGTCGGCAGCCAGCCACTGCTCGTCGAACGCCAGTCGTGATCAGATAATTGGGTATCCCGGCATGGTGAGGATCATTCGAGCCGTGGCCGCGTTCGCCGTGGCGCTGTGGCTCGCGCCCGGGACGGCGAGCGCGATGACGTGCGTGCCGGCCCAGCTGGCGTCGGGCGGGTATCCGGTGATGCTCGTGAAGGCGCGCGTCAACGGACGCGGGCCGTACTCGTTCCTGGTCGACACCGGGGCGACCGTGACGATCGTCAGCGCATCGCTCGCGGCGCGCCTGCGGCTCACGCCGCTGCCCGTCACGGTACAAGGGATCGGAGCGGGCGGAAACTTCAGCACGCGCGCGTACGTCGCTTCGATCACCGTCGGCGACACGCATCAAGACCGCGTCGTCGTCGGCACGTTCGACCTCACGCAGATCAACGCCGCGGTCGGATCGATCGACGGACTGCTCGGATACGACTTTCTCAAGGCGTATCGCGTCACGATCGACTATCCCGGGCGGCGGATCTGCCTCGATCCCGGCTGACGTGGAGAGCCCGGCCGCCTCACGTATCGGCGGCTGTTCGTCCACGACTTGCGACGCCCGGTTGAGCCGGCGGGTGCGTGGATCGAGAGATGCTGATCAATGTACGGCGCAGCGGTCGGGAAAGTTCTGAGCCGCCGCTGAGGAACCGTCACTCACATACTAGCACAGGTGAGCGGACTAAGCAAGGCCACCGGGAAGGGCCCTCGCTGAAGCGCCCAAGCCGTTGACCGGCGCGCGGCGATCGTGGTAAAGTCCACGAACTCCATGCCGAACCGCGCACTCTGTCTCATGGCGATGTGCATCTGCTGTCTCCCCTGCGGGGATCGGCGAGCTTCGGCATGAGCTAGCGCGTTTCGCGCACCCAGATCGTGCAAGAGCCTCCGCCGGTACCGGCGGGGGCTCTTCGTTTTCACCGCTTCTCCCATCTCACCAGGAGGCGTTCCCGTGGCATCTCTCTCCCGTTCCGAGTTCGTCACCGCCGCCGGCGCGGCGGCGCTCGCCGCCGCCGTTCCGCTGCGCGCGCGCGCCGCCGACAAATTCGCCGTCGACTACGCGTACTACAACCCGCCGAGCCTCGTCCTGAAATCGAAAGGCTGGCTCGAAGAGGCGCTCGCGAAGCGCGGTACGTCGGTCGACTGGGTGCTCTCGCTCGGCTCGAACAAGGCGAACCAGTTCTTGCAGGCCGGCGCGGTGCAGTTCGGCTCGACCGCCGGGAGCGCGGCGCTGCTGGCGCGCGCGAACGGCTCGCCGATCAAGACGGTATTCCTGTACTCGCGCCCGGAGTGGACCGCGCTCGTCGTCCCCAAAGACTCCGCGCTCAAGAACGTGCGCGACCTCAAAGGCAAGAAAGTCGCCGCGACGCGCGGGACGGATCCGTGGTTCTTCCTGCTGCGGTCGCTGCAGAGCGCGGGCTTGCAGCCCGGCGACGTGCAACTCGTCGATCTGCAGCATCCCGACGGGCGCACCGCGCTCGAGCGCGGCCAGGTCGACGCGTGGGCCGGACTCGATCCGCACATGGCGGCGTCGCAGCTCGACGCCGGATCGCGGCTGCTCTACCGCAACGTCGCGTTCAACACGTGGGGCGCACTGAACGTGCGCGAGGATTTTCTCGCGCAGCATCCCGATCTCGTCGCGATCGTGCTGCGCCAGTACGAGCGCGCGCGCAAGTACGCGGCCGCGCACGCCGACGAGACCGCCGCGCTGCTCTCCGAGGCGTCGCACACCGAGCGGCGCGTCGCCGATCTGCAGCTCCGCGAGCGCACGGCCTATCCCGGCGACGGGACGCCGGGGACCGAGTATCACGATGCGATCGCGGCCGTGGTCCCCCTGATTCGCGCCGACAAGCTCGCGAAGCCCGACGCCGATCTGGACGCCGCGGTGATCTCGCTCGTCGACGGTCGCACCGCAGCGACCGCGCTGCGTGGGTAGGTTCGCCGTCCCGCTCGCGCTGTTCGCGGCGTGGTGGGCGCTGACGGCGAGCGGGCGCGTCAAATCGTATCAGCTGGCCTCGCCGTACGACGTCCTTCGCGAAGTCCTCGATCTGGCGCAGAGCGGGCTGCTGTGGCGCGATCTCGGCGCGAGCATCGAGCGCGTCGCGCTCGGTTTCACGATCGCGCTGGCGTTCGCGCTCATCCTGGGCTCGCTGGTCGGCGGATCGCGCGCCGCGGAACGCGCGCTCGACCCGACGCTGCAAGGGATCCGCGCGGTACCTTCGCTCGCGTGGGTGCCGCTGATCCTGCTGTGGCTCGGAATCGGCGAGACCGCGAAGATCACGCTGGTCGCGATCGGCGCGTTCTTCCCGATCTACGTCGCGCTGGTGAGCGGGATCCGAGGCGTCGACCGCAAGCTGGTCGAGGTCGGGACGATCTTCGGGCTCTCGCGCGCGGCGCTGATCGCGCGCGTCCTCGTCCCGGCGACGCTGCCGCAGCTGCTCGTCGGCGCGCGCATCGGGCTCACGCAGGCCTGGCTGTTCCTCGTCGCGGCCGAGCTGCTCGCGGCGTCGAGCGGGCTCGGCTTCCTGCTCACCGACGGGCAGCAGACCTCGCGGACGGACGAGATCTTCGTCGCCATCCTGCTCTTCGCGATCTGCGGAAAGCTGTCGGAGACGCTGATGCGCGCGCTCGAGAAGCGGCTCGTCGGCTGGACCGACACGGTGCCGGCATGACGAGCGCGCGATACACGGCGGGCACCGAGAACGCCGCGCGCATTCGCGGCCTGCGCAAAGCGTACGGTGCGCACTTGATCTTCGACGGGCTCGATCTCGACGTCGCGCGCGGCGAGCGCGTGGCGATCCTCGGCGCGAGCGGCTGCGGGAAGTCCACGCTGCTGCGCTGCGTCGCGGGGCTCGAGACGGCGGACGAAGGGACGATCGCGACCAGCGGCGAGATCGGCTTGATCTTCCAAGAGCCGCGGCTCTTCCCGTGGCTCGACGTCGCGCGCAACGTGGCATTCCCCGCGCGCAGCGGCGCGGAGCGCGCGCGCGTGCCGAACGTGCTCGCGCTGGTCGGGCTCGCGCACGCGGCGACGCGGCTCCCGAAAGAGCTCTCCGGCGGGATGGCTCAGCGGGCCGCGCTGGCGCGCGCACTGGTCCGCGATCCCGCGCTGCTGCTGCTCGACGAGCCGTTCGCCGCGCTCGACGCGCTGCGGCGCATCGAGCTGCGGACCGCGGTGCGCGAGATCCTCGAGTTCACCCGCGCGTCGGCGATCCTGGTGACGCACGACGTCGACGACGCGCTCGCGCTCGCCGACCGCGTGATCGTGCTGGCGGGGACTCCCGCTGAGATCGGGTTCAGCGGGCTCGTCGGCGAGACGGCGAGCCGTGCGGCGATCCTCGAAGCGCTCGGCGTCGCCGAGCTCAGACCGCGACTGCCGGCGCGATCCTCCCGGCACGGTGCGTCGTGCACGTCCTGAGTGCGAGCCGCTCGAAGCTCACGCCGCTCGCGACGCAACCGCACGCCCAGTGCGCCGCGACCCGCGCATCGTCGCGCTCTTCCCCGATCGCGCTGCGGTACAGCGGCGCGCCGAGGAGGATCCTGAGGTATTCGAGCGAGCGGAGCATCGTACGCTTGTTCTTTCCGCAGAACGTGCCGCCGATCAGGGGCTTTCGGCCCCACACACTGAGGCCGCCGTCCCGCTCACCCGTAGCCTGGAGGGGCCGCTCGCGGATGCTACTGCGTCGTGAACGAGCCGAGGTTCACGGTAACGGTCTTGCTGCAGCTCGGCACGGTGCCGTCCCAGGCCGTATAGAAAAACGTGACCGCATACGTGGTGGACGGTGCCAGCGTACCGATCGTGACGGCGAAGTACGGCGCGTTCCCGATCCCGCGGTTCGGCGGCTGCGTGACGAGCGGCGAGGGGAGCGGCGACGGCGCTGGCTGCAACGATCCGGTCGAAACGACGGCGCCGTTCGCGCTCGCGGTCACGCCGGATGCGCCGCCGCTTCCCTGGAACACGAGCTCGCCGATCGTCGTCGGGACGTTCGTCGCACCGTCGCCGGGATACTCGAAGATCAAGAACGGAACGGGGACCGGCGGCGGAGGACCGCAGTCGGGGGTCTTCGTTTGGTCGAAGCCGAGCAGCGAAGCACCGCCGGAGCAACCCGCCAGCGCGACCCCGGCGAGGAACAGCAAGTGGAGCAGACGGCGCATCACGATCAGTATCACCGTTCCGCCGCGCGCGCCGCTAGCCGTACGATCGTACCGGCCAGGCCGCTACTCGAGCGCGCCGCGTCCGGTATAGTGCCCGATCCAATAATAGGCATCGGGGCGCTCTTCGCCGGGCTCGAGCGGGCGAAGACCAAACTCCCGCTCCAGTTCTTGAGCCATCGCCCTGACGTCTTGGGAGACGCTGTGTGCCGGTTCGCCCATGTTGAACATTATATCACGGCGGGACATCATCGAACGGAAGCGGGTACGGCGCCCGTGAGTCGCGCATACGCGATCACCCCGGCGCCTCCTATCAGTAACGCCATGGCGACAAATGCAATGACGCGCTTTTGCGTGCGAATTCGACGATTGCGCTCGCTGGCGAGCAATGTCGCGCGCAAAGCTCGCGTAACGGCCTGCGAACCATTCCTGGCAAAATCGGGGACGAATAGAACGGGGCGCGGTACCTCGATCGGCTCTCCGCTGATGAAGCCGTACGCGTAGCCCGTGAAGCTCAGCAGCCCTGAGACCGTGAGAAACCCAATTGCGATCCACCGCGGGAATACCGCGAGTTCTAGAATTTTGTCAATGGCAAGTACGGCGAACGCGACCGTTGCGCCGAGGACGCCGATGAGCGCGGCGTCGATGGCGTCGATGTTCGCCAGAAGCTGCCGGTTGAAGCCGATCGAGGTGGTCAAAAGAAAATCGTCGCCGAGCTCTCGGGCGAGATCCGGAGCGCGTGATAAGACGATTCCAGAGTCACTCCTGGACTCGTCCGCGCTGACGAGACGCCGCGTCTGCTCCAATCCATAACCTATGGCAGTGAGGAAAGCCGTGACTTCCCGGAAAACGTCGAGCACCCGCATTTGCTTGCCACTTCGGCATGGCGAGCGTGGACACAGCGGGCGAGAACCCGCGGAGAGCGAATTGTGGCCGTAATGGAAGAGCGAACTTTCGGCTTTCGCACGCGCGCACTGCACGCGGGGACTCCGCCGGATGGCGAGACGGGGGCGCGCGCGCTGCCGCTGCACCTCTCGACCGCGTTCGTGTTCGACTCGACGGAGCACGCGGCCGAGCTCTTTGCGCTGCGTACGTACGGGAACATCTACACGCGGATCGGGAACCCGACGGTCGCCGCGTTCGAAGAGAAGATCGCCAGCCTCGAAAGCGGCCTGGGCGCCGTTGCGACTGCGAGCGGGCTCTCCGCGCAGCTCATCACGATCTTAAGCCTCGCGCGGAACGGCGACCACATCGTCGCCTCGGCGAATCTCTACGGCGGGACGGTGACGCAGTTCTCCGTGACGCTCGAGCGGATGGGGATCGAGACGACGTTCGTTGCGCCGGGCGATCTCGATGCCTTCCGCGCGGCGATCCGTCAAAATACCCGTGCGACGTTCGTCGAGACGATCGGGAACCCCAACGGCACGGTCGCCGACATCGCCGCGCTCGCGGAGATCGCGCACGCGGCGGGTGTCCCGTTGATCGTCGACAACACCTTCGCGACGCCGTACCTGTGCCGGCCGATCGAGCACGGCGCCGACATCGTCGTGCACTCCGCGACCAAGTTCATCGGCGGGCACGGGACGGTGATGGGCGGCGCGATCGTCGAGTCGGGGAAGTTCCCGTGGGATGCGGGGCGGCATCCGCTGCTCTCCACGCCGAGCCCGGGGTACCACGGGCTAAACTTCACCGAGACGTTCGGCGAGTACGCGTTCGTGCAGCGCGCGCGGGTCGAGGTGCTGCGCGACGTCGGCGCGTCGATCTCGCCGATGAACGCGTGGCTGCTGGTGCAAGGGCTCGAGACCCTGGCCGTGCGGATGCCGCAGCACGTCGCGAACGCGCGCGCGGTCGCGGCGTTCCTGCGCGAGCGCGACGAGGTCGCGTGGGTCTCGTACGCCGATCTTCCGGACAGCCCGGACCGTGAGCTGGCAGCGAAGTACCTTCCGCTCGGCGCCGGCGCGGTGTTCACCTTCGGATTGCGCGGCGGGCGCGAGGCGGGGCGCGCGTTCATCGAAGCGCTCGAATTGTGGAGCCATCTCGCGAACGTCGGCGACGCGAAGAGCCTGGTGATCCATCCCGCCTCCACGACGCACCAGCAACTCACCGACGAGCAGCTGCGCGCCGGCGGCGTCGGACCGGAGATGGTGCGGCTCTCCGTCGGGCTCGAGGACGTCGAGGATCTGATCTGGGATCTCGAGCGCGGGCTCGCGGCCGCGCGCGGTGTCGCGGCGGCGGCAGCGCACAACGGCGTCTCCGCATGATCCTGGCGACCGCAGCCGAGCGGCGCGCGCTGCTCGACCGTTCGCGGACGGTCGCGATGGTCGGCGCGTCGGCGAACCACAGCCGCCCGAGCTATTTCGTCTTCTCGTACCTGCGCACGAAAGGGAAGCTCGACGTCTCGCCGATCAATCCCTCGATCACCGAGATCGACGGCGTGCACGCATATCCCTCGCTCGCGGCGTACGCCGCGGAGCGCGGCGCGCCGCCCGACATCGTCGACGTCTTCCGCAAACCGGACGACGCGCCGCAAGTGGTCCGCGAAGCGATCGCGACCGGCGCGAAAGCGGTCTGGTTCCAATACGGCGTGATCAACGACGAAGCGATCCGGCTCGCGGACGAAGCCGGCCTCGACGTCGTCGTGGACCGCTGCATCAAGGTCGAATCCGCGCGCTTCGACGGCGGCCTCGCGCTGGGCGGCGTCAACACGGGCCTGCTGACCGCCAAGCGCCGCATGCGCTGAGAGCGCAGGAACGCTCGGCTCGTCGGGCCAATCCAGCATGCACGGCTGCGCTCTCATGGGTGGCGGGCGTCGCCGTGCACGGGTGTACGGGCTAACGGAATCTCGAGCGTTCCCCCACGCTCCGTGGAGTCTGATGTTCTGTAGTTGTCTGCACGCGGAGGAGTCGCACCACGAGGACGGGTGCCACGCGCTCCAGCGCGAGGGCGGCGGACTGCGAAAGTGCGCCTGCCGGCGCAGCCGCGCGCGAGTGCAAGAAGGCCCGGACTATCTCAAGGACGCGCTCCGCCTGGCGGCGGCGCGCGCGCGGCGTCGAACGGCCTGAAGCATGACCGAAGGCGAGCTCCTCTGGACGCCGGACCCCGAGATCGCGGCGCGATCGACCGTCGCCCGCTTCATGCGCCGGCTCGCCGAACGAGGGCGCGACTTCGCGACCTATGAGGATCTCCGCCGCTGGTCGGTGACCGACCTCGACGGCTTCTGGGCGGCGGTGTGGGAGTTCTTCGAGGTGCGCTCCTCGGCGCCGTATTCGCGTGTGCTGAGCTCGCGGACGATGCCGGGCGCCGTGTGGTTCGAGGGCTCTCGCGTGAACTACGCGGAGCATCTGCTGCGGCATGAAGAAAGCGCTGCACCGGGCGAGCCCGCGATCGTGCACGGCTCGGAGACGCGCCCGCTCGCGGCGATGTCGTGGCACGAGCTCGGCGCGTCGGTGCGCGCGGTTGCGACGCGGCTGCGCGAGCTCGGCGTGCGGCCGGGCGACCGCGTCGCCGCATATCTGCCCAACATCCCGGAGACCGCGATCGCGATGATGGCGACGATCGCGATCGGCGCGGTCTGGTCGTCGGCGGCGCCGGAGTTCGGCGCGCGCACGGTGATCGACCGCTTCGCGCAGATCGAGCCGAAGCTGCTCTTCGCCGCCGACGGCTATCGCTACGCCGGCAAGGACTACGACCGCTCCGCCGAGATCCGCACGATCCTCGACGCGCTGCCGACCGTCGAGCGCGTCGTGTGGCTCCCCTATCTCGATCCGGCCTCGAAGCCGCTCGGGCCGAACGCGATCGCATGGCGCGAGCTGATCGAAGCGCCGACGCCGTCGCGCGAGGCATTCGCATACGAGCGCGTCGCGCACGATCATCCGCTGTGGGTGCTGTTCTCCTCCGGGACGACGGGGCTGCCTAAGCCGATCGTGCACGGGCACGTCGGCGTGCTCGTCGAGCACTTGAAGGGCACCGGGCTCGGGCAGAACCTCACGCCGTCCTCGCGCATGTTCTTCTACACCACGACCGGCTGGATGATGTTCAACGCGCTCGTCTCCGCGTTGCTGCAAGGAGCCTCGATCGTGCTCTACGACGGGCATCCCGCGCACCCGACGCCGGCGCTGCTTTGGCAGCTCGCCGCGGACGCGCGCGCGACGTCGTTCGGCGCGAGCCCGACCTTCGTGCAGATCATGCAGAAGATCGGGCTCGTCCCGCGCGAGCGCTTCGACCTCTCCGCGCTCGAGAGCGTGCTGCTCACCGGTTCGCCCGTCACGCCGGAGTCGACCGCGTGGTTCTACACCGCGGTGAAGGACGATCTCTGGGTGACCTCGCCATCGGGCGGCACGGAGCTCTGCGCGGGGCTCGTCGGCGGCTCCCCGCTGCTGCCCGTTTATGCCGGCGAGATCCAGGCACGGCTGCTCGGGAT
>Ga0213878_10000695_pt1 | contig 12286 bp, 6 predicted proteins | sample VelepicoBEBS_R02_FD_161053 | JGI IMG/M metagenome (GOLD analysis project Ga0213878, IMG submission 161053) | Vellozia epidendroides bulk soil microbial communities from rupestrian grasslands, the National Park of Serra do Cipo, Brazil - BS_R02 | ecosystem: Environmental > Terrestrial > Soil >... | reverse complement strand
CAGCGCGGTCTCGGCGTCCAGCACGCCTGATTGCCAGACGACCTGGTCTGGCTGCTGGATCTGCCGCGCGATGGCCGCGAGCAGGTGCGCCTCGCCCTCGGCGGTCGAAGCCAGCGCGAAATGCCGCCAGCTCGGCTGCAGCAGGCGCGCCGTGACGACGGCCCAGATCCAGTAGCCGACCGAACCGACCAGGCCCCAGCCGAAGCGCGTCCAGGTCAGCGGCTGCGAGTCCGGCAGCGACATCGCGAACACGAGCGCCAGCGAAGCGGCAAACGACACGGAGCCAGCCTTCGGCCCCCAGGACAGGAGAAGCATCGCGCCGAAGACGATCAGCGCGACGGTCGGAATCAAGAGGCCGTGGTACGGCCGCACCAGCAGGAAGAGGGCGCCCGAGAGCGTGCTGGCGATGCCGGCCACGAGCACGCGCCGCGCGACCCGGTCGGTCGTCGCCACGACATCGGCCAGGCTGGCGCAGACGGCGGTGGCGATGGCGGTCTGCGCGGCTTGCGCGCCGGCGATGAAGCCGATCGAGCACTGCACGAGCGCCAGCCCCAGCGTCACGGTGATGCCGTTGAGGACCCAGGCCGGCAGGCGGTGCAGGAGCCTGGACAGTTTCATCGGGACGCCCTCACTCATGCTGCATGCTCCTTGGCTGCCGGCCCTGGTTTAAGGAAATGGCACGTTACAGGCCCGAACTCTAGTCTGGTTCCTTTCGCGATGACCTGCGCCGTACTGCCGCAGATGCGCCATCGGCCTCATATCAATACATGGCTCCGCAGGCCCGGCTCGTCGTCCGGGTGCAGCAGGCTGCGCGAGAGCAGGCCTGCGCCGCCCGCGACGTGGGCGTCCGCCGTCGAGCTGCTTGCGTGGCTGCCTTCGAGCACGCTGCCGCTCGGGCCCTGCAGCAGGTCGCTGACCTGGGGCAGGACGCTGGCATGGCTGGTGGCACTCGTCGAGCTGCTGGCTGAAGCGCTCTGGGCGAACCAGATGTCGGCCATTTCATGGCTCGCACCGTCGGCCGTCTCGTAGCTGCCGACGAGGCCGATCAGGTTGCCGTTCTGCGTCTGCTGGCTCGCGGTGGACGTGAGGTCCAGCTCGGTGATGCCCAGCGAGGCCAGGCTGACCATGTGGCCGGTCTTGGTGTCGCCGACCCACACGGCCAGCTCGGACCATTCGGCGTCGGCGGACGTGATCTTGCCGTCGTGGTTGGTGTCCAGCGCGGCCAAGGCCTGGAAGCCGTTGTTGGCGAGCTGGCCGTTGGCCAGCTGCGTCGCCGTGCCGAAGAGCTGGCTGCCGTTGTCCAGGTGGCCGTTGTCGTTGTTGAGCACGAGCAGGCCCGTGCCGGCGCCGACCCAGCCGACGTTGCTGGCGTGGCCGGTGTTGTTGATGTCGAAGCTCACGCCGTGCGAGACGCCGACCGTCTGCACGCCGATGCCGGAGAGGTCGAGCACCAGGGGCGAGACGCCGGACAGGGCGTTGAGCTGGTCGGGCGTCATGGCCGCGCGCTGGGTGCCGGTGAAGGCGGCGGCGTGGGTCATGTCCAGCGAGGCGAGCTCGGCCGTGCTCATGGCGCCGATCTGGGCCTGGGTCAGCGCGGCGATGTCGTCGGTGGCCAGGGCGTTGAGCTGGGTGCCGCTGAGGTTGGCGATGGCCGAGGTGTCGATGGCGGCGAGTTGCGCCGTGCTGAACAGCGCCAGGTGGCTGCCCGAGAGCACGTCGATCTGCTGCGAGTTCAGGCTGGCCACCTGCGAGGGCGTCAGCGCCTCGAGCTGCTGGGGCTCGAGCGCGACCATGTGCGCGGTGGTCAGCGTGTCGAGCTGGGCGTTGGTCAGCACGGCGACCTGGATGGTGCCGAGCAGCGAGAGGGCGGCGCTGGTCAGGGCGCCCAGGCCGGCCTGCTGCAGCGCGGCCAGCGACGAGGTGTCGTAGGCGATATAGCTGATCTGGCTCGGATCCAATGCGGCGACCTGGGCCGGGCTGAAGCCGGCGAACTGGCTCGGCGCGAGCGCGTGCAGCGCATCCGCGCTCAGGCCGCGCATCTGCGCCGCGCTCAGGGCCGAGAGCTGCTGCGCGGTCAGGTCGAGCAGCTGGCCGGCAGTCAGGCCGCCGAGCTGCTCGGCGCTCAGCGAGCCGATGACGCCGGTGCTCAGGCTGCTCATGTGGAAGGGCGAGATCGCGGCGATCTGGTCCGGGCTGAAGGTCGAGAACTGCGACGCGCCCAGCGCATTGAGCTGGGCGCCGCTGAGCGACGCGATCTCGAGCGTCGTGAAGGCGCCGAGCTGCTGCGGCATCAGCATGGCCATCTGCGCGGTGCTCAGCGCCTGCAGCTGGGCGACGCTGAGCTGGGCCATCTGCTCGGCGCTCATGGCATGCAGGGCGACGGGTGTGATGGCCTTGAGCTGGCTCGGATCGAGCGAGGCGACCTGGGCGTCCGTCAGCGCCTTGACCTGGGCGGACGAGAAGGCGCCGAAGAGGGCCGGCGTCAGCGCATGCAGGGCCGCCGTCGACATCCCGCCGAGGCTGTCGGGAGCGATGGCCAGCAGCTGCGCTGGCGTGAGCGACTGGGCCTGCTGGCCGCTCAGCATCGCGATCTGCTGGATGCTGAAGTCGGCCAGCGTGCTCGTGCTCAGCAGCGCGACGTCCTGGGTCGTCAGCGCGGCGATCTGGTTGGTGCCGAGGAAGCCGAGCTGGATCGCATCGAAGGCGGCGAACTGCTGCGTCGTCAACGCATGCAGGGTGCTCGCCGAGAGCGCGGCGATCTGGTCGCTGTTCCACACGGCCAGCTCCGCCGTGCCCAGGCCATAGGCCTGGACCGGCGTCAGCGCCGCGATTTGCGCCGTGCCGAGGTAGGGCAGGGCATGCGCGGTCAGCTCGGCCAGTGCATTGCTCGACAGCGCGGCGAACACGCTGGTGTTGAAGGCCGCCATGCCGGCGGTGCCGAGCGCGTCGAGCTGCTGCGTCGTCAGCGCGGCTACCGAGGCGCCGGCCATGGCGCTGATTTCGGCGGTGGTCAGCGCGTGCAGCTGGGCGGTCGTCATGGCCGAGAGCTGGGCGCTGTTGAAGGCCGCGAGCTCTGCCGTCGCCAGCGCCGCGACCTGGTCCGTCGAGAGCCAGGGCACCATGCCGCTGGACAGCGCACCGATGGCGACGCTGTTGATTGCGGCGAGTTGTGCGCCGCTGAGCTGCTGCAGCTCCTGGCTGGTGAAGGACGCAACGATATTGGCACTCATGGCCGCCATGTCGCCGCTGCTGAGTGCGCCGATCTGTCCGGCGCCAAATGCCGCGAACTGCAGGCTCGTCAGGCTGGCGAGTGCCGTGGTACTGAGCGCGGCGATCTGCGCGTTCGCGAAAGCCTGCATCTGCACGGTGCTCAGCAGCGCCAGCTCGTGGCCGGTCAGCGCCGCGACCTGCGCGGTCGAAAGCAGGCCGAGCTGCACGGTGTTGAACGCCCCGACCTGGGTGTCGCCGAGCGCGGCGATGGCGTCGGTGCCCAGGCCCTGGAGCTGCGGCGCGCCGAGGGCGGACCACTGCTGGGTGGAGAGGCTGTTGAGCGCGGCCGATCCCAGTGCGTGCATCTCGCTGCTCGTGAGCGCGGCGACCTGCAGCGTGCCCAGGCCGCGCAGCTGCGCCGCGCCGACGCCGGCCCATTGGCTGTCGGACAGCAGGCCCAGGTGGGCCGAGCCCAGGCCGAGCATGACGGCGCTGGACAGGCTGGCCACCTGCTGCGTCGTCATGGCCTGGACGTGGGCCATGTCGAGGGCGTTGAACTGCGCGCTGGTGAGCACGGCCACCGCCGCGGTGTTGAGCGCGCCGACCTGGCCCGTGCCCAGCGCCTGCAGCTGCACGATCGACAGTGCGTGCGCGGCCTGGGTCGACAACGCGTTGAGCTGCACGACCGTCAGCGCCTGGATCTGGTCGGAGGTGAGCTCCTGCGCCTCGATGGCGCTGAGCGCGGCCATGGCGCCGCTGGACAGCACGGCGATCTGCGCCGGCGTGAGCGCGTCGAACTGCTGCGCGGACAAGGCGGCGAGCTGCGTGCTCGTCAGCGCGTTGAGCTGGGTGTTGCTGAGCCCCTGCAGCGCGCTCGGCGGCAAGGCATGGAGCTGGGCGACGCTCAGGCCCTGGATCTGGGTCGGCGCAAGTGCGGCGAGCTGGTCGCTGCTGAAGGCGCCGATCTGCGACACCGACAGGGCGGCGATGGCGCTCGAAGCCAGGGCACCGACCTGCTGCGGCGACAGCGCCATGATCTGCGTGCTGGTCAGGCCGCTGAGCTGGCGCTGGGTCAGCGCGCTGATCTGGTCGACGCTCAGCGTGGCGAGTGCGGTCGGGCTGATGTTGCCGATCTGCCCGGCGCTGAGCGTCGCGAGTTCGCTGCCGGTGAACAGCGCCAGCACGCTGCCGCCGAGCGCCGCGATCTGCTTGGCGCCGAGGTTGGCGACGTTGGTGCCCAGTGCGGCGATCTGGTCGGCGTCGAGTGCGGCGATCTGGTCGCTCGTCAGATTGGCCACGACGGTGGCCGTGAGGCCCTGGACCTGGGATGCCTGCAGGCCGTGGACCTGCGCCGTGCTCAGGCCGGCGACGAGGCTGGCCGACAAGCCGCTCAAGGCCGCCGTCGCCAAGGCGGCGAACTGGCTGGGGCTCAGCAGCGCGAGCTGATGCGAGCTCATGGCCGAGAGCTGCGCGTTCGTCATCGACCCGACCTGGTCGACGCTGAGGCTGGTGATGACGGCGTCGCCGAGCGAACGCCACTTGGGCGCCGTGAAGCTGGCAATCTGCTGCGAACCCATCAGGCCGATCCCGCCGAGCGACAGCGCGGCGACCTGGGAGGTGCTCATGGCCGCGAGTGCGCCGCCCGACAGGAAGGCAATCTGGTCGGGCGACAGCGCCGCAATCTGGGCCGTGCCCGCGCCTGCGATCTGGCGCGCGCCGAGTGCGGCGATCTGGTCGTCGTTGAGCGCGGCGACGGCGTTTGCGCTCAGGCGCGCGAATTGCGCGCTGGTCAGCGAGGCGATCTGGCCGGTGCTGAAGTCGACCAGCGCGCTGGCACCGAGTGCGGCGAACTGGGTCGTCGTCAGCGCGGCGAGCTGCAGCGTGCTCAGCGCCGCCAGTTGAACCGGGACGAGGGCGCCGATCAGGCTGGCCGACAAGCCATGGATCGCCTGGGTGCTCAAGGCGACGATCTGTTCGGCGCTCAGCGCGGCGACCTGGGCCGCAGTCAGCGCGCTGGCCGTCGTGCTCGTCAGGCCGGCCAGCGCGGCGGTGCCGATTTCGGCAATCTGGTCGACGCCGAACAGCTGGATCTGGTGGCTGCTCAGCCCCAGCAACTGCGCGGACGTCAGCGACTGGAGCTGAGCCTCTTGCAGCGAGGCAACGATGCCATCCGTGAGGCTCAGGATCTGCTGGCTCGTCAGCGCGGCCACCTGCGTGGGACTCAGCGCCGTGAAGTCGGCCGCGTTGAGGCCTTGCAGCTGTGCAGTGCTGAGGCTGTGCACCACCGCGGCCTTCAGGTCGGCAATCTGCGTCGGCGCGAACAGGCCGAGCTGCGTGCTCGTGAGCCCGCCGATCTGCCGGCTCGTGAGGGCCGCGAGCTGATCGTCGCCCAGGCCGCGCAGTGCGTCGTTGGAGAGATTGGCGAACTGCAGGCTCGCCAGCGCGGTGAGCTGCTGCGTCGACAGCATGTCGACCTGGCTGGCCGCCCAGCCCGCCAGCTGCGCCGTCGCCAGGCCCTGGAGCTGGCTGACGCTCATGGCGCTGACCTGGTCGCCGCTGAGCGCGTTCAGGATGCCGGTCGAAAACGCATGGACCGCCTGTGTGCTCAGTGCGCCGAACTGCACGCCGTTCAAGGCCGCGACCTGATCGGCCGACAGGGCGGCGGCCGAGCTCGACACCAATGCGTGCAGCGCAATGGTGTTGAGGCTGCCGAGCTGGCTTGGCGACAGCAGCTGGAACTGATGCGAAGACAGCCCGTTGAGCTGCGTGGCCGTCAGCCCGCTGACCTGGCCCGGCGTCAGGGCTCCGAGCAAGGCATCGGGCAGGGCGTGCAGCTGGAGCGAGCTCAACCCGCCGATCTGGCTCGCGGCGATGGAGCCGATCTGCTCGGCCGAGAAGGCGGCCCATTGCAGGCTCGTGAGCCCCTGCAGCCCCAGGCTCGTCAGGGCGTTGACGAGCTGGTCGGGCAGGGCGGCGATGGCGGCGGTGCTCAGGCCCAGCACCTGGCTGGAGACGAGCAGGTTGAACTGGCCGGCGCTCATGGACGCGACGGCGTCCACGGTCATGCTGCGCAGCTGCGTGCTCGTGAGGCCGTAGAGCTGGGTGCCGTTGAGCGACTGCACGGCGGCGTCGCCGAGCGCGGCGATCTGGGCGGTCGTCATCGCGGCGATCTGCCGGCTGCCGAAGTTGGAGACAACGCTCGGGTCGAGCTGGCTCAACAGGCCTGGCGAGAGCGCACGCACGGCCTGCGTGCTCAGCGCGAGCAGCTGGGCGGCCGACAGGGACGAAACCTGGGTCGCCGTCAGCGCCGCGGCGTCCGTGGACGCCAGGCCATAGAGCGCCACCGTCTGCAGCCCGCTGAGCTGGTCGGCCGAGAACAGGCTGAACTGGTGGCTCGTCAGGCCGTTGAGCTGAATGGCCGTCAGCCGGCTCATCTGGCCGGGGTTGATGGCCTCGATGGCGGCGTCCGACAGCGCACGCAGCTGGACGGAGTTGAGTGCGGCGAGCTGCGAGGCCTGCAGCGCGTTGATCTGGTCCGGGGTCAAGGCCTGCAGCTGCAGCGAGCTCATGCCGAGCATGGCGACGCTGGACAGCGAATCCAGCTGATCGAAGCTGAGGCTGACGAGCTGGCTGCTCGTCAAGCCGACGAGCTGGCGCGAGGTCAACGCGGCGAGCTGGTCGTCGCTGAGCGCGTCGAGGCGCTCGACGCCGAGCGCGGCAATCTGCGCGCTCGTCAGGCCGCGCAGCTGCGCGCTGTTGAATCCCTCCACGTCGGCGACGCTGAGCCCGCCGATCAGCGCCGTGCCGAGCGCCGTGATCTGCGCGCTCGTCAGGTCGGAAACCTGCTGCGGCGTGAGCGACTGGACTTGCGTGATCGAAAGCGCCGCCACCGCGGCAGTCGACAGCGCCGTGACCTGGCCGTCGGTGAGCGCATGGATCTGGTCGCCGCCGAGGCCGGCCATCTGGCTCGATGTCAGCGCGTGGACTGCGGAGGTGGTGAGCGCGGCGATGGCGTCGCTGCCGATCGCACCGATCTGCGCGCAGCTCAGGACCACGAGCTGGGCCGTTGCGATCGACCCCACATGGCTGTTGCTGAGGCCGGCGATCTGGTCGGTCGTGAGCGCCGCGATGGCGCCGGCGCCGATGGACGCGATCTGCTGGGTGTTCAGCGCGGACAGCGTGGCGTCGCTGAGCGCCGGCGCCTGCGTGCTCGTCAGCGCGTGCAGACCCTGCGTCGCCAGGGCGCCGAGCTGGGCATTGCTGAGCGCGGCGAACTGGCTGCACGACAAATGCGGCATCGCCCGCGAGTTGATACCGGGCACGCCCGCCAGCGCCAGCGAAGCGATTTGCTCGGTCGAGATGACCGACCAGGCGTTGGTCGAGATGGCCGCCACCTGCAGACTGGTCAGTTGCGCCATCTGGACGTCGCTGACGTTGAGCCAGTCGGCGGTACCCAGTGCGCCGATGGCGGCTGCCGACCATTGATTGACGGGCGTTGTCAGTAGCGAAGAAGAGGTGGGCAAACCGGACTCGACGAAAGGCTGGAATCGCCGGCAAATCTAGATGTTCGAAGTCCGGTGAATGGCTGGAAAAGGCCGATCTTTTCCGCCTTTTGTCGGTGGGGCGGGCGTGGGCGTGTCAGGCCTGAAATAAATGCCGTGAATCGGAGTTCGCGGGGCTGCTTTCGCTGAAGCCACTGACATAGCGGGCGTCGAGCCAGGTGTAGTGAACGCTGAACTTGAGCAGCCCTGACGCCACTTCGGTATCGAGTTCAAAGCCCTGGCTAGTGATCGTGGGCGTGATGCGCGTCGGGCACATGGGCGTGACTGTGCCTTTGGGCATCGTGGCAATGCCGATGGCTGTGTGCCCCGACAGGCATCGGGTCATGAGTGTGGTTGTGGTGGCCGTCGTCATGGACGTGAGCGTGTTCATGGTCGAGCACATCGTGGTCATGCTCGTGCGCATGGTCTTCAATCAGGTGCAGGATCACGCCTCCCAGCATCAACGCTCCACCCAGTCCCATGCCAAGCGTGGCCGACCGTTCGCCCAAGGCCAATGCCAAGACGGCGCCGATGAACGGCGCAAAGGCAAACACGCTGCCAGTTCGTGCCGCGCCGAAGGCGCGCTGCGCCAGCAAATACAGCCGTAGGCTCAGGCCATAGCCGCTCGCGCCAATGGCGAGCAGTGCTAACGCCGGCTGCAAGTGAGGCAAAGGTTCCCCGAAGCCCACTGCCATCGTGCCGGTGACGGCAGCACCGATGATTGACTTACCAAGCACCACTTGCCCGGGATCTCGCTCGGCCAGGGCACGCGATAGAGTGTTATCAACGCCCCAGGCTGCAGTGGCGCCGAGCACCGCGAGGATGCCCAATAGTTGGCCCCCAGCCTCCATGCCGCGATCCAGGATCAGCGCGACGCCCCCGACAAATAGCAGCAACATGGCAGCCCAGACGCGGCGATCCATCACCTCTCGATAAAGGACTCGCGCGAGCACGGCGGTGAAAACGGCCTCCAGGGCCAGCATCAATGACGCGCTTGTGCCGCTCGTGTGTTGCAGCCCCCAGGCGAGGGCGACCGGGCCAATCCCCGCTCCAAAGATGGCCATCAACGCCAGGCGCTTCAAGTCACTCCGCCGCAGAGCCGCCTCACGATCCACGGGTTGCCGCACCAAGGCACCTAGAAGCGCTGCTCCGGCGTAAAGCAAGGCTGCGGTCGTAAATGCCCCCAAGGCCAGGCCGGCTCGCTGCACCAATGGCGTGCTGATACCGAACAGTGCGGCAGCGGCCAAGGCCAGGGCTGCGCCGCCCAATGCAGGTCGAGTGACCGTTCGAACCACGTTGTTGCCCATATTGCTCATACGGGATGGTAGTGGCGCCGGAAGGCCAGCTGGTCAGCGGAATGTGTTGACTTGCCGGATGGCCGGCCAGGGCCCGGCACGAATCGCCTGAAGTTAGATCGATTCATTCCTGTCGCAAGACAAGACAGGGTGACTTGCCGAAAATCGGTGTTCGGCTGAGGTGATCTTCGTACGGCGCGGAGCCGTCTAAGTGCTTGATCTTCAAGGTACTCCTTTGCGAAGCGCACAGCTTTTACCTCCGAGGGGCCAAACGTCAAAGTTGTACGACGCTGCCGAATAGGGGCTAACGTTGTGACCTGAGTACGTAATTTGTAGCCACTCAGGCGGTGAGTCTCGGGGTGATGTTATCGGCGTTGATCCATTCCCGGCGCACGGCCGCTGGCGGCCGGTAGCCCAAGGCGCTGTGCGGCCGGCGCTCGTTGTAGAACTGGCGCCAATGCTCGATCAGCACGCGAGCCTCGGCCAACGTGCGGAACCATTCCCGGTTGAGCAACTCGTCGCGCAGCTTGCCGTTGAAGCTTTCGACGAAGCCGTTCTGCCAGGGCTTGCCCGGCGCGATGAAGGCCGGCCCGATCGCCTCGTCGCGCAGCCAGCGCATGACCGAGCGGGCCGTGAACTCCGCGCCGTTGTCGCTGCGCACGTGCTCGGGCTTGCCGTACACGCGCATCAGCCTGGACAGGGTCAGGATCACGTCCTGCGAGCGCAGCCGGCTCGCCGGCACGATGGCCAGGCATTCGCGCGTGTGCTCGTCGAGCACGCACAGCATCTTGAGCACCCGCCCATCGACGAACTGGTCGTGCACGAAGTCGTAGCTCCACACGCTGTTGGGCCGCACCGCACCGGGCAGTCGCATGTCGCAGCCGCTGCGGCGCCGACGCGGCCGCTTCCTCGGCAGGTGCAGGCCCAGGCTGCGCCACAGCCGCCGCACCCGGGCCTCGCCCACATCGAGCCAGGCCGCCATGCGCCGGTAGCCGAAGCGCGGCACCTGCTGCGTCGCATCCATGAGTCGACTCCCCAGCGCCTGATCCTTGCCCGGCTGGCGCAGCGCGTAGCTGCTCACGCGCCGGCTCAGCCCCAGGATCTGGCAGGCACGGCGTTCCGAGATCCCCCGGCAGGTCAGGGCCCGAACGGCGGCCCGGCGACCTGACGGGGAACTCATTTTTTTCCGGCGAACTCCTTGAGCCCCTCGATGACCAGCATCTGCTCGGCCAGCATGCGCTTGAGCTTGGCGTTCTCGCCCTCTAGCTCCTTGAGCCGCTTGGCTTCGGCTACGTCCATGCCGCCGAACTTGTTGCGCCAGCGGAAGAAGGTCTGCTCGGTGATGTTGTGGCGCTTGCACAGCTCGCGGATCGACTCCTGCTTGGCCTCGGCTTCGCGCAGGATGCGCACCACTTGTTCGTCGCTGTATCGCTTCTTCATGAGTTCTCCTCGTCAGTAAATTTACGAGAGAACTCACCTTCCAGGTGGCTACAGGAAACGTCTCAGGTCAAAAGGCCTCGGCGTTGACCGAGGCCTTTTTTCTTTAAGCCAGCGTATTTCTCAGAAGCTCGCCGGCCGCCACTTGAGCAGTCGCTTCTCCAGCGACGTCAGCAGGAAGTCGGCCAGCAGCGCCACGACCGCCAGCACGATCATTGCGGCGAACACGCCGGCCGCGTTGAAGGCACCTTGCGCCGTCGAGATCAGCAGGCCGATGCCTTCCTTGGCGCCGAGGAATTCACCAACCACTGCGCCGACCAGCGCGAAGCCGAAGCTCACATGCAGGCTCGCGAGAATCCACGACATCGCGGACGGAATGACCACCGCCGTCGTCAGCTGCCGCGGCGAGGCGCCCAGGATCTGAGCGTTGGCGATCATGTATTTGTCAGCCTCGCGCACGCCTTGGAACGCGTTGTTGAAGACGACAAAAAACACCATCACCACGGCCAGCGCAACCTTGGATGCCATACCCAGGCCCAGCGCGATCACAAAGACCGAACCGAGCACGACGCGCGGAATCGAGTTCGCAATCTGGATGTAGAGGCTGAAGATGTCCGACAGCAGCTTGTTGCGCCCGAGGACGATGCCGAAGAACACACCGGCGACCGAACCGATCAGGAAGCCGACGACGGTTTCCTCGAGCGTGACTTCAACCTGGCGCCAGAGCGAGCCCTGCGATGTGCCGTTGGATATCCAGTCGACGAGTTGATCCCAGATCGACGACGGCTGCGCATAGAAAAAGGGATCGATCCACTTCATCCGGGCGGAGATTTCCCAGAGACCCAGGGCCACGATCAGTACCGCGAGGCGCAGGCCGATGATCATCCAGCGGCGTGCGCGGATGTGGGCCTGTGCGGTTTCGGACTCGCGGGCAAGCGCCTCGTCGCTGAGTGCGGCGGGCAGGGAGGCTGTTAGCGTCATGTCCGTCTCCTCAGTGCAGGACAGCTTCGTCGCGCAGATCGTTCCAGATCTGCTTGGAGAGCTCGATGAATCCGGGCTCGTAGCGCACCTGCGACATCACGCGTGGGCGTGGCAGATCGACCTTGTAGACGGCCTTCAGGCGACCAGGCCGCGCCGACAGCACGAACACGCGGTCGGCCAGGGCGATGGCCTCCTCGATATCGTGGGTGACGAAGACGACGGAGCCGCCACTTTCGGTCCAGAGCTTGAGCAGCTCGTCCTGCATCAGTGTGCGCGTCTGCATGTCGAGCGCCGAGAAGGGCTCGTCCATCAGCAGGATCTCGGGCTTGTTGATGAAGGTCTGCGCCAGTGCGACGCGCTTGCGCATGCCGCCCGAGAGCTGGTGCGGGTAGTGCTGGCCGAACTTGCCGAGGCCGACGCGCTCGATCCAGCCGCGCGCGAGTTCGTGTGCCTCGGCCTTGGACTTGCCGCGGAACATCGGGCCTGCGGCGACGTTGTCGAGCACGTTGCGCCAGGGGAAGACGGCATCGGCCTGGAAAACGAAGCCGATGCGCGGGTCGATGCCCGTGACCGGCTGGCCCATGACCTTGACCTGGCCCACCGTCGGCTTGAGCAGGCCGGTGGTCATGTTCAGCGTCGTGCTCTTGCCGCAACCCGTGGGGCCGCAGATGGCGACAAACTCGCCGCGCGCGACGGTCATGCTGAAGTTGCGCAATGCAACCGTGGCCTGGCCGTCTTGCGAGATGAAGCGCAGCGAGACGTCGTCGAACTCGATGGCCGGGGGAGTCTGGGAACTGTTCACTTGATGTCCGCCGGGATGTA
>Ga0213878_10000693_pt1 | contig 12300 bp, 8 predicted proteins | sample VelepicoBEBS_R02_FD_161053 | JGI IMG/M metagenome (GOLD analysis project Ga0213878, IMG submission 161053) | Vellozia epidendroides bulk soil microbial communities from rupestrian grasslands, the National Park of Serra do Cipo, Brazil - BS_R02 | ecosystem: Environmental > Terrestrial > Soil >... | reverse complement strand
TCGATCCCGTCGCGGTTCTTCCTCGCCCCGCTGGCCGGCTACACCAGCCTGGCGTTCCGCCTGGCCGTGCGCCAGTGCGGCGGGCTCGGGCTGGTGACGACCGACCTGGTCAATGCCCGCTCGATCCTGGAGAAGCGGGGCCGCGCCTTCGAGCTGGCCGAGACCTGCCCGGAAGATCGGCCGATGTCGATCCAGCTCTACGGCCACGTCGCCTCCGAGATGCGTCAGGCGGCTAGGTGGGCCGTCGAGCATGGGGCGTCGGCCGTCGACATCAACATGGGCTGCCCGGTCAACAAGGTCGTCAAGTCCGGCGGCGGCTCGGCGCTGATGTGCCAGGCCGACGCGGCGGTCGAGCTCGTCGCGTCCGTCGTGGACGCCGTCGAGGTCCCCGTGACGGTCAAGATGCGCCTCGGCTGGGATGACGAGACGCTGATCGCCCCCGCGCTGGCCCGGGCGCTCGAGGGGGCCGGCGTGGCGGCCGTGATCGTCCACGGCCGGACCCGCGCGCAGGGGTTCCGGGGGGACGTCAGCCGCGCGGGCATCCGCGCGGTCGTGGAGGCCGTCGAGCGGATCCCGATCGTCGGCAACGGCGACATCCGGACGATCGCCGACGCCGCCGCGACCTTCCGCGAGACCGGCTGCGCGGCCATCTCGATCGGTCGCGGGGCGCTCTCGAACCCGTTCATCTTCCGCCAGCTCGCGCACTGGGCCGAGCACGGCACCCCCGGCCCCGAGGCGACCTTCGAGGAACGCGTCGACCTGATGGCGCGGCACTTCCACGCCCTGCTCGAGCGTCGCGGCGAGCGGCTCGCGTGCCTCCAGTTCCGCAAGCTGATCAAGTGGTACACCCACTCGATCCGCCCTCCCAAGGCGCTCTCTCACCGGCTGATCAACCTGGCCAGCGCCCGACTCTTCGATGTGACTGTCGCCGAGGTCCGTGCCGCCGGACCCACGTCGCCCCTGCCGGGGCACTTCGAGCCGAAGGTGCCGGTGCCCACGGGGCCGATCGATAAATGGTGATCCCCATGGAGATTGGTCGCCACACTTCGGCACGCTTAACGCAGCGCCTCTCCGCGCGGAGTTCGGCCAGCGCCGCATCTGCGCCGGGCTCGGGAGCGAGTCGTTGCTCGACCTTGCGGGCGTGTTCTTCTCCGCATTCCAGAGCTTTCGTGCGCTCTGTCCGGATCTCGAATTTGAGATTTCAAATTTGAGATTTCATTATTTGATATAGTGAATTATAATATTAATATTTTAATATTATAATTTCAAATCAGCAGACCACGCGCATGTGTGGTGTCCTAGAAAAATTGGATTGACATTACGTGGGATTTCGATCGTTTGGAGGGAGCCACCCGAGCTATCGTCGATCCTGGCGTCTCCTTCTGAAGCGCATTTCTAAACCTGCTGGACTCTGGCGAAGATGAGACCTCGGATCTATCCTACCAGTAGCCCGACATCACCCAGAGTTGCTGGCAGAGGTACATCAGGCACAAGCGTGTGAAAACACGCTGCGGACACGTTCCGCGATTAACGACAACCCAGGCACAAGGGAAGTCCTTCCCTCGACTTCGGTCGGATGGGCCTTCGTCACGAAGGAAAGTCACTCGCCTGGAGCTCGGGTGGCGGTTCGGGCTCGATTGATCGGATGTTCAGGACGACGACCCTCGGTTCGGGTCTCCAGGTTCGTCGTCCGCGCCCCACATGACAAAAATTACACATTTTTGACCGTTTTTCATCCCTTTTCGCCAGAGTCCAGTAAACCTGTTTCACCCTTTGTCTTGTTCCCAGCAAGGCGATAAACTGATCAGGCAGTGTCTCCTTCGCGTTTGGATCGCGCTCGAGGAGGATGGTCGGACATCCTCCCCGAGCTTTTCCCTTGGGAGCAGTACCTCCTATGGGCGCCGGTCAGGGTACCGGTCACACAGGTCCGAGATGGCGACGTGCTCAAGGAGATGGAGCCGCAGGATGGCGACCTTCTCTTGGGCGGTGAATCGCTTGCGAGTCTTCTTGGCTATGGGACGACCTCCGCACGGGATTGTAGCTGACTCGAGCGGGCCGTCCTTCCCATTCCGTCTGAAGCAAGACAGAGGGCATCGGCACCGGTGGCCCCCGACAGGGCTGATTTGAGCTCCATCACTCACACTCCATGTGGCTGATCGATCCGGTCACGACACTGTCTGAATTCCGCCTACGCATTCTTGCGCCATCTTGCTCCGCGGCCGGAATGGTGGATTCCGGCGAGATCGCGGGAAAGAGCCGGGCAAGCAAGTAGGACAGACCCACAGCGAGCAAACCGCCGATGAGTACCTCGGCGGCACGCTTCAAGGCCGCGTGCACGCCGAACCGCTCCTGGTGAACGAGCATCGACTCGGCCAGGATCACGGCGGTCGTCACGGGGGCGAGTTTCCAGTCGCTGGGGAGGCGATCAATGCAGACGCACAACAGCACGGCCACGCTCGTCGCCACCGGCAGTGTCCAGTTGCCTGGCCCCAGGACGAGCAGGGATGCCAGTCCAACGACCCCGCCCACGATGGTGTTGGTCAGTAGCTCCCTCACGTTCATCATCGTGACAGCCGGTACCAGCTCGGCCACGAGGGTGAACGCGATGACCGCCCAGACCGGGTTGGTGTCCCCCAGCAACCGCAAGCTCCACCAGAGGAGGGCCGTCCCGACCGACAGCTTAGCGACATACCGCAGCCCGTCGGGAGTGACATGAATCTGCCTGGAACTCCATGCGGTGAATTGTTTCCAGTAGGTCTTGATGTGCATCATCGCTCCTTCGAAGTCGGGGTGGGTCCTGCCCGCAGGGCGACGGCTCTCTCCAATGCAGGCCTCCAGCCTCGCGTAGGTGTACAAGAGCCACAGAGAAGCGACTGCGATCCCAGACATGGCGAATGTCCTCCTGAGTATTCCTACGGTCGGGGCTCCGCGAGCCCCACGGAGGATCAGCCGATCGGGGACCGATTTCCGGGCGCGGCTCGTCAGTGGAAATCCGGCAGCCACGAGAGCGGCCAGGGGCAGCGACGAGTCAGTTTCACGATCATGTGGGTCTCGCCGACGCGGTAGTAATCGACGAGCCGGCCACCCCACGGCCCCTCGGCGGCGTGGTCGCCCACGAAGTCGGGGAGCCCGGACGGGTCAAACGTGTCGGGAGGGTAGTCCCCCGGCTTGCCCTGATAGCGCCGGTCGAGGACGGGGATGTAAGGCCAGGGGGGATGCGTATCATACAGTCCTTGGACGGGATCGGACCTGTCCATCGGGCAAAGGACTGTGGCGTCGGGCTCCTGGCTCATGTCCAGGGCGATCAGGCGCGGCCCGATCGGGAAGTTCGCGACCAGGATCCCCAGGAGCGCGCCGTCGTCGCCCCAGATCCGCGTCGAGACCGCGATCTTGTACCGGCGGTCCTTGACCGATCGGCACGACCGGGCGACGTAGACGTCGTCCCGCGGCCGCGGCCGGGCGGCCCCGGCTCCTTCGAAGGCCTGGTAGTAGTCGCGGACCCGGAAGCTCTGGCCGATGGCTGTGCTCCCGGCCATCGTGTCGGCCCGAAGGACCCCGTTGGGCTCCAGGACGTAGACGTTGACGAATGGGTTCCCCCCCGCGATCCCAAACAGGTTCTCGTCGTCGATCCTCTTCCGAAGGAACTCCTCGATCGCCTGTTGCCGCCGCTCGGCCTGGGCTGGGAACGAGGCGAAGGCCTCTCGGAGCCTCGGGTCGATCGCCAGGATCCTGCTCGCGCCGCGGATCAAGCGGAGTTCCCGATCGACCTGATTCGCCAGTCGCTCGGCGTCACGCGCGTTCTCCGTCCGGAGCTCGGCCAACGAGTCGGCCAAGCTGACCAGCCAGAGCAGGAGGGCTAAGATGCCCACCGAGGCGAGCTTGAGCGGGTGCCGACGCGCCCAGAATCGGGCCTCCCGGGCCGCCGACGGCTTGCCGCCGGCAAGGGTCGGCCGGCGGTCGAGCCACCGACGCAGGTCGGTCGCCAGCGCGTAGGCCGAGTCGTAGCGCCGGCCGGGGTCGCGGTCGAGGCACTTCAGGCAGACCGCCTCCAACTCGCGGTCGACCGCCGGGTTGAGCCTGCGGGGGGGCGTCAAGTCGCCCCGTAGGACGAGGGCCAGGGTCTCGCCCGCGTCCCGGCCCCGGTACGGCTCCCGGCCGGTGAGCATGGCATAGAGGACGGCACCGAGGCCGTAGACGTCGGAGGCCGTCGAGACCTCCGACCAGCGGCCGCCGGCCATCTCGGGCGACAGGTACGGGAGCGTCCCGACGATTCCGGCCCGTTCGAACGTCGCCGAGCGATCGTCCACACCGTCCGGGTTCCACGCAGTCCCGGACTCCGGTCCCTGACTCGGGGGTCCCACCGCCTCCAGCCGCACCGACAGCCCGAAGTCGGTCACCCTGGGCTCGCCCTCGGCGGTCAGGAGGATGTTGCCCGGCTTGAGGTCGAGGTGCAGCACGCCCGGGTTGCGGGTGTGGGCGTGGTGGATCGCCCGGGCCACCTTCTCCAGGAGCACGGCCGCCGAGCGCGGGTCGGCCGTGTAGGAGGTGAGCCGCTCGGCGACCGTCCCCCCTTCCATCAGCTCCATGACGAAGAAGCGGCGCCCGCGATCCTCGCCGAAGTAGAACGTCTGGATGATGTTCTCGTGCTTCATCCGGGCGATCGCGCGGGCGTCCGCCCGGAGCCGGTCGGCCGAGGCCGGGTCGCCCGAGGCCGGCTCTCGGAGCGTCTTCAAGGCCACGACGATCTCACGTGCGCCCTGGGCCCTGGCCTTCCACACGACCCCCTGGCCCCCCGCGCCGAGCGCCTCCAGGAGGACGTAATCGCCCAGCACGTCACCGGGCCGCAGGTCGGCGGCCGGCGGGCAGGAGACGTTCCCCTCGGGGCCCGGCCCGCCCAGCGGGGTCGTCTCGCCCAAGGGGTCGTCGGGCATCGGCGGGCGGAGCAGGCCCAGCCGCGCGAGGTCCTCGAAGTAGGCGTCCAGCTCGGGGGCGATCTCGGGGTGGAGGGCCGCCCACTTGGCGGGGGCGGGCGACTCGCCGCGGTCGAGCGCCGCGTGGTAGTCGTAGATGGCGAGGTTGACGAGCGTCTCGCGGTCGTCCGCCTCGCGGGTCTCGTAAGGGCCCATCAGAATTCGGCAAGGGGACCGTCGCCTTCAGGCGACGGGGGAATCGCCGTCCTCCTCTTGATACGAAACATGAGAAATGAGACAATTGCTGGTGTCCCCTCCGGATGTTCCGGACTCGTCGCGGGACACACGGTTCTTTGGAAATTCGTAACTATTCAGCCGAATTCAGTAAATTCCCCCATTTTTCCCAGATATTTACCTGGAGCGCCCATCCAGCCAAGAGACTGCCTCTGATGGCGTCCAGATTTTGGGCCTCTCTGTGGATACTGAATTCCGCTGAATGGTTACGGAAACTCGAGGTAACGGGTTCTCGCCGGAAATCCCTCGGCGGGGTAAAACCTTGAAGGAACAAACGAACCCCTGGCCACCGGGCATGCTCGGTCGCCGTGGGTGGGGTGACGCCGCCCTTGAGCGGGGAAAGGATGTCGCAACAGACCGTCGGCATCGTTTGGTAACCGCGACCTCGAAAGTTCCACGTCGGAAGCCGTCTCCCCTTCAGGGGACGGAGGATGTCACCATTCAGACCTCCCGGGGCATCAGTTCGCGGAGCCGCCGCATCCCGTGCCGGAGCAGACCCCCGACCGCGTCGGGGGTCCGGTTCATGTGGCGGCTGATCTCCGCCACTGACATCCCGTGACAATGCTTCAGGACGATCGCCTCGGCCTGCGGCGGGGAGAGCTGTCCGAGCAGCGCGGCCAGCGCGAGGGCGTCCTCCTCGCGCGCGGCCCGCGCCTCCGGGGCCGACTGGCTGGCCAGCATCAAAGCGCTCATGCCCTGAGAGGTCCGGTCCAGCGCCCCGTCGCAGGACACGACCCGCCGCTCCAGCCGGAGCCTGCGGAGGCGGTCGATCAGGTTGAACCTGAGGAGGCTGCGGAACCAGCCCATCATCTCGGCCCGGCTCCGTCCCCGATGACGGGGGAGATCCCGCAGGGCCTCGCACAGGGTCTCCTGGACCAGGTCCGAGGGGTCGATCCGGGCTCGGAGGTCGACCGAGACCTGCGCCCGGGCCAATGCCATCAGGTAGTCACGGTAGGCGCCGAACTCCTCCGGGTCTCGGGGGTCGGACATGACGGCCTCCCTCGGGAGGTGTGCCCCGGGCCGCGTGCCGGTCGGTGTCGGATGACGTCGTTGGCAGGGGAACGGGCGACTCGATCGGATCAGGCGAGGGCCGCCAGCGAAGGCTCCTCGACCGGGGGGGCGTCGCCGGCCTCCTGAGCCGGCCGGCCCTCAGACCTCGGCCTTCGCGGCACTCATGTGGAGCGGTCCGGTTGAACCCCGGACTCGGCTTGCATCGACCGGCGATCCAGGTGTGCTGGTTCAGCGTGACTGGGAAGAACGACCCAGCCCTTTGGAGGCATCATTTTGTACACGCTTGACGAGCTTTCAGGATCTTCGCGGTGGCGACGTGTTTGATCTTGGCCCCGCTCTGTTTCTTGGGCGTCGGCTTCTTCGGACCGCGCGGGTGCTTGCGCAACTTCAGCAGGGAAACCGACTGCGCCAGCCGGACCAAGAAGCCGGCCAACTCCACAGGGGGCAGGTCGTGAAACACCACCCATTCGTCTTCAGGGATCGCGATCATCATGCCCCGATGGGTCATCTGGATCTCGTCGGCCATGTAAGAGCCCGAGACCTCCTCCGCCACCTCCTCCTCGCCGGGGACCGACCGCAACGCCGCCTTGAGCGTGCTCAGCACGTTGTAGGCCACCAGCGCCACGCAGAAGGCGAACAGTGCCGCCTTGGGATATCCCAAGGTGTTGACCTCGCCTTTGAACCTCGCCTCCAATTCTTGGAACGCGGTCTCGATCGTCCAGCGTCGCCGGTACAGATCAGCGATGACCTTGGCGCGGGCATCCTTGGCCGGCACGTTGGTCAGCAGGTGGATCGCGGTCTCCCCGTCCCGTGTCGGCTGGTCCAGGAGCACCGTGATCCGCCGCAGCATCAGGATCTCGCCCGCCTCGTTCTTGGCTCGGATCGTTTGCTCGAAGACCTTGCCCGTGTCGATCCGGCCGCAGCCGCGCCGCTTCCCGACGAACTCCCCGTGCAGCGTCGAGGCAGGTTGTCGGATCACGAAGAAGGCACGGCGGCGGGCGATCCCGAAGAGGAAGTCCGTCGTGCAAGAGTTGCGGTCGGCGATCCAGAGGTCCTTGGCCGCGACGATCTCCAAGACTTGGTCCAGCAGCGACCGCTCCTGCGCATGACCGTCTTCGCACAGGATCACGTCGGTGGCCAACATCAGCCGGGGGTCGAGCACGACCAGCGCATGACCGGGCACGGCCCCGGCGCCGATCGTCCGCAACTCCTTGAGCCGGTGCTCGGACCCGGGGAGATGGTTGCCGTCGAGGATCCGGGCGCGATAACCAGGCCACCAGTCCGGCCGGGCGCCCTTCATCGCGTCGATGACCGGGGCCAACCGCGCGGCCACCGAATGGACCAGCGCGGCCGACACCGCGGGTTCGGTGCCGTCGAGCTTGTCGGACACGGCGTCGATGGTGGCCCCGACCGTCTCAGCCCGCGCCTGAAAGGCCGCGTGGATCGCGGGCCGGATGCGGCAAACCACCACGCTCATCAGGTCGACGATCGTGGCGAAGAGGAGCTTGTGGGTGAACTGCTTCTCCGCGACGTCGTCGAAGAGTTGATCGAGGAACTGGGGGTTCAGGGCGTTCTCCATGATCCCTTGGGCCATGACGGACAAGGGAGCATCCTGGGAGAACCGCTCGAAGACGTCGCTGAGGATCATCGCTGCCGCCTCCGCGGAGAATTGGTAACTCCGTATCTGGCGACAGCTTAACAGATTCATGCGGACGACTCCAAAGGGCTGGAAGAACGACCTTGCTCGCCAAGCTGGCCGGTGATGCAAAGAACTGTAAATGGATTTATCGCTTTCCGGCCGATCCCGGGATGCCGAGGGGCGGCATCGTGCCGCCCACCCCGGTCTTGGCCCCTGGGTCGGCGCTCGGATCGCGTCCCCGCGTTGCCCGATCCTACGCCCAAGTCTCTCCAGTCTACTCCGGGCCACGGCCCTCGGGCAATTCACGGCCGCGGCGGCGCACTCGCGGTCGCCGGCGGCCCGCGCGGCCCGGCGCCGCGCCTCTGCCTCCGCCAGTCTCCGCTTCCGCTCGGCCCAGATCTCCTCCTCCCGACCCGCCAACTGCCGGTACCCTTCCAAGGGGTAGCGGTCATTGAATGAGATGCACCCCTGGGATTGGACCGCTTGAGGGCTCTGGTTATGGTATGCTCGCCAGGGTCTCAGAGCGAGAGCCGACGTAGAGGGGGTTGGACGGGACGCATACCTCCGCGGATTCGTGACCCGCGGCCGGGAGAGCCCGGCCCCGGGAGCAGTCCCGGACGTGGTCCTGCCGGCCGGGGCGTCGCCCGCTCGTCGCTCGACGGAGACGAGGCCCGCTCCGGCGGGCCGTCCGGCCGCGGCCTGCCATCCTGAGGAGGGCCCCGAAGGCGGCATCGCCAGGGCGACGGAGGTCGATGGCTTCGCCAGGGTGGCTCCTTCGCGCGGTGGGGAGTCGGCCCGACGGACCGATTCGAACCACCGGGGTGGGTCCGGGCGGAAGGCCGGACTTCCAATCGACTTGCCGGGGCCTCGGCGTCCGATGAGCTTTCGCTAAGCATGCCAGTATTGACTATCGTACTGGTCCAATCCCAGGGGCGCACTTCACGCGCCGTGCGCACCCCACGGAGAATCCGAGGATCGCTCGAGGCGTTGGCCCGATGATACCCCTGAGGCGAACCACCTCAGTTCATTGGCATCTCGGATGAAGCTCAGATCGGGCACGGCGCGCACTCGACCGTCGGATGCCGGACGGATTCCGCCGGATGGTCCCGCACAGGCCCAACGTGGGCGCGCGGCTCGGGGGCGGCATCCTCGAGCGCCGCGCCCATGTCTCTCCTGGCCCCCTCGATCGATCATCAGTTCGGGGGCCTTGCGGCGTCTCGGGATTCCGGCAGATTATGGAGGGTGACTCGGGGGCGTTGTGACGCCGGGACTTTCCCCGCCGCGGCCCTCCCTAGCGATCGAGGAGGTCGAGGAGTGGCACCCACGGCGGAACAGGGTCGGGTCGGGGAGTTCCGGGGCGAGACGGAGACGTCTCCACCACCCAGCGCCCCTACAGGGGTCCGCCGCGTCCAGGACGACGGACGTGTCGAGGTTCGGGCCTTTCGGCAAGCCGGCGGGCCGGCTCATTCGGCCGCAGTGGTGGCGCCGACCGAACCCGATGTCGAAGCCGACCCGTTCGCGCCGACCGAACCCAATGTCAAGGCACAAGTCCTGTTCACGACGGCGGATGGGGTGGCGACAAGCGGACCCAATACCGCGGTGGACATCCGGGCCACGACGGCGGATCCGGCGCCGATCGCATCCCCCATCGCGGCGGTCGGGTCGGTGGCGTGGCCCGCCGCGCCGAGGGAGGTTCAGCTTGGGCCACCGTCGCTGCGCCGCGTCGAGGGCCCCAAGCTGGGCCCCCCGGCGGCCGAAGCAATTGCGCCGACCGAAGCCAATGCCGAGGCGCAAGTCTCTTCCGTGAAGTCTTAGTGCTTGCGCAGAAATAACCTTTACAATTCCCGCAAGGGCTCGACATCGAAGATGATACTTCCGTCGCCGAGCAGGAACGCATACGCTGGAGTCAATGTGTAAAGGTTATTTCTGCGCAAGCCCTTAGTGTTCGCACCGACCGAACCCAATCCGCTGGCGGACCGGCCGGCCGAGCCGACCGCACGCGATGCCAAGGCACCTGTCGAGAAGGGCCGTCCTGGCCGCCGAGCCCGATGTCACGCGGTGGTGCGGACGGCGACCTCGTGCCGAAATCGCCGCAGAACGAGCGCGCCCCTTTCGGCACCTTGAGAGCAGCGCGCGTACGCGGTACTCCCACCATCCCCACGTGGTGGCCGCCTCTGCCTCCGACGTTCGAGCCGTCCTGGGTCCACTGCGGGTGGATGCCAAGACCGACGACCACAAGGAGTCGTAGGGTGGTCGCCGCCCACCATAATTAATCGTGGATGTTGGGTGGTGCCCACCCAACGGAACTGGGACGGATCCGCGACCTCTGGGGGAACGAGAACGGCCGGCTCGGCGTGCGCGACGGGACGCTCGGAGAGGATGCCGGCGCGCTCCAGAACGGATCGGCGCCGGAGGTGATCGCCATCCGGAGAACCATCCCCATCGTCGTGTTTCAATGCTTGGGCCGCAAAGATGCGACGGCCGCGACGCGGCGGGACGTGTGCCCTCCGGATAAGTCGCTGGAGATCGCGTCAATTTAATCTCACAAGGAAACGGCCCTGCGGCCCTGCCCCGTCGGTCCTGATGGTTGCATCGGGTTTCACGCCTGCGCATAATGAGACGATCGAGCGCGCCTCGATCCGGGAGGGATCGAGGAGTCGCAAAAGGCGTTCCGGTCGTGACGACGGCCCCCTGACCTTCGGAGCCCGGGGACCGACGAGGGAGCGCACTCACCGAGGGAATGATGAGGATATCGATGGCATGTCCACGCCCGTGATGATCGAGGCCCGAGGGCTGAGCAAGCAGTTCGGAAAATTCATGGCGGTCCGCGACGTGACCTTCTCGATCCCGCGCGGTCAAGTCGTGGCCTTCCTGGGTCCCAATGGGGCGGGCAAGACGACCACGATGCGGCTCTTGACCGGGTTCATCGCCCCGACCCACGGCACCGCGCGGATCGCCGGCATCGACGTCCAGGCCGACCGGATCGAGGCGGCGCGGCACCTGGGCTACCTCCCCGAGAACGGTCCCCTCTATCCCGACATGACCCCGCACGGCCTGCTCCAGTTCTTCGGCGAGGCCCGCAGGCTCGCCGGCGGTGCGCTGCGGGGCCGGATCGACGCCGTCCTGGGCCAGTGCTCGCTCGAGTCGGTCGCGTACAAGCCGATCGGCAAGCTGTCGAAGGGCTACCGCCAGCGGGTCTCGATGGCGCAGGCGCTCTTGCACGACCCCGAGGTCCTGATCATGGACGAGCCGACCAGCGGCCTCGACCCGAATCAGATCCGGGGCGTCCGCAAGCTGATCCGCGAGCTGGGCAAGTCCAAGACGGTCATGGTCTCGACCCACATCCTCCAGGAGGTCGAGCCCGTCGCCGACCGTGTCCTGTTCATCCACGACGGCAAGATCGTCTTCGACGGCCCGCCCGCCGAGCTCCGGGCCGAGGGCCGGTCGCTCGAAGACCAGTTCCATCGCCTGACGGAACAGCCCGTTTGAGTCGCTGCGCGGGGTCCACGGGGCCGGGAGATCGGCACGCGGACGCGCCCCGTAAGACATGGGTAACGCACGCAATACCCGCACCGAGGGATTGTCAAGGTGACCACTCTCCAAGAGAAATCGACCAGCCCGGCCCGCAGGGGGACGTCCGCCGGCGAGGGCCGCGCGCTGCCGTTCCGCCCGGGCGTCATCGCGACGGTGTTCAAGCGGAACTTCTTCAGCTACTTCAGCAATCCGGCGGGCTACGTCTTCATCACGCTTTTCGTCTTCGTCAGCTCGTGGGCGGCGTTCTGGCAGCCGATCTTCTTCGCCAACAACCTGGCGAACCTCGCATCGCTGAACGAGTGGATGCCCTACCTGCTGCTGTTCTTCATCCCGGCGATCACGATGACCTCGTGGGCCGAGGAGCGCCGGTTCGGGACCGATGAATTGCTCTTCACCCTGCCGGCGCACGACGTGGACGTGGTCCTGGGCAAGTACCTGGCGGCGCTGGGGATCTACACGGTGGCGCTGGTGTTCTCGCTGAGCCACTGGGCGATCCTCCTCTGGCTGGGCTCGCCCGACCCGGGGGTGATGTTCGCGACCTATCTCGGCTACTGGCTGATGGGGGTCCTCTTGATCGCCGTCGGGATGGTGGCGTCGCTGCTGTCGTCGAACGCGACGGTGGCGTTCATCCTGGGGGCGCTGTTCTCGGCCGTGCCGATCTTCCTCGGGCCGATCGGCTCGCCCCTGGGCCAGGCGGCGCGGCGGCAGTTGGAGGACTTGTCGATCCCCGCGCAGTTCCAGGACTTCGGGACGGGGGTGGTGACCCTCTCCGGGCTGTTCTACTTCGTGTCGCTGGCGGCCGGGATGCTCTACGTGAACATGGTGCTCCTCGGCCGACGGCACTGGGCCGGCGGCGAGCGGAGCAGGGGGCTCTGGGTGCACGCGCTGGTCCGCGTCGCGTCGGTCATCGTG
>Ga0213878_10000692_pt1 | contig 12301 bp, 24 predicted proteins | sample VelepicoBEBS_R02_FD_161053 | JGI IMG/M metagenome (GOLD analysis project Ga0213878, IMG submission 161053) | Vellozia epidendroides bulk soil microbial communities from rupestrian grasslands, the National Park of Serra do Cipo, Brazil - BS_R02 | ecosystem: Environmental > Terrestrial > Soil >... | reverse complement strand
GGCACGGGCCGCTCGATCCGCTGGCCGGCCTTGAACTCGCCCTTGCGGATGTACCGCACCCCGTAGGTGAAGCCATCCGCGATGTGGCTGTGGTTGTTCTTCTCCGGCACCTCGCGCGTCTCGCCCGACAGTGCGTTTTTGATAGCAGCGAAGCGGTATCCACCCACGAGTGCCCGCTTCAAGCGCACGCATGACGGGTCGATCAGCAGCGCGGGGCCGGCGCTGGTCAGGCGCATCATGTAGTACTGCGCCGGCTGCAAGCGGCTCTCGATCTCGTTGTTCCCATCCTCGATCACGGTGAACTTCGCCTTCTTGAACTCGCTGGTGACGCTGGCCCCCGTCTTGGCGCTGCTGCGCGCGGCGCTGGCCGGGTCGGGCACCACGATCACATCCATGTTCGGGAAGCGCGTGCGCAGCAGCGGCTTGAGCTTCTCCACGATGAAGCGGTCGGTCGCATAGTCGCGCACGGCAATCTCGGCCAGCACCAGCACCCGGCCGTAGGCCTCGTCGTACTGCATCAGCACCGCGCCGGAGCCCGCCAGCCCGGGGTCGTAGCCGACGATGATCGGCGTGTGCGGCAGCGGCTTGATCGGCGCCTGGGCCATGTGAATCTCGGGGTTGAACATCGGGAAGACCGGGTTGCCCGCCATCGAGTAGCCCCAGACCACCTCGATGAACTGCTTGATCCAGTGCTTCGTCTTGCCCTTGGCCAAGTTGGCGTAGTACCCGGCCTTGCCCGGCAGGTGGTCGGTGTTCTCGGCCTTGTCGGAGAAACCCGAGGGCTGCTTGAAGTAGGTCCAGTTCTCGGGCGGCTCCTGGCCCTCCGGCAGTTCCTCATGGTCCTCCAGCATGGGGTACCACCAGTCGGTTTCCATGCCCGGGTTCGAGGCGCCCCACATGCCCCAGTTGGTGCAGCCGCCATCCACGGCCGGCGGGTAGCGCCCGCAGCGCGCCGACAGCGCTTCCACGATGGCCTGGGGAATCTGCACGAATTCGTCAAGGATGGCGAACGTGACTTCGAGCGACAGCACGCGCTGCACATCGTCGGGGGTGTCGAGAGGACGGAACAACACCTCGCACTCCACGTCACCGTACTTGAGCATGAAGGTCTTGTTCGTGGCGTACCACTTGCCCGCCTGCCCGTCCTTGAACCAGTAGTCCCAGGACTTGAGCGTCGTGTCGTTCAGCTGCGGCGCGGTGTTCCGCACGATCACGCAGCGGCTGCGCCGTATGCCGTCGATGGGCGACTTCGCCTGCAGCTGGGCCATGTAGACCAGCTTCATGAAGATGCCCGTGGTCTTGCCTGAGCCCACTGGCCCGAGTATCCAGTCGAGGAACAGTTCGCCCGGCTTGTAGTGGGTGATGAAGTCCCGGACCGTGGGTGGCGGGGTGTAGTGGATCGTTGCCATCAGCCGCCCACCTTCGCCAACAATTTTTGGACTACGTTGGCCGCCGAGAACATGCCGACCGCCAGGGATACCATCTGCAGGGTGATCGCGCTGTCGAAGTAGCCGAGCGCGCGGTATGCGAACGCCATGACCACGACCAGCATGGCGATGATGAACTTTCGGCCGCCGAATTTAGCCAGCAGGACCGGCTGGGCGGGGATGGTGCTGGTGACAGGGGTCGGATCGGTCATTTTTTGTTCCCGATATCGCCTTTTCCGGCTGGTTTTTTGACCATTCCGCCGCCCATGCCGGCAGGCTTGGCGCCTTTATCTGCCGCTACAAATTCCTTAGCTACGCCTTGTCCAATGCCTGCCTTCTTGGCAAACGCCGAATTGTGGGCCGCAGCCTCCATGAATTTGTGCTGCTTGGTCGATTTGCTGGGCATGGTGGCCTCCTGCTGGGGTGGGATCAAACTTCGTTTACTCAGCCGTTATTCTGCTGATTCAGGTTAATCATGATGTTGAAGCCCCCGCCAGCAGCCCCGGCTTCGACGGCCTTGGCCTCGTAGCCAGCCCACCGGACGGTGCTTTTTATCAGATCGGCCCGGACCGCATCGCTGGTGCCGGGGTTCTTAATCATGGCAAACGCGGTGGTCAGGTAGTCCTCGGCCTGCATGCGGGCCTTCTGCTTGAAGGACATACCCTCCACCTTCAGCGACTCCAGCGCCTCCTGATAGGCCTTGATGAAGACCGGGTGCTGGATGATGAGCGCGAACTGGTCCCGGCTGATCCCGTAAATCTCACAGATGCGTTGGGGGGTGTCGATCTTCAGCGCCAGCTCCATGGGCATCATGGGCGGGAAGCCCAGGTCGGCCGGGTTGCGCAGGTATTCGAGCAGGCGATTGTGGTCGTCTCCAGCCGCCCCGGCTTCAGCCTGGGGGTAGGCAGTGATCTTGGCAGGGGTGGCGGGTGTAGTCATGCCGCTCATTATCTGTTATGGCGCAGGGCGAATGCAAGTATTTGGTCTGGAACTAAAAAATTTTTGATAGCAAATTGGCAGATGGCTAATAGTTGCATGTGTAACTAATAGGTTTTGCGGCAAATCTTATGTGCGTGGACGTGGAAAACAACCCCTCCCCCGCAGTCTTCAAACCCCCTCGTGCCCCTAGCGGCCTGGAAAGTAATTCTTTCGCCTAGGCGTTGACACGTGGTCGCGCCGACCAGCTGTCGTTAGTTGCATTTGTTAGTAACGTGTGGTTGAATAGAGGTGCGGGCTTTCCGCACTCACTAACTCACTAGGAGAAATGTCATGTCTCAAGCTACTGCACCCAAAGCATCGCCCGTCGCTGTCCTCGCATTCCATAACGATGTGTTTGCATGCGCACGCACTGGCCACACTGCCCAGCAGACTATGGCCAAGAAGATGCAAGCCCTGCTGATCTCGCGCTACGGCGACGCACTGATCGACAGCAGCGACAAGGACCACTGGGGCAAGCCTTGCGCTGCTGGCGGCCCATCGTATGAAGCCTACCGCAACGATCAAGCCGCGCTCAAGCTGCTGGCAGAGCAAAAGGGCTTGGCTGACAACCAATGGGTACGCAAGCCCTACGCTGCAGCCGTCAAGGCACTATATGGCGCTTTGCCTATCGCCATGACTGCAGCCGCTATCGCTAAACGCGCTGAGCGTGAAGCCGTGGCCGTCCACACCGAAACCACGGTAAGCAAGGCCGGGGCGCCCAAGGGGGAGACTACCGAGCGCGTACCGAGCGAAGCCGAGACTATCGAGCAAGTTATTGCCAGAATCGGCATCTTCCAATGTCTTGATGCATGCGTGCGGATACTTGCAAGCGAAAAGCAGACCAAGGTTAACGCCCAACACATGGCTGCGATGGTGAAGGCTGCCAAGGCTGCTGCACAGGGTACGCCAGAGAAAAAAGCGGCTTGACGGGGCGCAAGCCCAGTTGACCCCATCAACGTGTTACTAAAGCCCCGGAAACGGGGCTTTTTGCGTTTATAGTTTCATTCGGGAGGAGATAGTTGCAATGGGGGCTTCGCAAAAAGCAGGAGTTATCCAATGGAATCAAGCACTTAGCCAGTGCTGCTTATTGCCTGTTTTTTAGGCTGTTTGGACTCCATAGGGGGAATTGGTCGAATAGTTCCAATCAACTCATTTAACCAAATAAATAAGAGAATTTAGATAGCCCTCTCATGTGAGCCAATTTCCACCGACCTAAGGCTTATGACCCTCAACCAACTAAGAGCTAACACGTAATAGTTACAAACTAGCTCAAACACATATCAGTTCACGTAAAAGATAGGGGGGGCTACTGTAAAAAACTGCTTTTTGCGCTTTTTTGCTTACGGCTATACGTAGAGCGGCTTCCAACCCCTATTAGTTAACCGCCCTCCGCTTAGTGCCTGCTTTTTAAGCAGGCCTTTTTGCTTATTCCTAAGGTCTTTGGCGCTGTACAAACCGACCTAAGGGGAATATCATTGCGCCTAGGCAATCTCCGATTGTCACTATCACAGGGTTTAGAGGTATCACCATGGGTCGAAATTACGTGGATATCAAGGGTCAGCGATTTGGCATGCTGACTGCCATAGCACCAGTGCCGCAGGGCATGCGCGCGGGCCGCGCGATGGAATGGGAGTGTCGCTGCGACTGCGGCGGCTTCCACCAAACAACCTATAACGCGTTGAAGCATGGCACTTGCACGCGATGCCCTGAATGCCGTAAGCGGGGGACCATCGTTACGCAAGAGCCGACCATATTTATCAGGGCCTACCTAATTGAGGCCGGACTGCAAGGCGGCATATGCATAGCCCAGAATGCCAAGCACCAGTTTCTAGCGTGTACAGGTTGGACGAACGTGCGCATGCGGGGCAGTGTCTGGTCATATGTACCTATGCGCGATCTATTTGATGAACTGGTCTTCTACGGGCATGTGAAGGGGCGTAGGCCGGGGGAAACGACGCAGCGCTGGTGCATGCGCAATGGCATCAGCCTCTGCCATTGCTCCTACGCGACGGGTATAGCCGATATGGTGGACTTGTGGGCATGCATCAAGGCGAGCGGCGTGCTGATGCGTGCCAACCATGAGCAGATAGCGCTGTGGGATTTGAACCAAGCGCGGCAGATAGATAGGGCGGGCAAGTTTGTGCTGCTGGCCCAGCAGGCGCAGCAGAGGCCGAAACTCAAACTGCCCAACGGCTTGCCGCTGGCGGTCTTCCCCGAGGGCCTCGAAGACGACATAAAGCGCGTAGCTGCTCTGCCGCCTGCTGTATATAAGCCGCCAGCACCCCCAGAGATGAATAGGCGCCCGCCGATCCCGAAACCGCCAAAGCCGGAGGCCGACGACTGCCCGCCAGCCTTCTGACAAGCCATTGACCGATAAGCACACATGAGACTAAACTGCAGTTGTGGCTAGGGAGTGCGCCCTAGCCACACCGGACATCTGGTCAGGCCAACCAGCTGTCCTAGCGAACAAGGCCAGAAGCAGGGGGATCGCACTATGACAGGCAAACACGAATTTGCATGTGGGACAAGAACATGCAGGGTATGCGCAGAAGAGTACATGGACGGAACCCTGTACCTCTCGCCCGGACTGGTGGCCACGCTGCCAGACCACATCAACGGCGGCTCAGGCATCTGCCCGCAGCACCAAGAGCTGCATGACAAAGGCTATGTGGCCTTTGTCGAAATCGACGGCTCGAAGACTGGGGTCAACTTCGATAACAAAGACGCCAGCGAGCGCGAGGTGCTGCGCACCGGCCGCATGATCCACATACGGCGCACCGTGGCGGCCAAGGTGTTGCGCAACGGCGCAGCCAAGGACGCCTCACGAACGGCGCGCGTCTTGTATGTGGACATAGGCGCCATAGACCAGCTGGTCGCATTCATCAATGGCAGCATCGCCGAAGGCTCACTGAGCGCAGACGATGCGCCGATCTGAGCTGACTGAGCCCAGCGCGCTCCGGCTCAGCGAGCGCGAACTAGCATTCCTTGAAGCAAACCGGGCACGCCTAGAGCGTGAAAGACCTATGACATACGGCACCCTTGCCGCATGCATGGCCGCTGCTTTGATCGGCAGTGCCGCATGCGCTTACGCCAGCTACGATCCGCCCATGGTATGGGAGCGCGTCGGACAGCCGGTTGTCGCAACCAAACGTCCTGAAGTCTGCATTGATCTGCGCAAGCCGCACACAGCAGACAAGGGCCAAGCCTGCGAGGGCAAATACCTCGCCAAACCAACACAAAGGATGGTGTGAAATGAAAGCACAAGCAATTCCCAACGTAACCCTGCGCGATGTATTTGAAGCATTTGTCGTAGGGTTCATCCTGCCGGTCACGCTGGCATGCATGTGGGCCTATGGGTTCATCGCCGAGGTGTCGCCATGGTGAATATAGCCAAGGCCCTTGAGTCGGCCAAACAACAATATCGCATCGCATTCATGCTCATGGCACGCGGGGGTAAGTGGTGCATCTACCTGGGCCAGATCAACGTGGTGCTGGCCGAGATTCGCGGCACGGAGCCACGCATGGTGCTGGTCAACGATGTGCACGCCATGAGCGAGGACAAGATGATGCATTGCCTTGAGCATGCGCTGAAGCGTCTCGATCCTGACCTGAGGGAGAGCTGCTATGAATAAGCCCGGCGCAGTAATGACCACATGCTCGGTGAACAAGGCCCCGCACCAGCAAGAGGTTTCGAGAGCAGCTGCGGCCATCATGATCCGCATGTTGCGAGGTGATGGTGTCAAGGTCAGGCGCGTCGCGTCTGGTATCTACCATATCAACACGGGGCTCGGCACATTCGCATGCTGCATCGTCCCACGTTATAGGAACCCCCGATGCACGCGCTGAGATTGATAGTTGCATTTGCAAACGGCATGTATGGATTCCGTTCGGAGTTCATCCCATGCTTCGATGATGTGCGCCACTTGCTGGCTTACCACTGGGGCTGCGAGATAGCGCATCGTGTGACGCTCAGGCGTTACGAGAGAGGCGGGCTATGACAATGTTTCGATGGGGGTGGGGCGACATGCCACTCAAGCGTGACCCGGCCATGACGCGAGAGCGTGCGGCTGGTCTGCTCAGATCGTGGCGGCGCAACGCAAGATTCAATGGTGGCGGCGTGGTCAGCGTCAAGCGTAAAGGCCCAGGCATCTATGAAGTTGAGGATGCCAGCGGCATGACAGGCACGCTGCAGATCATCAGGACAGATGGTTGATGCGACCAGCTGTCTAGGAGTGGGAGATGAAATCAATTCTGTTCTGTGACTGCGGCAGCCCACGCCTGTCTCGCAGTGCCACGGTGTCGGTGAATAGCCGGTGGCTGAAGGTGGCAGGCAAGGATGTGACGTGTGACGAGTGTGCCAAGGCGTTGCTCTTTGCTTGGCGCGTGGATGTGCCGGACTCATTCAACGTGGACCACGACTGGGTGACGACGGGTATGCAGTTGAAACGAGTGAAGGAGAAACTGTGAGCGACAACAATGGCGTGCGCAATTTCATCGCGCTGGCACTGGCTAGCGCGTCCAACGATCCCGAGGAATTCGGGCAGGTAGTAGAGGCGATCATCGCCGAAGAAAGGAAAACTGTGATGACTGATACTGTGAAATGCCCTGGGCTACGGCCGGCCGATAGCGGCGACCCGCTGAATCTGATGTGGCGACTGATCGGTAGTCTGAAGGAAGGCCAGAGCATCATGGCAAGCGCGCGTGCGCTGGAGCCTGTGGTGGAAGCCACGCTGGTCGGCCCGGAGGGTTCGCGCTACAGCCCTCGTTATATCGTGAGCGAACGCGTGGCCGCATGCTTCGATGTGCTGCGTGCTATCAGCGAGGGCCGCCCTGTGCAGATGAAAGTGCAGAGCAAGTGGTGCAACGCAGGCGATAGCGCCGTCTTGATCGCCATCTATACCGGCATGGCGCCCGAGGGTGCACGCGTCAAGCCCAACACCATCGAGATTAACGGCGTCGAATTGCTCGCGCCGCATCGCCTATATCTCGTGCCGGGCGAGCGCTACTACGTGGTGACGCCGCTGTTCCCTAACGGGTATGAGGCCCGTCAGTGGACGGGCACGAACGAAGAATGTGCTTGGGTAGATCGCGGGCTAGTCCATCTGGACAAGGCCACGGCCAAGGCTCACGCGGCCGCAATCTGCAAAGCAAGCGGAGGTGTGCTATGAGCGAATTCTATGGATGGCTGCACGGTCAGGCCGGCGAGGTCGGCCGCCGTGGCAGTGTGAAGTCTGGCATCAAGGTCGATGTGAGCAACGGCGAGATGCGCTACACCATGAACATGTGGCGCGGCCACGATGGCAAGGACTACGTGCGCCTGACCCAGTATGACCTGGGCTCTGGCCGCAGCCATGAACTGCTGCGCGGCGAGGTGGGCAAAGAGCCCGAGTATCCTGTGCCGCTCCTGCCCACGCCCAGGGCGTGACAGCTGGTTGTTGCAACCGTTTGTCGTCGTATCCTCCATCTAACTTATTAGGAGAAACATCATGTCTAAGTCTCATGTCGGTATGGGCTACAGCATCTGCCCCGTGTGCGGTGAGAAGCATGACCAAGTAGTGCTGCTCGACAAGGCGCTGCGCGATACGCTGGAGCATGAGCAATGCATGGGCGTGGCCCTGTGCCCGACCCATCGCAACCTGTTCCATGAGGGCTACATCGCGCTGATCGAGGTGCGCAATCGCCCAGTCGGCAATAGCCTTGAGCAACTGCAGACGGCCGACCGCACGGGCAAGGCATGCCATCTGCGCCGCGCAGTATGGAGCCAGCTGTTCGATGGCGCTGTGCCTGATGGCGCCATGGCATTCGTGGGCGAGGGTACCATCGACGCGCTCGAACGTGTCATGGCCCAGGCCGAAGCGCAGGCCCACGCTGAGGGAGGCGGCCATGTCCACTAACACCGCAGTTACTCGCAGCGGCTCGCTTACTACGGTCACGAAAAACCGTGCACAGCTGCTGTTTATGACGCGTGAGCTGCGCCGCCACGGCACTATTACCGAGAGTGAGGTGATCGCCTTGCGTCGGCGCTGGTCGCACCACCGCGCAGCCAAGGCTGGTGTGGCAGTCGAGGAAGAACTCGATCAGCTGCGCGAATGCCTGCCCATGCGTGTCTCTGATGGGCAAGCCCAGAAGGGCTTGCTGTGGTGGCACCAGCAGCTGTACACCAAGGCCGGCGAACCGCGCAATACGGCGTTCCTGCAGCAGTGCGAGAACGCCATACCGGGCATAGGCCGCACGATTCGCCGCATCGTCAAGACGTTCTCGCACTTCGAGCTGGATGATTTTGTCTTCGAGCATGTGGACGGGCGATGGTTTCCGCACCCCGTCTATTCGATCTGGAGCAAGGATGGCATGTCGGTGCAGTATGTGGCTAGACCTTGGCAAAACGGCGGTAGTTACCTGCTGCTGACCAGCGTTTAGGAGGCTGTCATGACCTACGATGAATTGGACGAGGATACCCAAGCCAAGGCCCGCGAGCGTGTCCGTCAGATGGAGTCTGAGGACTGGCGCGGCTCCGACTATTGCGAGCCGCAGCTAGCCCAGATACTAGGGGCTCTAGGCTTCGACTTGGATACAGTGACGGAGCATGTCAGAGCCGGTGCGGGCGGCGTGAGGGTGAGTGTTCGCCCGGCGTTTGAGTGGACTGGCTTCTACAGCCAGGGCGACGGCTTCAGGTTCTTCGGGACGTGGTATGCCGACAGCATGGACACGGGTAAGCTCATGGCTGAATACCCCAGCTGGCATGCGCTGCACAAGCTATGCCTGCAAGGCACGGCGCTGATGCTGCGCCAACCCAAGGGGCGGATAACTATGCGCCGCGAGAGCTACGGCGCGGGGCTATCCTATGTCGCACTGGATGTTCCAGACATTGACGACGAGGAAGGCGGCTACTGCGACGACGCGATGCAGGACGACTTCAAGGAATGGACCGAGCAGCTGAATAAGCTGTGCTTCGACTATTTGCAGGAGGACTATGAGGATCGCTGCTCGGACGAGTCCGCGCTGAGCATGATCGAGGCCAACGAATGGGAGTTCAATGAAGAAGGAGAACTGATATGACAACGCATTCCCGCTTGTGCAGCATACTGGACCAGAACCTCCAGATATGCACTGACATAGCCCTGACCGAGCTGGAACGACTGGCACGCCGCACGATGGAGCGTAATGGCCGCGCCGTGGCATTCCGTATGGGCAAGGGCTCGGCCCTGTTCTACGACAAGAACGGGCAACCGTTCAAGGCCGCCTACATGCAGCCGTTCTATGCTTTCCTCGAAGCCTACGATGCATCGCTGCGGCTGCGCGATTGCGAGCTGGCCATTGAGGGGCACGACGGCGAGCTGGTGAAGGAGATGTGATGGCCACGCATACCGCGAAGCTGCTGCAATTTGGTGAAGGTCCGCAGGTGCGCGATGGACGCTACCCGCGCCTCTACCGCGTGCAGTGGGACGATACGCCTGTCGATATCGAGGTGGCCACGGGGCATCTGATCCTGCACCCCGCAGGCGTGCTAGTCATGCACAAGGTAGGCCCGCTTGGGGGTGTGAGCAATAGCCGCATCTTGATGGTGAACGCTGGCCGCTCGGTCGGGCTGTGCCGCACGATGGCGCACGCGGCTATGAAGCGGGGCGTCGCCATCTGTTTAGGAGTTCGGTCATGAATAAGATTGAAGCGTGTCTACTGCCCATGTTCGGCGCACCGCTGGGCAACCGCATGCGCACCGTGGTGTACAACCCAGAGACTGTCGACGCATTCACGGCCATGTCACATCTGCAGATTAGCCGTGAGTATGGCGTGGTCGTGGTCATGACGGGCAACGGCTATCGCTTCCTGCGCTTTGCTTGCTGGCAGGCGATACCATCGCTGGCCGACAAGGGTTTCTCGTTTCACCTGGGCCACTATCCCGAGCATGTGCGGCCCTTCCGTGCGATGCTCGATGATCTGCGCAATGGTAGCTCGGCAACGCATTGACCGATAGCCACATCTGCAACTATACTGAATTCAGGTCGAGGCACGAGTAATCGTGCAGCCCGACTTCTGGTTGTCCCAACCAACTGTCTATTAGGAGAACATCATGAGCCAGTTTCACAATGCCAACCTGCTGTATCGCCCCAGCCTGTCGATCTGGACGGCACGCAAGAAAGACAAGGGTGAGAGCAGCAAGGTCACAGAATCGAACGGCGCCAAGGCTGGCGCCGCCAACGTGTACAAGGGCCTGCTGCCCGACAACCCCAAGCTCGAAGCCATCCGCAAGTGGGGCGACCAGTTCCGCGGCTACGTCTACACCAACACACTGCCATGGGACGACGGCGGCTGGCGCATCGGCCGCGTGGCTCGGCACATGGACTTCATGCTCAAGACCGGCGACATGATCCGCGAGGGCGAGGCCCTGGTCGAAGAGTTCCTGGCCGATTATGAGGCCAGCGTGGAGAAGGCGCGCTTCGACCTCAACGATCTGTTCGATGAAGCCGACTACCCCGGCATTGCCGAGGTGCGCTCGAAGTTCAGCTTCACGCTGGATGTGCAGACCATGCCCAACGTGGAGGACTTCCGCGTGCTCGATGGCGTGCCGAAGGAAGAAGTGGACAAGCTGGTGGACACGGCCAAGGCCAACGTGGAGGACCGCGTGCAGGCTGCCATGGCCGAGGCATTCGAGCGCCTGTTCGGCGTGGTGCAGAAGTTCGGTACGACGCTCGAAGCCTATGGTGCAGGCGGCGTCAAGAAATTCAACGATAGCTTGGTGGGCAACATCGCCGAGCTGGTCGATGCCATGCCTGCGCTCAACATCACCGGCGATCCCAAGCTGGAAGCGTTGACAGCCAAGGCCCGCGAGCTGACCGCTTATGCAGCGATGGACCTGCGCAAGATGCCCGAGGTGCGGCAGGCTGCCATGACCGAGGCCCAGGCGCTGGTGGCGATGTTCACGGGCGGCGCTGCTGAAGAAGCCGCGATCAACGTAGGCATCAAGTCCGACCCCGATACGGTTGAAGTGACGGCCGAGAAGGTGGCCGAGCTGAAGCCTGTGCGCAAGCCGATCCCTAAGCCGCCTGTGCTGGCGCGTGCTGCTGTGGCACCCGTTACTACGGTCACGCAATCCGGCGACACGCTGCGCGACATTTTCGCGGACCTACTGAAATGAGCGAGCTGGCATCCCAGGAGCTGGCGCGCCGAGTCATGGATGAGGCGCAGCAGCGCTACACCACGCTGGTGCTCTACGGGCTGCGCGTGGTGAGCTACTACGCGAACGCCCACTTCGCCGGGCTGATGATCGCCCGTGACCCCGTGATAGTGGTGGGCACGCGATTACTAGGACTAGAGGTTCGCCCCCAGGCGCATTGGGTTGAGAAGGCGTGCACGTTTAGCGGGCTCATAGCCTATGAAGTCGCCTTCGGCGACATGCTGTTGGCGCCCATGCTGGCGCTCGATATGGAACAACTTAGGAGCTGGAAAGATGGCAACGGTTACTGCGATAAATACACAGCAGAGCGCCTTGCTCGCCTTACAGGGCTACTCAGTAAGGCGACGTAAGCTCGGCCCGCGGGTTCTCTTCAAGCCGATTCTTGAACTCCATTACGATGCACAGGTTAGCCAGTACGGCCTGGGGGCGCGCTTCATGTTCTGGTCCGACAATAGCTGTGACTGGGTTCGATCCCGGGTGATGCACGACGACCCCCTCTATCAAAAGGAAGAGTGCCCCTGCGATGTGCTGATCGAGCGCGGCTGCTCTATGCCCAAAGAATACATGCTGCGCTGGCTTCAATTAGGCTAGTGACAGATCATAGTTTCACCTGTTAGTATTACCCTACTGCAACGAGCTGCTCACTCGCTGCAGTGTTTCATCATGAGCATGCGATAGTTCATTCGGAGAAATCATCATGGCAACACGTCTTAGCGAACTCCCT
>Ga0213878_10000691_pt1 | contig 12304 bp, 11 predicted proteins | sample VelepicoBEBS_R02_FD_161053 | JGI IMG/M metagenome (GOLD analysis project Ga0213878, IMG submission 161053) | Vellozia epidendroides bulk soil microbial communities from rupestrian grasslands, the National Park of Serra do Cipo, Brazil - BS_R02 | ecosystem: Environmental > Terrestrial > Soil >... | reverse complement strand
CAATAATAAACTGGAATATTACGAGTAATCCCGTCTCCGGAGATTTCTCGTTTGGGGGGTTGGGGTTGAAGTTATCGGATCTTAGTTCTTAGGAGGAATGATAATCGTCTTAATCCCCTGGCGCGACAGGAACGTCCAGCTGCGGCTGCAGGATTCCCTTAAGATCCACGCGGTTCCACCCGAGGGTTGGAGCTATGCGAACCACGCCTTGAGTGTCAACGAGCGCCGATACAGCCACACCTATCCCCTGCAGCCGGGTCGTTTTTCTAAGCTCATTGCGCCGCACATTCTGCACCAGATGAATGAGAACGCTCGACACGTCTTTCGGTTCACTAGAACGCAGTTTTGCCGTCTGCCGATGTCTGATCGAGCCCTCAAGATCGATTAGGACCAGGTGAACTCGCTCCGCGCCAATCTCGGCCCCGAAAAAATAGGCGCCATCAGGATTCAGCTTTAAGCCCGTCCCGGGGCGCCCGGTTGCTTGAGTCACGAAAGGTTCGCCCGCCTCCTTGATAAGCTCCCGTTCTAACAGTTCGCCGGTAACGAAGGTCAGCGTTGACCGGTTTAGATTGAGAAAGCGAGCAAGCTCGGCTCTAGAAAGGGTCCCTTGCTCCTTGAGCAGCCTCAAGGCGCGAGCCTGGTTAATATGTCGGACAAGATCCGGCTTCGCCATCGAACGAGAGAAAAGATCCGCTTAGAGCGATAGTCGCTGGCGCATGATCAATCTGTCAAACCGGCGGGATAACGAAGGAAGAGGTAAAGTCCTCTTTGAACCTAAGCATGTCCTTGTAAGAAGCAGTCGCACTTCCGCTATTTAGTGATGATGATTGGTTGCAGCGGTTTTTCACTGAAATCGAAGCAGTCCAGCATTGAGTTCGAGGAACCATCACGTCCCGTTAGTGAGGGCAACCCATACTTGGTTTCGAGCAGCGCGAGCGGGCTTGTCAAATCATATCGGGTATGTACAACAACACCGCTTTTTGACCACGGTGAAATCACCAGAGCCGGGACCCGGAACCCGAAGCCCAATTTGTCCACTTGCGCGGGGGCTACATGATCGTACAAACCGCCGGAGTCATCCCAAGTGACAATGATCGCACAGTTGCTCCAGTAAGGGCTCTGCATTACGGCGTTAATTAGACTGGTTACATACCACATCCCGTTCTGCACGTTGTTAGGTGAATGCTCGCTCAAATCGGGCTGAGGCGTGAGCCAGCAGACTTGGGGCAATTGCCCGCTTTTGACATCGTTGAAAAAGTCTTTGGTTACCCCCAGATGCGAGTTTAGATCATACTGTCCAGATTTCTGAAGGTGTTCTCGGAAACCTGGCAACGGGTTCCACTGTGTTTCTATATCCGGGTTTTGTCCGCTGTAGTACTTCCAGCTTATGGACGCATTGCGGAGGAGATCAACGATACATGGAAAAAGGAAAATTGCCTGGAAGGGTTCACCGGCGGGGACGACGTGAGGCCCCTTGAGCTCATCGCCGCACTGGGCAGCGACATTATAAACATGATTCGGAAAGCTTGCCCCCATCACTGACGAGAAGAATTCGTCACACAACGTGTAGTGAGCGGCATAGGTCCAATAGTTAGGGATTACACTCCCGTCCATATAGCCGAGCGCATAAATCATCCAGCTCGGGCGATTCTTCGGATTCGGCGAGGCGGCAGGAATCGGAGCCGAATCGGCTAACTGGTCGTTGACAGCCCCAACCCATGGCGCGTCCGGATCCTCATCATCCATAAAACCATTTGGGGACAGAATTTCGTTGTCGCTTAGGTCTGAATCGCTCGGTGACGGCCGGCGGGCGGAAGCTGGCACAGCATCGTTAACGATCTTAACTAACTTAGGATTCGGCGTTGGTCTCGGAATGTCCCGACCGTAATACTTGGTAGCTTGCTTGTATGACCATAAAAAGCCATCCATCGCTCCGTTGTGCCATTGGATACGCAGATTCACCCATCCGTGCGGTATGTCGTGCGGGATATTTGGCGCCGTTACGAGGAATGGTTTGTTGACTAGCGAACCTCCGGGATAGTCCGGAAGCATTTTTCCAGCCGGGATTCCGTTTGCTCCGGGATATGTGCCGAAATAACTATCAAATGAATGATTCTCCTGGACAATAAAAATGAAGTGTTCAATCGGGATGCCAGCCGATTGTGAGTGCGCTACGAGTACCGGCAGGGTTGCAAGCGCAACGAGCCCGCCCAGAACCCGTTTTGTAACGACTATTTTTTTGACTAAATAATTCAATTTAGAGTGCGGTTTCCCGCAGTTCCTTCCGCAGATCCGGAACGGGACGCGTTCCTCAGGGTTAGACTCGTATCCAGCGCCAGCAAGAGACAGAATCTGGCGATTTATGCGGCTGATTGACCGTTTCATAAGCCGAGAGAGATCCAGGCCGAGCAGATACCGCATTGCGCGCCCGCCCGGAGCCCGCAAATTACAGCAGTCGCATTGTTAGAAGTCAAGACTCCAATGGGTGGATGATCCCAGGCTTTACGCTCATGTTCAGCGTCGATCCTGATATTCGAGTTGATTCCATGAAGTCCGGTGGTGCCATCAACAGGGGTCCAACAGCCGAGACCCATCCGTGGTGTGCCAAGGCTCAACCGCCCTGCTTCCTGTATGTCCGCGAGCTCTCTTTTCTTCGGTTTGAATCTTTCCGACTTTGCGACTTTGCGTGAGTTTTTAGGCCCTGGGGGACTGGGAGTTCTAGGTGTGATCGGCAACACCCGCCGGGCGAATCCCGCAACCAAAGTTGAGTTGGTTTCCGTCCGGATCCAGTACAACAAAATCTCGCATCCCGTAAGGCTGGTCGGCCGGTTCCACTTTCACGATGGCGCCGTTCTTCTTTATTTCCTGAAAATACTCGTCCACCTCATCGCAGAAGACAAAGGCCGTACCACCTCCGATTGGCCTCTGATGAAATCTATGAGCACACAAATGCACGCACGCATCACCGTGACTGATTCCGGCGTAGGCACCGAACTGGAAGTCCTCTTTAAACCCGAGAACCTTTTGATAATACTTTAGCGCGCCGTCGAGACTGCTCACCTGGAAGACCGGACCTATCCCTTGCGTTTTCATTTCTGTAATGAAAAAGAAGTACCAGGAGTTCGCCCGGGGGTTCAACTGCCGAGCATTTGCTCGGAAGCCGCGCCTAGCGTGAGCGAGGATCTTTTCGTGCTCGTGCTCGTGCTCGGTTAAGAGGGTTTCGATCCCGCCGCCTCGAATCATTCGAAATAAGGGTGGGAGTCCTCGGCGATGCTCTTCCGTACCAAATCCTTTGAGCACGAGGATGAGCCCGAGCACGATCGTCTCTCCGCCTAAACGCCCTCCCCCGCAGAGCCCGGAGATCAGGGCCCGGCTTTTTTCGCTTGAATAGACGTGGACGCTATATAGGTTGTGCGCCCACTGGTAAAATCCTGAGTAGCTCAGTGGTAGAGCGGTCGGCTGTTAACCGATTGGTCGTAGGTTCGAATCCTACCTCAGGAGCCATTTTAAACGGTGGTCGAGCAATCGCCTAATTCTCCCGCCCCTTCAGGGCGGCGGCTTTTCTATCGATACCTGGGGTTAAAACCCCAGGCTTAGTCCTTCTATCCCTTCGGGATTGTCCCTATGGGCCCAAAGCCCCCAAGAGTGGTCCCATCAAAAACGGTCTCCAATCCCCTCCCGCACAAAACGGGCCCGGCACCAAGGCGCCGGGCCCTATTCAAATCAACCGCTAAAATGCTAACCGCGAACCGCGAACTCCCAACCCTAGCTAGCGACGGCCACCCCAGCGTCTGGGCCTGCTCCCGTCGATTCCTCGGTGCCAGCGACCTCACTCCGGATATCGCGATTCTTCGTCTCCCGAATGAACACACCGCCGATAATCAGCGTCATCAGAGCTACTCCGATCGGATACCAGAAACCGGCGTAAATATTGCCGGTTGCTGCGGTAATCGACGCGATGATCAGGGGCAAGAATCCGCCAAACCAGCCGTTCCCAATGTGATACGGGAACGACATCGAGGTGTAGCGAATCCGAGTCGGGAACAGCTCAACTAAAAACGCTGCAATTGGTCCGTAAACCATGGTCACGTAGACGATGAACACTAGGATAATGAGCTCTGCGCCGATGTAGTTAACCTCAGCCGGATTTGCCGCCTTCGGATAACCCGCTCCGGTTACCGCCGCTTCATAATCGGCATCTTTGAACCCAGTCAGGGTTTTGTCTCCTACCGTTAGGGAAACCGGAGCGTCCGGAGTAGCCGGTTGTATTTCGAAAGGAACACCGCGCTTGGCTAGATAGACCCGAGCCTTATAGCTCACGTCCGCGTCGCCAGTCGGATGATACTGCTGGAACGCGTCGACGATCGTCACCCCGAGCTTACTCCAAAAGCCGCTGAACTCGCTGGTATGCAAAACGACCGGTGATTTCTGCTGAGCCGCTTCTAATGCCGGGTTTACGCAACTCGTGAGGCTATGGAAAAGCGGGATATAAGTCACCGCGGCCAACAGGCAAGCCGCCAGCATGATCGGTTTTCGGCCGATGCGATCCGAGAGCCATCCGAAAAATAAGAAAAGTGGGAACGCGACCAGCAACGAAAACCCGATCAGATAATAAGCAGCCTCATAATTAAGCTTCAGCACGCCGGTCAAAAAGAAGAGCGCTTGGAACTGTCCGGTATACCAAATAACCCCCTGCCCGGCCGTAGCTCCCAGTAATGCTAACCAAACATAACGAGCATTCGGTTGGGTAAAGAAACTGTCTCGAAGCGGCGTTTTCGATGACCTGCCCTGCGCCTTAATCTCGGCAAAGATTGGGGACTCCTGCAGCTTCAATCGGATATAAACAGAGATTCCGAGGAGGATGACCGATAAGAGGAACGGAATTCGCCATCCCCAAGCCTTGAAATCGGCTTCCGGAAGCCCTTTCCGTAAGGCCAGAATAACGATCAAGGCCAGAAAGAAACCAATGGTCGCGGTGGTTTGGATCCAGCTGGTAAACAGTCCTCGTTTCTCCTTGGGCGCATGTTCCGCCACGTAAGTGGCTGCACCACCATATTCGCCGCCGAGAGCCAGCCCTTGCGCCAAACGTAGCGTCACCAAAAGGATTGGCGCCCAAATCCCGATCCCAGGCCAACCGCCGGCAGGGGCGTAGGTGGGTAAGAGACCGACTAGTGCGGTCGACAAACCCATGACCACAATCGTGATTAGAAACGTGTATTTGCGGCCAACAATGTCGCCAATCCGCCCGAACAAAATCGCGCCAAACGGCCTCACAAAAAACCCGGCGCCGAACGTCGCTAAAGCAGCTAGATTCGAGGCAATCGGATTGCCGGATGGAAAGAACAAGGCGCTAAAAAACAGCGCTAGGACTGCGTAGAGATAGAAATCGTACCATTCGAAAACGGTACCAAGGGACGAGGCGATGATGACCAAGCGATGTTTCGCTTGAAGTTCACCAGTCGACTCCGAAACAGTGCCTGGGGAGGTTGACATAATATTCTGGGGAGTACGCTTCCGTTCGTGAGGATTGAGGAACGATGCCGCGTGATTATCTTTCAACCGCCCGGCAGGTCAAGAACCGAATGGGGTTAACGGTTCACTGTTCACGGTTCGCAGTTCACCGTTAGCGGGTCTCACCCGACAGCAGCCACCCATATTTCCCATCATTTCCATAAACACCCCACCTCGCGCGCCTCCTGAGAGCCACCCGCAACAAACGTGGCGCCCCTCGACCTGCTAGTCCGCAAACCGTGAACGGTGAACGGTGAACGGCGAACGGCGAACTGCGCCCCCCTCAGTGCGTTAAAATCTTCGACAAAAACTGCCGGGCGCGGTCTGTCTCCGGATTCTCAAAGAAGGTTTGTTTCGGCCGGTCTTCTACTACTTCGCCCCGGTCCATGAAGATAACTCGATCGGCGACACGTTTCGCGAAACCCATCTCGTGAGTGACCACTAACATCGTCATCCCGGATTGAGCTAAGTTAACCATCACATCCAACACTTCGTTGATCATTTCGGGGTCCAAGGCCGAGGTCGGCTCGTCGAATAGCATGGCGATCGGATCCATGGCCAGCGCTCGGGCGATGGCGACGCGTTGTTGCTGGCCACCTGACAACTGGGCAGGAAACTTCGGCTGTTGCTCAGCCAATCCTACCATTTCGAGCAGTTGGACCGCTTTTTCTACCGCTTGTTTCTTGGATCGGCCTAAGACCCGGCATTGAGCCAGGGTTATGTTGTCCAGGATGCTCAGATGCGGAAATAGCTCGAAATGCTGAAACACCATTCCCACCCGCGATCTCAGCTTTGGTAGATCCGTCTTCCGATCCGCCACTGAGATTCCATCTACCCAAATCTCGCCTTCTTGGAAAGACTCCAGGCCGTTCACACACTTAATCAAAGTTGATTTGCCTGATCCGGATGGCCCACAAATAACCACAACTTCTCCCTTGTCTACCTCGGTCGAGCATTTCTTGAGGGCTTGAAACTCGTCGTACCATTTGGAAATGTTCCGGATCGAAATCATGCTATTTAACGGGCAGTACAGTGAGCTTTCTGTGTAGTTGCCGGACACAGCCCGACGCCAAAGTACAAATTACCAGGTAGACGGCTCCGGCGAATAGAATCAACTCGTTCAGAGTGCCGACCGTGTTGCCGACGTTATAGGCCTTCCGGAAGAAGTCATCCAGGTTAATGACATAAACTAAGGTGCTGTCTTGAAAAAGGATGATTGCCTGAGTCAACAGCAGCGGAACCATACGACGCAAGGCCTGGGGTAGAATCACTAGTCTCATCACTTGGCGCCGATTCATCCCCAAAGCCAAACCGGCATTGAATTGCCCTTTGGTCACGCTCAGTATTCCCGCCCGGATAATCTCAGCGTAATATGAGGCTTCGAAAAGAGAGAACGCGGCTAACGCGGTGATGAAACGCAACTCCAATCGCTTGCCCGGGAAAAGCAGCCCGACTAGCAGCGGGATCAAGATCAGGTGGAACCAAAACAAAACCATCACTAAGGGAATCGAGCGAAAAACTGTCACATACGCGGCCGATAACCACGAGAGCAGGCGATTCGGCGATAACCGAAACAGGGCCAGCACAGTTCCGAGCAATATCCCGAACAGCACGCCCACCAGCGTGATCTGAAGAGTGACCAGCATTCCCTGCCACAAGATCGGCAGCGAGCCAGGAATGGCACTCCAGTCAAAAGCCATCCTATTGACGGCCTCCTAAGAAGCCTGGTAAGGCGGTGAACCGCTCTAGCGCCCGCGCTAGAAACATGACCAGTAGATTCAGCGCGGCGTACAAAAGTGTGCCCGCCGCGAAAGCCTCATAAACCCGGGACGAGGTCTCGGCCATGCTCTCACTCCGTTGAGCCAGCTCTACGTACCCGATCGTAGAAGCAACCGCCGTGTTCTTGATCAGGTTCAGAAACTCTGAGGTCAGCGTCGGGATAAGAATTCGATAAGCAACCGGGAGCAAGACCAGCAGGTAGACTTGTCTTCTTTTCAGGCCCAACGCCAGGCCAGCCCCTATCTGCCCTGTCCCCAGCGAGCCGATCCCGGCCCGAACCTGTTCCGCAATCCGCGCCGCAGTGAACAGGCCTAGACAGGCCGTGCCCGCAATGAATTCCTGCCAGATCGGCGGCACCTGCTGTTTAAACCAATCCCCAAGAACTGGGGTAACGTCCGGGACCACAAAGAACCAGATGAACAACTGAACTAATAAAGGAACGTTCCGAAAAAGCTCAACGTAACAGGCACCGATGAAAGGCAAGAACCGGCCCGGTAAAGTCCGCATCACACCGACAATTGAGCCTAACACAAAAGCCATTACCCAGCTGGCCAACGCCAGCAGCAAGCTCCATCCCAACCCGACCAGTAGATAGGAGAGGTTATTCAGCGCGGATTCGGGACTAGGGCGAAGGAAGACACTGAAATCGAAGGCGGCTAGCGCAAGCGGCGAAAAGTGAAAAGTGAAAGGTGAAAGGTTAAAAGCGTGCGTAGCGGAAGCGGAGAACGCAAGGAACGGAGTGACGAATGAGGGGTACACGGTGGAGGTAGGGACACAAAAAGCCGGACTAAAACTCTCGTACAGAAAAGGGAATCGCTACCATACTCACGCTCGTAGAAGTCCCCTACCTTTCACTTTTCACTTTTCACATCTTCGCCGCTCACTGCAGCGGTTTGTCGTTCGGATTCTGAAACAGCTGCTTCATGTCGTCGCTTAGCGGAAGCTCCAGATTCAGTCCTTTCGGCGGGATCGGTGACATGAACCATTTCTTGTAAAGCGTCTCCGCGGTTCCGTTCTTCTCCGCTTCGGCGAGCGCAGCGTCGACGACGGCTTTAAATTCGGTGTCGTCTTTCTTGAGCATCATTCCGTAAGCCTCTTTTGACTGGGGTGTACCGACAATCACCCAATCATTTGGATTCCGCGCCTTAGCCCGTTCCCCCGCTAATAGAGCATCATCCAACATGAACGCGGCGGCTCGTCCGCTTTGCAGGATGAGAAACGATTCACCGTGATCTTTGGCCGCAATGATTTGCATACCCATTTGGTCTTTATCGTTGAGCTGGCGGATCAGCCTCTCCGAGGTAGTCCCAGCGGTCACGACCACGTTTTTACCCCTGAGATCAGGAAAGTCTTTGATGCCTGAGTCCTTCTTCACCAACAAGCGGGTGCTCACCATAAAAAAGGTATTCGAGAAGCTCACTTGTTGTTCTCTCTCCAGGTTATTGGTGGTGGAACCCGCCTCCAGATCTACGGATCCACTTTGCACCAATGGGATGCGGGTCTGAGAAGTCACTGGAACCAACTTCTCTCTCAAGTTCGGCAGATTGAGTTTCTGCTTTACTGCCTCCACCGCCAAGTTGGCCAGGTCTTGGGCGTACCCAACTACCTGATTATTTTGATCGTAGTAGGAGAACGGGATAGACGACTCGCGCGTCCCGATAACGATCACACCGGCCTCTTTGATCTTTTCCAAAGTGCCGCCGGGTTTTTCTTGTGCCAGAACAATATTCGAGAACAAACAGATGGAAATGCTGACAGACAAAGGCCAATGCAGTTTCATGGGGGTAGAGAAAGAAGGTGATTGGTGATTTGTATTTGGTGATTGGTCTTTCCCGGCTTGCCCGACGTAGCCTCCCGGAGTCTAGACGACGGGGCGAAGTCGGGCGTTCCCGGCGATTAGTTCACTCGGCCATACCGCGCCGAAGAACTTCCAAATCAATTTCCACTCCAAGGCGCTCGTAGCGCAAGTGATCTAAATCCGCATTCTCCGCTTTGCCCTCTTTGATCTGTTTCTGCAAGTTGTCTTCGGCCTCGGCGTAAATTTCGAGTTGCTTCTGAAGAACTTCCGCCCGTTCTTCCGGACTCTGAGCCAGGTCAGCTTGTGCCGAGAGGAGTCGCTGGCCGACATCGATCAGGTCATAGAGCTTGATGCTGCCTTTCTTGAACAAAGCATAACGATCTTTGGCCTCGGTTAGCGCCATGTTGAAACGCATTTTCTTAAGCCGAATTATCTGGGTGTCATCATCCTTGATAATCAGAGGCGGGCGATTCAACACTTCGGTGACCTTCGGACTCGTCTGCAATTTGATATTTTGAGTCGTCGCCGGGAGCTGCGCTTTTTCAGGATGAACCGAGCCTACCTGGGCCGGCGTGCTGCTTGGAGACGCTGTGCCGCTCGGAGCCGGCGTGCTGCTCGGAGCCGGCGTAACCTGAGCCGGCGGCGTGCTTTGGGCTCCGGCCGTGTCGACATTGAACCACGCAAAAAGTACGAACGAGAAAGCTCCGGAGATTATCCCCGGCCTAGCAGACCAGCAGACGCGCTCGCGCGTCACACTCCGTTTTTTTTTCAGAGGCTCTATATCCATAACAAGGTGCATGCCGCCCGGACTATAGCGAGACCGCTCGGCGTGTGAGAAGTGCCAAGCGAGTAACACTCGTTAGGGACGAGCTCCCCACTCTGTGGAGCGCTGCCTCGCTTGCGAGGCCGAAAGGGGTCGCCACCCAGCTTTTCCATGTGTCTCATGACAGCGAACGCCGATACAAGTGGGTGCGTCGTCACGACGGGTCTTGTTGCTACTACTTGTCAGCTGGCTCCCGGATCGTTACGGTGGTGCCGACCGCTGTCGCCCTCGCAAGCGAGGCAGCGCTCCACGCAGTCAGGAGCTTATCCCTACCGGAAATCACCCCTCACGCCGCGTAACCGTCTCCTGTCCCGCACGTCTTTTCAGCGGTGATTTTAGCGGATTACGCTTTAGTCTCCTTTCTCATATGCACAGAGGTAGGTTCCTAACCGCTTTGTTACTGGTCGCGATGACCATACCGGCGCTGAGTAGAGCCGACGTATGGGCGCCGGTCGGCCGAGTCGTCCACGCAAGCTATGGCGTCTACGGTCACTACATTGACGTGACCGGAATCGTGCGTCGTTACGCTTTACCGGCCGCCGAAATGGACGTGGAAAACAAGACCTTCGGGTTTGACCCATATAAAGGCGAAACGAAATACCTGAATCTGGTCATCGATACGCCCAGAGGTCGTTTCCAACGCGTTTACGAAGAAGGCGACACAATCCGTTTCTGGGGATATTGAGGAGAAAAAGGAGTTCAAGGAGAGCGCAGAACCTCCGTGCACATGGTGACGAAAACGCAGGGTTTCCTCATCGCTTCTCCGACCTGAGTTCTCCTGGCTCCCTGATTCTAATTCCCCGGCCACTATTCTTGAACTCCTTGTACTCCTCAAACTCCTTGAACTCCTATTTCTCTTCTACACGTGGTTTTCCATACACCTAACGGCCGCTACGAAAGAGATTACGACGAAGGCGACACCATCCGGTTTGCAGGGCGTCCGGATTAGGAATCGAATGGGCGAAACGGCGACGGGGCGAAACGGCGAAGCCTCGCTTGCGAGGCCTTGGTGCGCAGGTCCAACATGTGAAAGGCTGGTCGCCCACTCGCTCTTTCGCCCATTCGCGGTTTCCCAGCCCTATTGTCTCTTCGCGATCTGCTCTCGTTTGCGCCGGTCGATCACGAAAGTGTTGTTATCGCCGTAAAGAGTCCACGGGCCAGGAGGAACTTCCGAAGCTTCCAAAAACTTCCAATCCGTTGTGTCGGTCTCCGAGAGATGGAGATAATCCCGAACCGCCGGTGATATATCCAGCCCGGCTCCGCGATTGAGATTGGGCCGAGGTCGATCATTCCCGAAGACATATTCCCAGTGATCGGTCTGAAATGGGCCAACATCTTCCCACTGGGCATAGCATGTCCGGGACCCTTTTCGCACCGCCAGCCAACGCCCTTTCAGGACACTCTGCCCCGATTTTACAAAGGTCGCTTTAAACCAAGGAATAATTTGCGCGGCTTCCGGCTTAGTTTTCCCGCCGGCTACGTCGTTATACGGCAACGCGATGTAGAACGGGTTTTGCCGAGGAACAAATTTTGCCGGCAAAAAACCCTGGCGATCGCCACTCTCCGGCAGGTCCAAGCCTCCGTAATTGCGCGACCAATTTGAATCCCAGGCGCTGGATTCATTGGGAACCGGATTATTGCCACCGGGCGTCTCCCCGATCCAGAACGTGGTCGTGACGATACTAGTGTGCCAGAAATATTTGCCCGGAACCGTTTCGGCCAGACTCCGTTGGATACCGCTTGGCTCCAACTTGAAAAGCACTTCTTCGCGGAGCCTCATCGCATTATCGACAAAGCTAGTCGGTGTCTCAGCTCCTCCTTGCGCTGTCGTCTGGGAGTTTGAGGTCACGACCAAACCAAAAAAGATCTGCAAAAACAACCCGGGGGTCCTCATGACCGAAACAAAAATGTTTGCTAACCTATTGAGCGCGAACAAGCTGTCAACCTGCTGAACGTTGTCGTCGCCGACAAAGTTGTGGGATGTGAGAAGTGGTAGCAGGGCCCACGACGGGGGGCGTTGCAACTCTAGCGCATGTCGACGCCGGAAAATCGTGGTAGCAACTGCGTTCGGATAGACGCGACGCCCCGGGGCCCAGGGTGTGTTCAACACGTTGGACTGGGAAAGGCCTCTCGACGTTGCCACGTCTACCGGGAGCCGCGGCCGCACAAGTCTTTTAGCGGAAAACGCCATAGACCGTTTCCAAGCCAGACCCCGGCACTTCTCCAATGCGGCTCCCCTCCGTATCGCTCGGCACGGCCTTCCCCGATCACCCATTAATCTCCAAATACGTCCGCGACGCCAGATTCCCCGTCCCGGGATCATACCGCTCGATCCGCATTTGCTTCAGGAACCATTTACCCTCGATTTTTTGGCCTGAAATCACTTCGAATTT
>Ga0213878_10000690_pt1 | contig 12308 bp, 10 predicted proteins | sample VelepicoBEBS_R02_FD_161053 | JGI IMG/M metagenome (GOLD analysis project Ga0213878, IMG submission 161053) | Vellozia epidendroides bulk soil microbial communities from rupestrian grasslands, the National Park of Serra do Cipo, Brazil - BS_R02 | ecosystem: Environmental > Terrestrial > Soil >... | reverse complement strand
ATAGATGATACGGCGACCACCGAGACGACGACCACCGGAACGACGACGATTCCGATCGATAAGTCACGCGCAGAACTTAACGTTCCGGTCACGTCACTTATTGAACTGGTTGAAGACGGTGTGACGCAATCGGCGATCATTACGCTTGAACCTGGTAAAGGCTACAACGTCGTCCGGCCGACCACAGACACGGTTGACCTTAGGAAAGAGCTGTATCTGATAGTAGGAGTTGCTACTCGCAGCCGCCCCGGAATTTGATCCGGGGCGGCTTTTTTTTTCTTTACGGTCGTGGTCGGGCCGTCGCTGGAGGGCTACGCTCCGTCGTACCAGCGACCGCGCAACCGGCCGGAACCTGGAGGGGAGCTGCTTGCAACTCCTTCGCGGGGTCGCGTCGATCGGTGGTTCAGCATCCTTTCGGCCGGTCGGCCAAAGGCGTTGCAAGCAACGCCCCTCCAAACAATGGGTGAGGCGGAGCCATTCCAGCTACGCAGCCCTCACCGCCAGCTCGCCGTCCCAAAGATGGGAAGAATTCTCCCGACAATAGACGTCAGACAAATAGAAAAGAATTGTTGGATTCGCGGGTTGGGACGCATTGGTGGTTCAACTGCAATGGGTTACAACGCATGCGATTTCCTGGCATTGTAGCTGCTTAACCGAGAGCCTCGGAGGGGCGTTGCTTGCAACGCTTTCGGCCGACAGACCGAAAGGGCGCTCAACCGCTGTCGGCAACAACCCCGCGAAGCATTTGCCCGCAACGCCCCTCCCGGTCCAATCCATGGTTAAGAATCCAATGCCAGAACGATTAAATTATGGCTCTCGTTAAATGCAACGAATGTTCTGCGGCAATCGCTGAGAACGCGGCGTGCTGCCCAAATTGCGGGTTTATTTACGCACGCGAGAAGAGAAAGAATTGGGTTGAGTTGTGTACGACTTTTTCCGGACCGTTGATTCTCTCGGCCGCGGGTACAGTCCTCGCGTACATGACCTTCTTGCATCAAGCACAAACTCAGGAAACCGAGCAGCTACAAGCCATGGTTGAATCGGCCGTCAGCAACGACGCCGTCAAAGAGCGGACTGCCGTCCGTCTCGTGAGCTACCTGACTAAAATTAACAAGCTTTCCCCCAGTTTCGCCCTTAGCATTTTTGGGTCCGTCGCGAGAAACGGTGAGGACCAGAAGCTTCGTAGCGAGGCCTATGATGCCGTCCAAAATCTGATGGAGGAGAGTTCTTTTAATCTCTCGAAGTTTGATAAGTACGATCAATTGGAAATCTTCTGTCTGCAGGCAGCCTTAACTCCTGCTCAGTATTGGCGGCAGGTAAATCTTCATAAGATCGAACAATATTCGACCAACAAGACCCTGAAATACGAAGCCGCCTCCAAACTGCTTTCACTTTCCCGGGATCTGTCAGATCCTCAGGCCACCATCGACATTCTGTTCTCTTTGCCCGTTCGGTTCAATAACCCGGACATGATAGAGATAGCCATTCCCATTTTGTGCAAAGCAGTTAAGGATCGATCCAGCAATATCTCCGACAAAGATGTGGTCGACTATCTTGAAGCCCTTGCTCACGAAGCAGCTGCATCCGCTACTCGCGATGGCCTGCGATCACAGATCAGGCTGTACCTGGCCCGCGCCCTGGTCACGAAAGATCAGTCTATTCGCGAAAGCTCGTTGCACGAAATCGCACGCATCGGCACGCTAAACACGGGCCTTGATGATGACACAGAACAGTTATTTGATGCAGTCGCGAGGAACATGGCAGACGCGGACTTGCGCAGCATCGTGGACACAGTTCATAAGCACCTGACTCTGCTCAACGAGAAGTCCCCCAGCCGGGTCACCCAGAAATCGTGAACGTAGCACAGGCGTCCCGCCTGTGAGTTTTGCGTTTTGGGTTTTGCGTTTTGAGTTTTGGGTGATGCGGGCAGAAGCCCTGACCAACGCAAAACCCCGAAGTTAGGGGAATCGTGCTCGTGCTCGGGCTCCTGCTCGTGCTCGATCTGTTGGCCATCCACCCCGACAAGAGGGCCCGATCTTTCGGCAACTGTTCTGTTCCGGTCAGCGTGGCAGCGGAGCGGCTGTTTCTCGATTACGAGCACGAGCACGAGCACGATTCCCCCAGCTTCGGAATCTGGGTTAGATCCCACGCGCATGAATGACCTCGCCGCTGATCCATTCGGCTGCGGCGCTAGCCAAAAATACGATTAGCCTTGCCGCGTCTTCCGGGCGGCCGACCCGGCCCAGAGCGTTTTCTTCGGTGAGTTTTTCTTTCAATTCCGCTGACATCCACCCCGTGTCGGTAGGTCCGGGATCAACAGCGTTGACCGTGATGCCTTTGGAACCAACCTCCTTGGCCAGTGAACGCGCAAATGCTGAAATGGCGCCTTTTGAGGCCACGTAGGCCAGCTCGCCGGGCATCGGCCCCAGTTCCTGCCCGGAAGTCAGAAAGATGATCCGCCCGCCCCTTTGATCGGAAAATCTTCTGGCGAACTCGACCGATAACAGCGCCGTCCCACGGATGTTCACGGCGTAGTGGGCGTCAAGTCCAGCGGCGTCAAGCTTTTCGAATCCGTCTCGTTCACAATGAGCCGCGTTGTTGACGAGAATCGATGGCTTACCAAACCGTTCCTCCACGCTATCAAGGATGCGTTCAGCGGATTGGAGTTGTGCGAGATCCGCTTCAATGTAGCTGGCTAACACACCTCGTTGTTGCAACTCTTCCGTAAGCGCCTCGGCGTTGTTCACCTTTGCGACATCCCTTGGCACCTCTTTGCCGTCCGGGCAATAAGTTGTAAAAAATAAACTACAACCTTGATCCGCAAAAGCTCGGCAGACCGCCGGGCCAATGCCTTGAGGCCGGTCGACACCGGTAACCAAGACCACGCGTCCCCGAAGATCTTGAAATTGCATATTGTTAGCCTGCATCGCTCACAAAATCTTCGGAGATTTTGTGAGCGATGCAGGCTCTTTACAAAGGCGGCCACCGCTCGGCCCACGGACAGACCGATTCGTATTGAGCGGCTAACGCACAAACGAGCCCGTCTCGTCCGGGCGCTGCCACCAGCTGAAATCCGACCGGTAATCCGCCCGCCGAAAAATTCCCGGGAACGCTGATAGCAGGGCAACCGGACATATTTGCGAAAGCCGTAAAGACAGCGTGCCCTCGCGGACCAACCTGTTCTCCGGCGATCATTTTCGGAAACGGCTCCGCGGCGGGCCAAGGTAGCGCTGCTGCCGTGGGCGTCATTATAAGGTCATACCGGCCGAAAAAAAGCGACAAGCTGCGCTGCAATTCTTTGACTGCATCGAGCGCGGCAAAATATTCTGTGCCCTTACGGGCCATGCCATTTAGCGCCATTTCCTCAATCGTGGCGGTTAATCTACCACGCCAATCGGCGTGCGACTCCAAGAGCCAAGCCAATCCCACTTGGCTGACGACGGGCCATGCCTGATTTAACGGATCGAGAGCGAACGGTGCCGTGCCTTCCTCGACCGTGTGACCAAGTTCCGCCAAGACTCGCGCCGAAGCCGCGACACTGGCAGTAATTTCAGGGTCAACCGGTGACAGTTCAAAACGTGGAACGAAAAGAATTTTACACTTCATTTCGGGCTCGACCTCAACCGGGGAGCCGGCGAATACATGCGAAACCGGGTCGCGCGCGTCGTGCTCGCTGATGGCTCGCATCGTAAGCACCAAATCCGCAACCGTTCGTGTGATCGGTCCGACCGCCTCAAAATCAAGCAGGACAGCCGGGAAACCGTCGGAACGCGGAACTCGACCCCGGGAAGGTTTGAGTCCGGCCAGACCAGTATGCGATGCGGGCCGGCGAATCGAGCCACCACCGTCGGTCCCGATCGCGATCGGACCGAGACCAGCGCACACAGCAGCCACGGCTCCACCGCTGGATCCACCTGGCGTAAGCGAAAGATTCCAGGGGTTTCGGGTTGGTCCGAATAACAAATTATCGGTGTATCCCTGCAGCGTGAACTCCGGGCAATTTGTTTTGCCAAGAACAACCGCGCCGCTATCTCGCAGCCGGGCAATCGGTAGCTCGTCAGCCACCGGAACGAAATCCGCGTATAATCTGCTTCCCCAGGTCGTCCGAATTCCTTGCACCGGAATATTGTCCTTTACGCTAATCGGCACGCCGTCGAACGGGCCGATTTCCGTACCATGCTTCCAGCGCGCTTCACTCGTTTTTGCCGCCGCCCGTGCGCCCTCTGAGTCGAGAGTCACGATTGCATTAATGAGCGGATTAACTTTTTCGATACGTTCAAGGATTGCATCGATGACTTCGACGGGCGACCACTGGCCGCTCGCATAGCCCGTCGTAAGTTCGGACGCTGATTTTTGCCAAAGCTCGGTCGACATCGCAGGCACCGGTCGAGAGATTAAAGTCAGACGCGAACGATCGCGGCGATCGGCATGGCACCCGGTCCACACTGATGTTCCGTACCGCCGGAAACAAAGATTGCGGGGTCAGACGTGATTGAGGCGATAACGGCGCCCAGCGCGGCTCGCGCATGGCGTTCATAGTTGATATCAGCATCCGAGAGCATCGTCGTCCGTCGACCACGGACCTTACCGTTCGGACTTGCATCGGCCTTCGCAAAAATTGCTGCGACCCGGCTTGTTTCCTCATTCGACAAGCTACCAGAGAAATTAAGCCCGGCGTTGCGGAGCGCACCGCGGACACCCTCCGCGTCGATTGTGTCCTGCAGGATTCCATGGCCAATCCGAAACTCGCTAGTTGCCCCGGGCGCGTTTCCGAAGAGGAGCACTTCGCAGTTTTTTAGCTCCCCGCCAGCCGAAGTGGATGCAACCGATGAGAATAAATCAAACCGGCGCGCGATGACCTCATTCGACAAATTATCCTCGCTCACTTCACCCAAGGCCAGCGCAACTCCCAAAGCGGTCGCGCCTCGTGCATAAGGTTTGGATCCGTTCGGATCGCGTGTGACCAGAGCTTTTCCGCGCTTGTCCGCGTCGGCGATGCTTGCCGGAGTCAGCAACGGACCCTTCACTTGGACATAATGTACGTCCTTCGTGTCAAGGATACCGGCCTTTTCAAGGCATCGGCGGACGGCCGCCGCAACCTCGTTCACCTGCGTAATCGTCCCTACTTCCTCGGGAAGAATGTCGCGCGTCGCGTCGATCCCTAAGGCGAGCCGCGGTCCATTTGTGGGACCGGCGGCGGCAGAGCGAGTAAACACCGTAGCGTGCGGCGAGAGCACACCCTCAGTTCCGCCGGACCACACAAACGCCACTCGTTTGCCGACTTCCTCCGGAGACGTCCCAAGGCGCTTCGCCAGAAGGAGCTGGTACGACAACGTTGCAAACCCGCGCGTGAAATCGTTAGCGCCGCCATTGCCTTCCGTCTTCCCGATGACGGCAACGATCTCTGCAGGATCAACCTTTCCGCAATCGATCAATTGCGCCAACTCTGAGACGTCATTTGGGGCGGCCATCGCCACCTTGCAGACACCGACTTTCATATTGCTCCTTTCGCTGTTTAAACATTCCGCTAGCCCGCAAAAATCACGCAACATCCGAAGCAACGCGCTCATTGCGGGCTAGAAAGCTCTTAAACAGCCGCTGCGCGACCATTTAAGAGAGTGATTTTATAATAAATGAATCAATACAAACTGTTTTTAAATTCTTCTCTGCAAAAGCCAGCGGTATTCGCCCGCGCAGCCAGAGGATTCCGCTGCCTGAGCCTGCATCGCTCACGAATCTCTAAAGATTCGTGAGCGATGCAGGCTAGCTTCTGGTAAAAGATTTGCCAATGGCGGCAGGCATTCTCGCTCTTCTCCCGATCCCGCACAGTACGGCCAGCGCAATTAAATAAGGCGTCATCTGAATCACGTACGAGCTGACCGGCAGGCCCCAACCCTGAATGTTCAACGCAAGCGCCGACGCGGCTCCAAAAAGCAGGCAGCCGAACATAACCCTGAACGGCATCCATCGACCCACAATGATGGCCGCCAGCGCAATGAATCCACGACCGTGTGTCATCCCGTCGGTGAAGGTTCCCAGTTCCTGCAAAGAAAGTACGGCACCGCCAAGGCCGGCAAGTGCGCCGCATGCAACGATGGCGGCGACCCGGACACGGATCGGATCGGCTCCTACCGAGAACGCGGCTGCCGGATTCTCGCCGACGGCACGAAGCGTGAGGCCGGCGCGCGTCTTCATCAGGAAAAAATGAATTGGTATGGTCAGGAGGAAGGCGGCGTAAGTTAGCGCCGGTTGATCGAACAGAACCTGGCCGACAATTGGCAGCCCGGAAAGAAAAGGCACGGCAAGCGGTCTGAGCGTTGGGAGCACGATGACCGGAGTCTTCCCGCCAAACAATCCTCGCAGCAGGAAGCTAGTCAGCCCGATTGCGAGGATGTTGGCCGCCAGTCCGGTGACCATGTGATCGGCGCGAAACCGCGCCGTAGCCAAAGCGATGATCGCGGCAATGGCGGCCCCGCTCAGGGCGCTAGCCAATAGACCGGCAGGCAAACTCCTGGAAGCAAACGCGGTGATCGCGCCACCGAATGCGCCTGTCAACATCATGCCCTCAACGCCTACCGCAAAAGTTCCCGCACGCTCAGAAAGCAGACCGCCAAGCGCCACAAAAAGCAGCGGGGTCGCGATCCGCACCGTCGCGGAGAGCAGCTCTATGAGTACGGTTGCGTCCATAATGGATGGTCAAATCCGCTGCTGTTTAAAGCCAACGCCCATGGCGCAAAGGACAAATATCATTGTCAGTCCCTGGATAACAAAGACCAGCGAAGAAGGCACCCCAATCTCCCGCTGCATCGCGAGCGCTCCGGCTTCGAGAAATCCGAAGAAGAGACCCGCCGGCAAAACCGCCAGAGGGTTAAGCGCTGCGAGCAGTGCAATCGCCACCGCGTTAAAGCCAAAACCCTGAGAGAAGCCCTCGATCAGCCGGTAGTGAACACCGAGCACCTCGATCGCGCCGGCTATTCCGGCCAGGCCGCCTGCGATGAGCATGACCTGCAGCATGCCGCGAACCAGCGACGCACCTGCGTAGGCAGCCACATTGTCGCCGCTTCCGAGCAACCGCAGACGAAATCCGAAGGGTGTGTGCCAGAACAATATGTGGGTCGCGACCACTGCAGCGACCGCAATCGCAATGCCTACATGCATATCGGTCCCCGGGAAGAGACTCGGCAGCCAAGCGCTTTGAGGAAACAGTGGAGATTGCGGAAATCCGGCACCGGGTTCGCCCATGGTTCCATGTAAGACTTCGCTTACAACCAACGTGCCAACGAAATTTAACATCAAGGTGCCAAGCACCTCATGGACGCCGCGTTTTATCCGCATCACGGCGGCGATGCAAGCCCACACTGCTCCGGCTACACCCCCAGCGACGAGCGAGACCGGGATAAGAAGGAGCGAGGGCAACTGGGAGAGATGCAAAGCGATCCAGGACGCCGCTACTCCACCCACCGCAAGCTGACCTTCGCTACCAATGTTTATCACTCTGGCGCGAAAGCAGATGGCGACTCCCACTGCTGAAAGCACGTAGGGTGTGCTCTTGTTGAATGCGAACGCGACGGCATCCACGGAACCCACGGCGCCTCTGAGCAAGGCCCAATAAGCCAGCAACGGGTTTCGCCCGGAAACCATGATCGGCAAAGCCGTCACTACAAATGCAAGCGTCACCGCGAGCCCGGCAAGGAGGATCGCTCGCCATGCTCCTACATCGGAAAATAACCGACCCGTAGACTGCTGCTCACTAGGTGGCGGTTCGGCACCCAAATCGCGCATCCTTTCCGCAGGTGTTCCTTTCGGAATAAAAAGCTTCAAGACTTACCTCCATCCTCGCGATCCGGACCCTCGTCATGGCCCGCCATCATAAGACCCATTCGCGTCATATCGACTTCACCCCGACCGAAAACGCGCGATAGCCGGCCGTTAAACATGACTCCGATCCGGTCACCGAGCGTCAACACCTCTTCAAGTTCCGAGGAAACATAAAGGACCGCGCCACCGCCATGGCACAACGAGAGGACCTCATCAATGACGAACCGCGTTGCGCCTGGATCGAGCCCCCAGGTCGGTTGAAACGCGATCAACACGCTCGGTCGCCGGCCAATCTCTCGCGCAACCACGATTTTTTGCTGATTGCCGCCTGACAGTGTCTGGACCAGCGCATTCGGCCCAGCGCAAAGAATCCCAAACTTGGCTATTCGAGAGTTCGCCTCCCTACGAAACGCTACGCGATTCAGCCACGCACCGCGGCGCAACGGAGGGCGGTCAAAATCCCGCAGACCGAGGTTATCCTCAATCGTCATGCCCGGGACGAGACTCGTCGTCGCTCGATCGGCCGGAATATAAGCGATACCCGCTGTTAGACGTGCCCGGACATCCTCTGAAGTGATCTCCTGGCCCGCAAGCGAAATCCGTCCGCTGGTAGCGGATTTGAGACCGGCGATCACATCAACAAGCTCTGCCTGTCCGTTCCCGTCCACACCCGCGATGGCCAGGATCTCGCCCTCGTTCAACGAGAACGTAATGTCGCGCAGGCGTTCGAAACCCGACCTGTCGCGCAGCGTCAATCGATCGACGCTCAGTATTTCCTTCCTCGATTCAAAGGCCGGACGCTGAACTAAAGCGCTAATGTCGCGTCCGACCATCATCCTGGCGAGATCGCTCCGTGTCGCGTTCGCCGCCAGGCATTGGCCCGTCACTTCTCCATCACGCAAAACTACAACTTCCTCACAGATTTCGAGCACTTCGCCGAGTTTGTGCGAAATGAAGATCACCGAGCGTCCTTCATTCCGCAGCCGTCGCATCACAAGGAACAAACCAGCGACCTCAGGCGGGCTGAGATTTGACGTCGGTTCGTCGAGGATCAAAAGGTCGGCGCCGCGCAGAATGGCTTTCACGACCTCAACTCGCTGCCGTTGGCCAAGCGATAAGTCGCCAACCACGGCATTTGGATCAAGATCGAGTCCATAGGTCTTGCTGGCGTTGCGAATCAATTGAGAAATTTCGCGGGTATGCAACCAAAGTCCTGCTCGTTTCCAGCCGAGCATTACGTTCTCTGCAACGGTCATGGCGTCGACCAACATGAAATGCTGGTGAATCATACCGATTCCGGCCGCGATGGCGTCGCCCGGGCGGTGATCCGTAAGCGGTCGCCCCTTGAAAATGATGGTCCCGGCATCTGCTGCCACCATGCCAAAGAGCACCTTCATGAGCGTGGTCTTGCCTGATCCGTTTTCGCCAAGCAGACCGAGAATCCGGCCCTGCGGCACAGTCAAATCGATATTGCGATTGGCCTGCACGGTCCCGTACCGTTTGCAGATGCCACGCATTTCGAGCATTGCCGACATTTCAGTATTTTCTTAGCCCGCAAAAAGCAGCGGAATTTAACGGCGTAGCCGGAGGTTCCGCTGCCATAGCTTGCATCGCTCACAATCTCTAAAGATTTGTGAGTGCAGGCTGGACCCATTACCCGCCTTACATCACTCCGCCTCGCGCGTCATCTTGAGTAACGCTGACCTTGAGCTCGCCGGAAGAGAACTTCTTCTCGAGTTCATGCAGCTCATTGACCACGGACTCAGGAACAACCGGATTAAACTCCTTACCTTCCTTATAGAGAAGTTGTGCACCGGTGCATCCCTTATTATCCAGGCCGTAAAGCTCGAATTTCCCGCCGATGGTGCCGGCCTTGCTTTCATCGGCCGCGGCGCCATACATATCCGACCACTTCTCGACTATGTTTGTGAGAACATTGTCAGGCGCAACGTCGGTGTGTTCAGTCGAGCGTCCGTTTGCGTAAATCCCCTTCTCTTTCGCCGCCTGGAGAATCCCAAGTTGCGCAGCATTTAGCTTTCCGCTCAGGTAATCAGCTCCCCATGCAATCAAAGACAATGCAGCCTCTTTGGCACCGGCTGCATCCTCCATGTCTTGAATATAGATGACCTTGATCTGGATGTCCGGTCGTACACTCTTTGCTCCTTTTCTGTACGCACCAACTTGAGCCACCACATTGGGCAATCCCTCCAGGCCGTTAACCGAGCCGATCTTTCCGGTCTTGCTCATACGAGCTGCTAATGCGCCGATTAGATAACCGAATTGCGTATTGTTAAAGTCGATGGATGCAACGTTTTTTCCGGCTCCGGCGTTGCCCGAACCAACAATAAAGGTCGTCTTCGGATACTTCGGACCAACCAGCTCCATCGGCGACAGAAATCTGCCAGTATGGCCGATAATCAAAGTGTATCCTTTGCGCGCGTAGTCCTGGAGAGCTTCCGCCATGTCGGAAGGTTGGACATTCTCTGAATAGGCCACCTCCCATCCCATCGATTTCAGTTTGGTCACGCCGCTGTACCCCTGCGCATTCCAACTTTGATCGTTGATACTTCCCGGCAGCAGCACTGCCGCCTTGTCCTGTGCAAACGCGCCACCTGGTAATACAACGGCTGCCAAACACAAAGCCGCAATTGCAGCTTCGAAACATCGAAACGCGCTGAGTTTCGCCAGCGGTTGCTTGTCGAATTGATGCATCATTGTTTTAGTTTTCTGGGTGAGGTTGTTACTTGGCTTCAATCACGCCGTCACCAAGCCGGCCATTGGCTCGGTTGGGGTCCGAAATTATTTAGGTATCATTTCGAGAATCCATCGGGTCCCTGCGATTCAAATAGTTCATAGCAGCCGCGACTCCTCCCTGCCGGAAAGGAACGCCAGATCTTTCCAGCCCCATTTCGATCCCGCAAAGCGTGCCGCACAGCATGAGATCATTGAAGTCGCCAAGATGACCGATGCGGAAAACGCGACCCTTTACCTTTCCCAACCCGGCGCCGAGCGAGAGGTTGAATTCTTCCAGGATAACCCGTCGGAGGTTCGCTTCATCAAATCCCTCAGGCGTCAAAACTGCGGTCAGCGAATTGCTGTACTCGCGCGGTTCCAGGCAAAGCAATTCGAGTTCCCAGGCTCGTACCGCCTGGCGAGTCGCTTCAGCGTGACGCCGGTGACGCCGGAATACATTCTCCAAGCCTTCTTCATGCACCAGCATCGAGATCGACTCGCGCAGGCCATAGAGTAAGTTCGTCGCCGGAGTGTAAGGAAAAAAGCCACTCTTATTGGCCTCGAGCATGTTTTCCCACGACCAGAAAGCGCGTGGCATCCGAGCGAGCTTTGAAGCGGCGAGCGCCTTTTCACTGACAGCATTGAAACTCAGCCCTGGAGGGAGCATCAAGCCTTTCTGCGAACCCGCTACGGCAACGTCAACACCCCAGTCATCCTGCCGGTAATCTATACTCGCCAGAGAAGATATTACGTCCACGATCAGCAGCGCCGGATGCCTAGCCGCGTCTATCGCGCGCCGGACTTCGCCGATCTGACTGGTCACGCCGGTCGAGGTTTCGTTGTGCACGCACATCACGGCTTTGATCGCGTGACGTGCATCCTCAGTCAGCTTCGCCTCGACGACATTGGAATCCACTCCGTGTCGCCAATCGCCCGGTACAAAATCCACGACGAGTCCGAAGTTCTCGGCGATATTTCGCCACAGCACCGCGAACTGACCCGTCTCAAACATCAACACGCGATCACCGGGCGACAACGTGTTAACGATGGCGGCCTCCCAGGCTCCGGTACCGCTGGCCGGGTAGATGAAGACATGGCCCCGGTTTAGCTTGAAGATGGCCTTCATCCCTACGAGGCAGTCGTGGCCGAGCCGGGCAAACTCAGCACTCCGATGATCAATAGTCGGGCGATCGATGGCCCGGAGGATGCGGTCGGGCACGTTCGTCGGTCCCGGAATTTGCAAAAAATGTCTGCCGGATCGGTAGCTAACGAGAGGACGATTCATATTACTCGAATTGCGGACAGTGGAAATCGGCGACATCCGGAGGAGGAGTAGGATGCACAAATCCGATGGAAAACCAGTAGATCTGATTGCATGCAAAAATGCAAAAACATTTTAATGAAAGATATAAGCCTCTTGCTATGAATAACTTAAGTCTATCAAAGCTTCCATAGATTGTATGCAATGCCCGGTAGGGCATGGCGGACGGTAGGGCGAGGACTTCGGTAGGGCCAAGTTTCACCTTGGCCTTGCGGCAGCAACGGCGTGCGACAACGCAGGCCCTTCTCAGAATGGCCGGCCTTTCAAGCAACGTCCTTCGCATCCCGTTGGCGTCACAAGGCCAAGGTGAAACTTGGCCCTACCGAAGTCCTCGCCCTACCATCCGCCGCGCCCTACCGGGCTAGAGACTGTCCAGATGCTGGCAGATCGCCTCGTATTTGTGGCGCAGGTGTTGATTCAAGAGGTCGGCAGTCTC
>Ga0213878_10000689_pt1 | contig 12322 bp, 11 predicted proteins | sample VelepicoBEBS_R02_FD_161053 | JGI IMG/M metagenome (GOLD analysis project Ga0213878, IMG submission 161053) | Vellozia epidendroides bulk soil microbial communities from rupestrian grasslands, the National Park of Serra do Cipo, Brazil - BS_R02 | ecosystem: Environmental > Terrestrial > Soil >... | reverse complement strand
GAAGATGACCTCAGCGCTGGTCGCGTCCATCACCGGGTTGGAAACAGCGCCCGAGCCGATTCCTTCCAGCAGTGCAGCGACGCTGGAGGCGTGGCACAGGCGCGTGCAGTGATCGACGTTGTTGGTGCCGAAGCCCGTTCGTACGAGCTTCTGGAATAAATACGCCTCCTCGTTCGAGCCCTTGGCCGAGCCGAAACCGGCGAGCGCTTGTGAACCGAGCGAATCGCGGATGCGCCGCAGCCCGCCGGCGGCGTAGTCGAGCGCCTCTTCCCACGTCGCCTCGCGGAACACCTCGAGCGGATTGTCGGGATCGGCCGTGAAATCGGCAGACTTGGGAAAGCCGGGCCGGCGGATCAGCGGCGTGGTCAGACGCTGCCGGTGATGCACGTAATCAAACCCGTAACGGCCCTTCACGCACAGGCGCTTGCGGTTCGACGGGCCGTCGCGGCCTTCGACGTGCAAAATCCGGTTGTCCTTGATGTGGTAGGTCAGCTGGCAGCCGACGCCGCAATACGGGCACAGCGAATCGACCGTCTTGTCCGCAGCCACGAGTCCGACGCCGTTGGCAGGCATGAGCGCTCCGGTCGGGCACGCCTGCACGCACTCGCCGCACGCCACGCAGGTGGATTGGCCCATCGGGTCATCGAGGTCGAATACGATCTTGGAGTGGTGTCCGCGGAACGCGTAGCCGATCACGTCGTTGACCTGCTCCTCGCGGCAGGCTCGTACGCAGCGCGTGCACTGGATACAGGCATCGAGGTTCACCGCCATCGCCGGGTGCGACAGATCCGGCCCCGGCGACATGCGCGGCTCGAAACGCGCTCGCACGACGCCAAGCTTATTTGCCCAGGTATCCAGCTCGGAGTCGGGCCGATACTGCTGCTGCGGCATGTCCGACTTGAGCAGCTCCAGGATCATCCGCTGCGAGTGCCGTGCGCGCTGGTTGTCGCTCGTGACTTCCATGCCGGCCGTCGGGCGGCGGCAGCAGGACGGCGCCAACACCCTCTCGCCCTTGATCTCGACCATGCAAGCGCGGCAGTTTCCGTCCGGCCTCAGTCCGTCCTTGTAGCAAAGATGCGGAATCTCGACGCCTTCGCGCTTGGCGGCCTGCAGGATCGTCTCGTCCGGCGACGCCGTGACACTGCGCCCATTGAGTTTGAAGGGCACCAGCGCCGGTGCCTCCTGTGTTTTGAGCAACGCGCTCATCCTCGGTTCCTCAAGCGATTTCGTGAGGGAAGTACTGGATCACACACCGAATCGGGTTGGGCGCAGCCTGCCCCAGTCCGCAGATCGAGGCGTCTGCCATCGCCTGCGACAGCTCTTCCAGCAGCCCCCGATCCCAGCGCGGAGACGCAAGCAGCTGCACCGCCTTCTCGGTGCCGACGCGACACGGTGTGCACTGGCCGCATGACTCGTCGGCAAAAAAGCGCATGATGTTCAGCGCGGCGGCACGCGCCGAGTCGTGCTGCGACAACACGACGACCGCCGCGGACCCGATGAAGCAGCCGTACTCGTTCAGCGTGTCGAAGTCGAGCGGGATGTCGCCCATTTTCTCCGGCAGAATCCCGCCGGAGGCGCCGCCTGGCAGATATGCGTAGAAGCGATGGCCAGGCAGCATGCCGCCGCAGTACTCCTCTATCAGCTCGCGCACGGTGATGCCGGCCGGAGCCAGGTGGACGCCCGGCTTGCTGACACGGCCCGAAACCGAGAACGATCGCAGGCCCTTGCGCCCGTGTCGGCCGTGCGACGTGAACCAGTCCGCGCCTTTCTCGAGAATGTCCCGCACCCAGTAGACCGTCTCCAAGTTGTGCTCGAGCGTCGGGTAGCCGAACAGTCCGACCTGCGCGACATAGGGTGGGCGCAGCCGCGGCATACCGCGCTTGCCCTCGATCGACTCGATCATCGCGGACTCTTCGCCACAGATGTACGCGCCGGCGCCGCGCCGCAGGTGCATCGGCGGAAGCGCGCATGGGGGATCGGCTTGCAGCGCCGCCAATTCGCGCGACAGGATCTCGCGACAGCCGGCGTATTCGTCGCGCAGATAGACGTAGATCTCGCCCACTTCCGCCGCCCACGCAGCGATCAGCATGCCTTCGAGAAAGCGGTGCGGATCGCGCTCGAGGTAGTAGCGGTCCTTGAAGGTTCCCGGCTCGCCTTCGTCGATGTTCAGGGCCATCAGCCTCGGGGCCTTTTCGGCACGCACGATGCGCCATTTGCGGCCGGCCGGGAACCCGGCGCCGCCCAGGCCGCGGAGTCCTGAGCCTTCCATCGTCTTCACCACGGACTCGACGTCGCGTGCGCCGCTCAGGCATTCGCGCAGGAGCCGGTAACCGCCGTCGCGGCGATATTGCGGATACGTGACGTAGCGGTTTACCGGCGCCGCCGTCTCGCCGCGGGCGATGGTCGAAGTAACCTGCCGCACCGACGCCCGCTCCAGCGGGTTGCGACCTACCACCGCCACGGGCGCCGATTCGCATCGCCCCAAGCACGGCGCGCCGACGACCCGAACGTTGGCACCGGACTTGCGCGCAAGATCCGCGAGCAACGGTTGCGCGCCGGCGAGCTCGCACGAAAGCGACTCGCACACTCGCACCGTCAGCGCCGGCGGTCGTGCCTCGTCGTCCCGGACGACGTCGAAGTGATGGTAGAACGTCGCAACTTCGTACACCTCGGTCATCGCCAGCTTCATCTCGGCGGCCAGCGCAACGATGTGCGCCGACGAAATGCATCCGTAGCGGTCCTGGATCCGATGCAGGTACTCGATCAGCAAATCGGCCCGGCGCGGATCGGCGCTCAGCAGTGACCGCACCTCGGCCAGAGCTTTCGGATCGACGCTGCGGCCTTTCGGTGTGGAACGAGGCTTGCGGCTCATGCGGCCCGCATCGACGATCGGTATCACGTTGGCCGGTGCGGCTGGCTTGTTCATTCGAACTGCGCGAGTTCTTCAGGAGTGTTGATATTGCTGAAGGCTTCGGCCTGGTCGTCGAAATCCACCTCGACCGCAGCTAGGGTTCCATGCCACTGCTCTACCTTGCGACCGCCGCCCGCCAGGAAAGCGTCCAGGCGTGCGAGCAGGGAATGCCGGCAGACGCAAAACACCGGGTGGCTCCGCTCGCCGGCGCGAGCCGCGGCCAGATCGACACCGTGCTGCTCCAACGCGCCTGTCAGGCGCTCGACCAGGTCGAGCGGCAGGAACGGCGAGTCGCACGGCACCGTCGCCACAAGCGGCGAAGACGTCGCCGAGAGCGCAGCGTGCAAGCCCGCAAGCGGGCCGGCAAAGCCTGCAACGCGGTCCTGCACGACTGGCCAGCCGAACGCGGCGTACTCGTCGAGGTGTTGGTTCGCGTTGATCATCACTTCGTCAACCTGCGGCGAAAAGCGCTCCAGCACCCACTGCACCATTGGCCGTCCTCGCAGTGGGCGCAGGCCTTTGTCGACGCCGCCCATGCGCCGCCCGAGGCCACCGGCGAGCACCACGCCTGTGACGCGCAAACCTTCGATCATCGGGAGAAGCGCTCCGCACCGGTGTAGACCAGGTAGTGCTGCCCCTGGACACGCCCGATCGCGGTGACACCTGCCTGGCGGGCGATCTGCCAGCCCGCATGTGTGATTCCATTGCGCGAGATCAGAAACGGGATCCCCATAATCGCAGCCTTCAGCACCATCCCTGACGTCATCCGGCCGGTCGTGAACAGCACTTTGTCGGCTCCGTCCAGGCCGTCGAGCCACATGCGGCCGGCGACCGCATCGGTCGCGTTATGGCGGCCCACATCTTCGAGGAACATCAGCACATCGACCCGTTGCGTTCCGATCTGCGCCAGTGCGCATCCGTGCACTGCTCCGGCCTTCTCATGGATCGTCTGCAACTGGCGAACCTGACGCGCCAGCGCAAGCAGCCGCGCCGAGTCCAGGTGGGCATCGCTGGGCAAACGGATGCTTTCCAGTCCCTGCATCAGTGTGTCCATCAGCGTGCCGATACCGCTGGCGACCGTGCCGTTGCGCTGGCTCAGGCGAACGCGGTTTCCGCTCCGACCATCGCGGGTCGCGATCGTGACGGCGTGTTGATCCCAGTCGACGTGGACCGATGCGACTTGCCCAATATCCGAGACCAGCTGCTGGTTGCGCAGATAGCCGAGCGCAAGGGCCTCGGGACAGGTTCCCAGCGTCATCAGCGTCGCGATTTCACGCCCGTCCAGGAACAGCGTCAGCGGATATTCGCCCGCGATCGAAACGGGCAATGCCTCGCCCTTCTCATTGATTGCGGTGATCTCGAACGTCGAAGGACGGGCAGCCTGCGTCAGCAGCGGCAGCGATGGCGGGGCACCCATGGGATTTGCCTGGTATATCTGATATCAGATGATAGAAGTTTTTGGGGACCCAAAATATGTCGCGCGGGACATATGGGCATATTCGTGCTGCGTGCAAAAGCGGGTCTGGAAAAGCAGTCTAGGACAGAGCGACTTCCAGTTGGATCTGCCCCTCCGGCGCTAGCACTTCTCCGATTTCGGACGCCGTGTCAAAGCCGTGCCGACGGAAGACCGCGAGCACCCGCTCTACCGCAGCAGGAGCGCAGGTCACAAGAAGGCCTCCACTGGTCTGTGGATCGGTCAAAAGGCCCTGTTCCGTCTGCGAAAATCCTCCCGGCAGCCGCACCTGCGCGCCGTAGCCTGCCCAGTTTCGGCCAGAAGCCCCGGTGACGAACCCGGCTGCGGCCAGTTCCCGCACACCGGGCAAAACCGGGACGCGCTTCCAGTCGATGCGAATGCGACAGCCAGAGCCACGCGCGATCTCCAGCAAGTGGCCGGCAAGCCCGAAGCCCGTGACATCGGATAAGGCATGCACACCGTCGATCGTTGCCAGGTCCGGACCAGGCGTGTTCAGACGAGTCGTGTTTGCAACCATGTTCGCGTAGCCGGCCGCATCCAGCCGCTCCTTCTTCAGCGCGGCCGAATAGATGCCGACGCCGATCGGCTTGCCCAGCAACACGCGGTCGCCCACTTTCGCGTCGCGGTTTCGCTTGATACGCGCCGGGTGCACCAGGCCGAGCACCACCAAGCCGTAGATCGGTTCGACCGAATCGATGCTATGGCCCCCGGCGATCGGAATGCCGGCGCTTTCGCATACCGCTTCCCCCCCTTCCAGGATGCGGCGTATCACCTGCACCGGAAGCACGTTCACCGGCATGCCAACCAGTGCCAGCGCAAAGATCGGCCTCCCGCCCATCGCGTAAACATCCGAAATGGCATTGGTCGCAGCAATGCGGCCGAAATCGTACGGATCGTCGACGATCGGCATGAAAAAGTCGGTGGTTGCCACCAGCGCCTGCTCGTCGTTCAGTTGGTACACCGCTGCGTCGTCGGCGGTCTCGATGCCGACCAGAAGCTCAGGGGGAACCGGCATTCGCGCGGTGGTGCGCAGGATCTCCGACAACAAGCCCGGCGCGATCTTGCAACCGCAACCGCCGCCGTGCGATAACGAGGTCAGCCTGGGCGGCGCGGAGTCGCCTTGCTTCAAGCCGGTTCCTGTCGAGCCAGCTGCTGCATCCATCATCCATTTCTCCGAAAGAGCAGACGCGAAACCAGCCGCCTCAGGGCCTGCTGCTCGCGCCGCGGGTGAAACAGGGGTGCGCGCGCGCGACACTGCCGATCCAACAGCGCCAGCAGCTGCGGTTCGTCGCGGCACCTTTGCAGCAGCCGCGCGAGACCGGCTGCATCCATCAGCGGGAAGTAGCCGCGGTAGTCCTCCCCCAGCATACCGACGTTGCCATCGATGCGCGACGCCAGCACTGCCGTTCCGGTGCGAACCGCTTCGAGGATCGCGTGCGCGCCGCCTTCCATCGAACTTGCGTTGATCAGCAAGTGTGCGCGTTGGATTCTGCGCAGAGTGTCTGCGTGTGGCCGCGCGCCCAGCCAGCGGTAGTTTGGACACGCGCGCGCGGTCGCTGCCGCGCTGCGGGCGAGTCCGGGAGTGAGCGCGGCCCCCACATGGTCAATCTTGATGTCATTGCGATGTCGCAGCAGCCGCGCAGCCGCGAACAGAGTCTGCGGGCATTTTTCGTCGCGAAGGTGGCCCACCATCACCGCGCGCAGATGCCGCCCTGTCTTGCGCACGGACCTGCGGCGCGAGCAGGACTGATAGATGACGGCGCCCTTGCCGCGCACCGCAGCCGGCAAAGACCGTAACCCGCGCTCCTGCAGCACGACCAGCGCATCGGCGACCCGCATCGATCGGTGCGCCCCGGCATCCGAGCGAATGTCGCGATACAGGTCCGTCCCGGTCAGCACGACGATCAGGGGCCGCGGCTGCCCTTTGCCTTCTTTCACTCTACGCGCGCGCGAGCGGTCCCAGGCGGCAATCGAGGCGGCTGAACGGCGCGCATGCAGCGCCAGCATCAACGCGTGCGTCTCTCCATTCCATTGCTGCGCGATCGTGGCGCGCACCATCGGCGCAAGCATCCTGCGCCAGCGCTCGGCAGTGCGCCAATTGCCGTTGTTGCTTTGCGGCACGGCCGGACAGACGATGATTGCACTGGGGTGTGGCATCGTTAGTCTTATAGCGCATGGCGATCGTCGACGATCCGGTCTTGATCCGCAGACCCGACCCGGAGCGGCTCGGGGCGGCGCTTGTCGACAGCCGCGCCCGCACGCTGCAGACGTTCGCGGCCTACGAACGAGCGCTCGCGGCGACGGGCTTTCGCATCCCCTATTCGCCGGAGGTGAACCCCCCGCTGTGGGAACTCGGGCATGTAGGCTGGTTCCAGGAATACTGGATCGGTCGCAATCCGCAGCGCCAGCGCGGGGTTGGGGCTGATCCGCTGGTGCGGCGCACCGCATCGCGGCTGCCTGATTCGGACTCGCTCTATGACTCGAGCCGGATCGAGCATACGACGCGCTGGCATCTGCCGCTGCCGGATGCAAATCCGACGCGCTCGTACCTGGCCCGCTCGCTGGAGCAAACGCTGAAGATCGTGGCGCACGGCGAGTCGAGGGAGGACGGTACGCTGTACTTCGCTTGGCTGACGCTGATGCACGAGGACATGCATCACGAGGCCGCCGTGTACATGGCCAATTCGCTGGGGATACCGTTGGAGCTCGACCCGCCCGCGGCACCCGAGGCGGCCCGCGGCGATTCGCCGGCCCAGCTCATATTCGAAACTGCGAGCTTCCAGCTGGGGGCCGAGGAGGGTAGCTTCGCGTTCGACAACGAACTGATGCCGCATCGAGTCGATGTGCAGCGTTTCCAGATCGACGCTGTGCCGGTCGACAACGGGGCATTCGCCGCCTTCGTCGCAGCCGGTGCTTACCAGCACCCGGAACATTGGAGCTCCGAAGGTTGGGCCTGGCGCGAGCGCGCCGGCGCGCGTTGCCCGCGCTACTGGCGCCGGGCGGGCAGCGGATGGCAGCAGAAGCGCTTCGGTCGTTGGGATGCGATCGACGAGCATGCGCCGGCCGTCAACGTGACATGGCACGAGGCGCAGGCGTGGTGTCGGTGGGCGGGGCGGCGGCTGCCGACCGAGGCCGAGTGGGAAATGGCGGCGCTTTCTGAGCGGCATTCTTCCGCTCGGGCGCAAATGCGGTTCGGCCAGGTGTGGGAATGGACCGCCTCTGCTTTCGAGCCATATCCAGGGTTTGCACCGCACCCGTATCGCGACTACTCATCGCCCTGGTTCGGCTCGCGCCGCGTGCTTAAGGGTGGATCGTTCGCGGCGCATCCGCGCCTGCGTCATCCGCGCTATCGCAATTTCTTCCTGCCGGAGCGAAATGATATCTTCGCGGGCTTTCGCACCTGCGCCGAATAGACCTCTGAGAGAACACCATGAAGAACCGCCCCAGCCGCTCGCATTCGAACCGTGCCGCCCGTTACTTCGCTCGTGTGCTCTGGGCGGCCTTCGTGCTGGCGGGCGCATTCGCGCCGGCCAGCTTTGCGGCTGCAGCGGACGATGCGCAGCAGGTTCTGCGCGTGACCGCGATCCCGGACGAGGCGCCAACGGAACTCGCGCGCAAGTTCGAGCCGCTCGGGAAGTACCTGCAAGCGAAGCTGGGGATGCCCGTGCAGTGGACGCCCGTGACCGACTACGCAGCGGCGGTCGAGGCGCTCATCAACGGCAAAGTGGACCTGGCGTGGTTCGGCGGTTTCACGTTCGTGCAGGCCAACGCGCGTTCTGGCGGACAGGTGACTCCGCTCGTGCAGCGCGCCGAAGATCAGCAGTTCCGGTCGGTCTTCATTACCTCGGCATCGAGCGGAATCCGATCATTGTCGGATCTGAAAGGGCGCACCTTCAGTTTCGGGTCACAGTCCAGCACATCCGGGCATCTGATGCCGCGCAGCTTCCTACTGCAGGCCGGCATCGATCCGGACCGCGACATGGGCCGCATCAGCTTCTCCGGTGCGCACGATGCCACCGTCGCGGCAGTGGCCGGCGGCAAGGTCGACGCGGGAGCTGTCAACATCTCGGTATGGGAGAAACTCGTAGCGGATCACAAGGTCGACCCGAACGAGGTCAAGGTGTTCTACACGACACCGCCGTACTACGACTACAACTGGTCGGTAAGCAGCAGGATGCCGGCCCAGCTGCGCGAGCGGCTGCGCCAGGCGTTTCTCGACCTCAGTGCCGACACCGCTGAGGGCAAGCAGATCCTCGACCTGCAGCGCGCCTCGCGTTTCATTCCGACCCGGCCCGAGAACTACCAGGGAATCGAGAAGGCGGCACGCAGCGCAGGACTGTTGTGAGCGGCACGCTGCCCGCGGGGCAGGCACCCGACGGCGCCCTCGGCGCGCCGCCGCACCGCGCGCGCGCGCTGGCGGGCGCAGCGGCGGAGGTGGCGCTGCAAGACGGTTCGAGCGTGCACGTGGAGCGGGTGACCGTACGGTACGCCGGTACACGGCCGCGGCCCGCGCTCGACCAGGTTGAGCTGCGCGTCGGTGCCGGCGAACACGTGGCAGTGGTCGGCCCTTCGGGAGCGGGCAAGACGACGTTGCTGCACGTGGCGGCAGCGTGCCTCCGCGCCGATTTGGGACGGGTTCTCATCGACGGGCAGGAACCATGGGGGTTGGACGCGCGCCGGCGCCGGCAGCTGCGCGGTCGCCTCTTCCTCGCGCCGCAAGTGCCGCCGTTGCCGCCGCGCCAGCGCGTGGTGACGGCGGTGCTCGCTGGACGCTTGCCGGCGATGAGCCTGGTGAGCAGCGCCCGTTCGCTGCTGTACCCGCTCGGCATCGGCGCGGCGAGCCGAGCACTCGCCCAGTTCGATCTGGCAGAGCGGATTTTCGATCGGGTCGATCGACTGTCGGGCGGAGAGCGCCAGCGTGTCAACCTTGCGCGCGCGCTGCTCGCGCCGGCGCGCGTGTGGCTGTTGGATGAGCCGCTGTCTGCACTCGACCCGGTGCGCGCGGCGCGGGCACTGCAGGCCGTGCGCCAGGAGGCCACGCGGCGCGGCGTCACGCTGATCGTCTCGATGCATCAGGTCGAAATGGCCCTGGCGAGTTTTCCGCGGGTGATCGGGTTGCGCGACGGTAGCGTTCACTTCGATGTACCGGCATCGCAAGTCACGTCCGGCCAGTTGAGCGCTCTGTACGCGCATTCGCAGCCCGTCGCGGAGGCCGACGATCAACCCCTCGAAGAAGCGGGCCCCAGCGAACTGCCGATGGTCTGGCGCTAGTGAGCTCGCTCGATCCTGTCGCTCATCCTCTGTCCGAACGCGATCCATCAGCGCGACGCCGCACCGCTTGGTTGCTCGCCAGCCTACTGCTGCTTTGGCCGCTGGTACAACTGACCGAGTTCCGCCCCTGGCGAATGCTCGAAGCGCGCAGCCTGAGCGCGACCGCGCATTTCCTCGCAAGCTTCGTCCCCCCGGCGGTCGATGCGGATTTCCTGCGGCTGGTCGCACGCGAGACCTGGCGCACAGTGGCGATTGCGACGGCCGGGATCAGCGTCGCATTCGTACTGGCTGTGCCGCTCGCGTTCGTCGCGACAGCAGCGCTGTCGGTTTCCAGCCTGGCGGGGAGGATGGCGGCCTGGCCGGCCACCGTCCGACAGTGCGCGAGAGTGTTGATGGTGGCGCTGCGTACGGTACCCGAGCTGGTGTGGGCGCTGCTGTTCGTTCGGGTCGTCGGACTCGGCCCGACAGCAGGGGTGTTGGCGATCGGATTGACGTACGGCGGCATGCTGGGCAAGGTATTCGCCGAAATCCTGGAGAGCTGCGATGCCCATCCGACCCGCACGCTGCTCGCCAACGGTAGCGGCCGCGTGCAGGCGTTCCTGTACGGGCTGCTGCCGCAGGCCGCCACGGAACTGACTTCGTACACGATCTACCGCTGGGAGTGCGCGATCCGCTCCTCGGTCGTGCTGGGTTTCGTCGGAGCCGGGGGACTGGGGCAACAGATGGACAGCTCTCTGAAGATGCTCGCCGGCAACGAGGTGGCGACGATGCTGCTGGTGTTCATCGCGCTGGTCGCGCTGGCGGATGCGCTCAGCGCGTGGCTGCGGCGGATGCTGCGATGAACGGACACGGCACATGAGATTGGGTCCAACCACCCCAAGCGCCGTCGAGCTACCGAGGCACCTGATCGAGCTGCGAGGGCGCGCGGCCCTGATCGCACTGGGCGCGCTCGCGCTCGCCGCGGCCAGCTTTTGGAGCTTGGACCTGCAGTGGAGCCAGCTGTGGTCGGCTGAGGCGGCGAAAGCGATGAGCAAGTTCGCCGCCGAGTTCTTCCCACCCGACCTTTCGCCGCCGTTCGCACGCAAGGTCGCTCTTGCCACCGCGGAAACGCTGGCGATGTCGGCGCTTGGCACCATCCTGCCGGCGCTGTTCGGCCTGTTGCTTGCACTGCCGGCAGCGCGAACGCACGCGCGCCCGCTGGCGCGAATCCTGACGCGGCTGCTGCTCAATGCGCTGCGCGCGATTCCGGAACTGGTGTGGGCGTCGCTGATGCTGATCGCCGCAGGACTTGGTCCCATGGCGGGCACGCTCGCGCTGACATTGCACACGACCGGAGTTCTGGGTCGTCTGTTTGCTGAAGCGATCGAGAATGCGCCTCCCGGCCCGTCATTCGCGCTGCGGGCGCAGGGCGCGCGCCCGGCGCAGGTGCTTTTATATGCGACGCTGCCCCAGATCGCGCCGCAACTTCTCTCGTACACGCTGTACCGGTGGGAGAACAACATCCGGGCGGCGACGATCCTGGGGGTGGTCGGAGCAGGCGGGCTGGGCCAGCTGCTCAGCTACCATCTCGAGCTGTTTCAGATGGCGCGCACCGCCACAGTCTTGCTTGCGACGCTGGCATTGGTGCTGGCAGTCGACGGTGCGAGCTATCTCGTGCGGCGCGCGATGACTCGATAACGCGGGAAAAATGACCTCCGAAGCGATCGCCAGCAGGACCTATCCGCGTTTCGCCGTGATGCTGCACTGGATCATTGCGATCGGCGTGCTCGTTTTGCTCGCAACCGGCGCGTACATGGTCGGCGTTCCGAAGAACACGGCGGCACGCGGTTTGTATTTCAACCTGCACAAATCGGTCGGCATTTTGACCTGCGGCTTCATCATCTTGTTGATCATCTGGCGCAGCCGCCACCGGGCGCCCGAGCTGCCGGCGACGATGCCGCGGTGGGAGCGCACGGCCGCCGGATGGAACCACACCCTGTTCTACCTGCTGATGGTCTTCGTGACCGCTTTCGGCTACCTGACATCGTCCTTCAGCGCGTACGGCCCGAAGCTGTTCGGAATTCCGTTGCCGCACTGGGGATGGGACGATCCCGCGCTGCGCGGCCGGTTCGCCGACTGGCACCGGCTAGTCGCTTGGATCTTCGCGGTGTCGATCGTTTTGCACATCCTCGCCGCGCTCAAGCACCTGGTGTTCGACCGGGACGGCGTATTTCAGCGCATGCTTCCCGAGCGCCGATCCCGATCGAACGATCCCGCTTGAGCCAGACAACTCAGGCCTAAGCGGTCTTGCTCGTCAGCGTGGCGCCGAGTTTGCCGGACGCGTATCCGAACAGCGCGCCGACCACCATCGAGATACTGACCGCGATGAAAGCATTGCTCATACTCACCGAGGTCAGCGCCGACGTGCTGAGTTTGTCCGGCGTCTGCAGCAGGAAGGCGAAGGTGGCGGCGTATCCGTACACGTTGGCAGGGATCGTGGCTAGCGCCTTCACGTTCGCTGCGATGCAGATGAGCCAAACCGTCACTCCGACAACGATCGCGGCCCAGAGTGGCAACGACAGTGAATTGGCGAGCGGAACGTTCAGGATGATCAGTGCGGCAATGCTGGCGACCAGGGAGCCGAAGATGTTGCTGACGATCGTGTTACGCAGCGCAGAGTCGTCGCC